>Ga0180008_1001544_pt1 | contig 14261 bp, 12 predicted proteins | sample MM_PW_MetaG_FD_121121 | JGI IMG/M metagenome (GOLD analysis project Ga0180008, IMG submission 121121) | Groundwater microbial communities from the Aspo Hard Rock Laboratory (HRL) deep subsurface site, Sweden - MM_PW_MetaG | ecosystem: Environmental > Aquatic > Deep subsurface > Groundwater... | reverse complement strand
TTTGTTTGTTTGGAGAAACATAAATTCCTTCTTTTACAAGACTACGATCAAATGGTTCGGTACTTGCCCGATAAACAGAAACATAATCTTTCCCCACCTCTTTTGCTGGCTCGGTCACAACCTCATCTAATTTTATGGATTCGGCGGGAACAATTTCTGTTTTTGTGGGTTTTCCCTTATATACATATTTTTCGCCAGATTGGATAGCATCTAAAATATCACCTGTTTGTTGATCCGCCCATATTTTTAATTGCTCCACAGCATTTTGGGCTTTCTGACCACGTATTTTATGAATAACTTCAGTCATCGAATTGGTTGATCGGGATTGAGTAGCCATTCGTAAAAGTTCTGCACCCATTTCATCGCTTGTACGATCAGATATTCCATAAACATCAGATACCAGTTTACGAATATTTCGTGGTGCATTATCCCATATTTGAGAAAGTCTTTCCTTAAATTGTTCTCCAAATGATTTAATTTGGACATGGTGAATTTGTTCTTCATTTACCATCCGCTCTATTGCCTCTCGTTCTCTTCCAGGATAATTACGTCTTATTTTGTTCATAAGACCAGGTGTAATCTGTAACCGTTGCCCGTCAGAAGATATTCTAATAATATCCTTTCCTGTGGGTGAAAATGTAGATTCAACCTTGATACCTGGAAATAACTCAGAAATAACTTGCGTGCCTTCCGCGATACCTTCTTCAATTTCTCGTAGTGCTTTTTGAAACTTATTTTCTGTTAACGGTTCTTTCCCCACCCCTTTTGCTGGCTCAGATAGTTTGTACTCTCTGGCATAAAGACGTTCAAAGAAGTCCTGCCCAGCTCTAAATTCAATAAATTTTCCAACAAGATTAGTTTCAATACCAGCAGGAAAAATTACTTCTTCAATGTTTCCACTGCGTGTTCTAACTTTAAGAATGGTACATTCGACCTTACCTTTACCGACTGCTCTTTCTGCAGCGGTTGCTGAGTCTACAAAACCTGAATATGGTTTTACCGAAATTACTTCACCAGTTAGGTTGAATACTTTTCCTTGGATTTCTTTCCCCACCCCTTTTGCTGGCTCGGTTATAACCTCATCTAATTTTATGGATTCGGCGGGAACAATTTCTGTTTTTATGGGTTCAGTAATTTTAACTCCCGGTTTATCCAGTTCAATAGATTTGGCTTCTACAATCTGGAGTTTTTCGACAAGGGGTTCTGATTTTTTAATCTCTTCTATATGTTGCTCAACAAACTTCTGAGGAGAAACACCTTTAACTCTTGCTCTTTCCCACAATCCTTTTAAACCAGGGATACCCAATAATGCGGCGTCAAAAGCTAAATCAGAACCTGCTGCCACCTCCTCCCCAAATTTAGTTTTAATCTTATTTACATAGTAATCTTTTGCAGTGTTATACCATTCAAACGGAGTCATTGCTGTCGAAACTGCTTTTTGAGCTATCTCCCCTCGTGGTTGATAAGTAAAAGCTTCTCCTATTTGTCTTGCGCTTTCAACTCCTTTAGTAGGTCTACCTGTTGTAATAGTTTTTGCAACTCCTCCTATAATAGATAGAGGAAAAGCAACAGCACCCGTCGCTAAGGTAGCAGCCGTTTCGGGGGTAGCCTTCACTCCTTTCCAAACATCTTTAGCGGTTTGTCCAACTACTTCTTTTAAAAAACTCGGTTCTGGTAAAATATCTTCAAAAACGAATCTCAACTGTTGAGGTGTTTCGTCCTCAAAAATAAATCTCGATTTATTTGGTTGTTGATCTTCAAAAACAAAAGGCATTACTTAACCTCCACCCAAGATTTGCCATTTGATTGGTATCTTTTCCCTGTTTCGGTATCTCTAATAATTCTGTTTTTATTTTTAGTTGCATCGGGCATTTCCGGTAATAAAGTTATTTTCTGCAATCCATATCCTTTAGGTGCATCTTTAAGAATCTCAGTTCGTTCGTTTTGAAGGGATTGTATTGCTTGTTTAACCGCTTCTGGGTCTTTTGTATCTACTAAAGCAGCAAGCATCGGATTTTGAATTGCCATTGTTGTGTCTATTGAACCCGTGGTTTTTAACCGTGCGATTGTCGAATCAATAACCGAAATCCGAGTCATTGCCTGTTTAGGAGTATAGTCTGACTTTGTGGGAATAGTTGTCCCTGCCCTTGCTTCAACCATAGTGGTTGTTCCATCAGCATTTGTAACAGGAACTAATTGACGTAAAGGTTTTTGTGGTTCTCTAGTTGTTCGTTTAAATTTCTCAAAAGCCTCCGGTTCTGCCTTCCATTTTTCAAATTCAGTAGGCGATCTGCCAGTTTCTTTGAATGTTGCGTAAGCTTCTGGGGAATTTACAAACTGTTGAAACTCAGTGGGTGTCCGGCCTGCTTCTTTATATTTTTGAAATTCTTCTGGATGTTCCCTAAAAAATTCAATATCAGTTAATTTTTCTGGTCTTCCAGCTTTCTCTATCTGTGCTTCAAGCAATCGTCTCCTGAGTACATTTGTTGGTTCTTCACCTTCTCTTCTTATCCTTTCGCCATATATTGTTCCACCAAGATTAGCCAGTCCTGCACCCATTCTCCCTCCAAGGGAAGAAGGAGCAATGCCGTGGGCCATTGTTCCAGCCAAGGTTGTAAATAGATCTAACGGCATTTTCCCCAGAATTGGTTGTTTCCAATAATCCAGTAAACTATTTACGGGTTTTTTTGTTTCCGGTGCAGGTATATTTCTCAGTACATTTGGTGAAGGCGTTTCTGATGTAGGTGTGATCATCGGAGTAATGTTTGTTTGCCCGGGAAGAATATTAAGTGGTGTTTCGGTTGGCAAAGAAAGATCGGGTGACACATATCCTGGACGGTTTTCTTTATTTCTAAATTGTGGCAATAAATAAAGTGGAGATCGTCTTTTTAAAGTTTCGTAAAGTCCATTCATTTCATTTGCTCCTTTTTAAGAGAATAGTCCTGCTGCTAATCCCAAAACACCACCTACTATTGCCCCGGGAAGACCAAAAGTTGCTCCCTCCGCTGCTCCCACCGCAGTATTTGCAATTGCTCCCCCAACCATTCCACCCATTGCCGCTCCTGATAATGCCCCTGAAATAGCCTTGCCTGCCGTAGAAGCACCCAGTCCTTTAGTATTTGTAGCTCCCTGTAATGCCCCTATGGCTGCCCGATCGTAGTCAAGAATAGTAAACGGCCAGAGTTTGTTTTTGGCAAGCATGGTGTAGTTAAAATCAGTTATATCCATTTTAGCAGAATAGTAAAGTTTCATAACCTCGGCATAAGTCAATATAACGGTTTTATTCCATTCAAGATGAGTTTGCCACCTTTGAACTGCCACGGGGATTAATCGGTATTTTAATTCAGCACTAAATTTTGATATTGATTTTACTCGGGCATCCTCAATCATCGCCTTCCCAGTAATAAAAGAACTACTCATTACGGAATTAATATCCCGCATTCCGGTTGTAAAACGAGGGATAATATTGGTTTCAATATCATCATCTAAAAGGTCGGCTTCAGCGGCAACCAAATCAGTAATTTGAGAAGCATTAACCGTATCTTCAAACGACTGGCCGAACAAAGCCTCAACATCCAAACCAGCCATAAATTTCCCATACATATCATATAGAGAGGGGAAGTTTGCAATAGAATAACCAGTACCAAAAAAAGCCGCATCAACCTCAACATCGGTATAACCTTCAAACGGTGAGTCATCTAATGCAGCATCTCGCCTGGTAGCCATAATGTTAAGAAATGCTTTGTGATGATCTTCGATATAACCAGCATATCTTACGGTTATTTTTGAGTCGCCACCGCTGCTTTTTCCCATTAGAGTTCCCCTAATTTATAAGTAAAAATTCTAGAAGATTCTATAAAACCCAGATATTCAGCTATTTCCCAAATCCTTGTATTGAAGGATTCCGCAGTTATAGATGAACAATTTTGAGATTTTGCAAAATCCGCTATCAAATCAAAAAATTCTTTCCATCCTTCCAAATCTCGATATTTAAAGGAATACAAACAAGCAATATTTAACGTCCTTACTCCACTTATTTTGTGGATATACAATTCAGTAATAACCAATGAATCAATTTTTCTATCATCTGATAAACTCACAAAACATTGATATTTATCGTTAAGTAAATTCTGAAGAACATTATTGAAAATAAAGTCGCTATTTTTTTCTATTTTATAAACTTTTCCGACAGAAAATTTTATTATATCCCATAATTGAGGTATTTGCGTTGAAAGAACTTTAAGATACATGAATTATACCACAAATTTTTATAGAATCTATTTCAAAATATTCATAGGCAAGTGTCTTTGCCCTTACCCGGAACTCACGACCAAAAGCCGTAATAAAAACTTTACCTCCTTCAGAAACACCATACCACGGTGATTGAGAAAATGCTACCGCCTTATTTCTACGGTAATCAATCGAAGCATATAAAACCGTTGTTAAATCAGTTCCAAACTCAAGAGAGAAAATGGTTTTTCCTTTTCTTGTTCCCATATCAAAAATATCCGTACACAGTTCGGGAATTCGTGTTACTATGGTTGCAGGAGCAGTTACATAGAGGCTGCCACTTTGATAACCAAGGCCAGAAACATTAATCGGTCCCTTCCCAAGACTTCCGTTTCGATAAACAAAACCTTGCGCTCCATCACAAACATAAAGAAGGTCGGACGATTCATCATAAGTTAATACCAGCATAGAAAACATGGAAGCCAGATATTCGGAATAATCGAGTTTTGTGAGTCCTTCAGTCAAAGACCAAAGTTGTCCTTCCCGATCAACAAAATAATGAATTGAATCTGTCCCTGCTATCGCATTTTTCCCTTTTAATCCAATACGATAAATTGTTTGAAGTCCCCAATTTACTCCTTGCGGTGTAAGGACAGAAACCCCATTTTCTCCATATACAACTACCCGGTTTCCTAATTTTTTGGTCTGATAAACCCAACCTTTCCAATCAAGGGGACGTTTGCCAGCAACATTATCCTTTTCAATGGTAAAATCAAGATACCCTATTTTAGACCATTGAACCCAATTGCTGCTTGGCCTTTCAAGTACTAAATCTCCGTAAGCCAGGGCAAATGCTGTAGCAGCACCTGCATAAGTTCCCCCCCAAATCGGAGAACCAGAGGCAACTGCACGAGCGGTTCCCGTAGCAAGAAAATCAACAAAAGGTGCTGATCCGCTGGCAATGGCATAGGCAAGACCCCAGCAAGGATTGTCATTGTCGTCATAATCATCGCAATCAAAAAACAAATCCAGGTCTGGGTCTCTTGCCGCTGCCGGAGATTGTGTTGGAACTCCCTTAGCAAAAGCAATAGCTATGCCAGGGTCTGCGTTAATTACTGTTGCCATTATATTACCTTTACTTATGCCGAAGCTGTGGTAATTTCAAACTTCGGGTTTGTGATCGTAAACGTGCCGCCGTCTGGCTCTGTCCCATCGCCTCCAAAGTCGATATACATCACCAAAGGATCATTGGCTACCGTATCATCAAGGAGAAACGCACCTGGCGACGGGCCAATTGCCCCTCCAGTAGCCGTCCATTGGGGATTAGTCCAGGTAATAGTAAGTTTGAATAAGGTATCATTCCTTGTAATGGATATACCCGCCGCTGCCTTAGTTTTTACTAAATAACCATTGCCTGCCCCAAGTTCTGATGCGGACACATCGGCATATACATGATGGGTTGCCTGATTATAGGTAAAACCGGTAGTCATTAGAATCCATATCAAGGCATTCGTATCGAAGTCAACATCTCCCTTTGCCATTAAATAAAGAATGTTTTGAACTACTTTTGTACTTGCCATTTTAATTCCTCCGTTTGTTTAATGTTAATTTTTTTACCATTATGGTAAACTCCAAACTTGTGGTTCATCTGATATTAAATTAGCCCCAGAGGTCTTACTCTCATAATAAAGACCACAGTGTAGCGGACCTCTTTTAGCCACATCATCTCTGTAAAAAGTATCTAATACCGTAAACAAATCCAAATCAACTATTACCAGTCTAGGTTTACCTGTTCCAGCACAGTGAAGCCCGAAGTATAGCTTCCTTTCCTTTTCGTCTACTACTAAAGAGTCCCATCCAGAGTAAGAACCATCAGAATTAAAAGCTAAGGTCGTTACAGCACCCCCAGTTCTGTGCCACTTATAAATCATGCAGGGATTTGCGTACGGACCAAAATAGGCATATTCTCCTATCGAGTCATAATTAACAGACCGAGGAATAATTGCACTATCTGGTTCGGGAAGAACACTATCTGCAACGGCAAAAGGAGACATGGTAATTCTCCAGAACTTCGGAGCATTAGAGTTATTTCCAGAAAATACTAATCCTATTTCTGGTCTAACAGCGTGAGCGCAACTACCATACGAAAAAAGAGATATAGAATCTTGATATGTAAAGGCAGTAAGATTATATCTTGCAAGAAGCATATCTGTAAAAGCCAAACTACCATACATCTTATTGTTTAACAAATCTATTTTTATCGGTCCCAAAACGAGCCAATTATTATTGCTTCCTGAATCACAGTATCCAACTTCTAAACCATCCGAAAGATTAATTTTCCATAGTCTCCCTTTATTTCCAGCAGGATTATTTCTGGTATTATAATATAATAATTGATTCTTCTGGTCTACTTGTACTCCTAACACAATATCAGTTGTTGATATTCTTCTTAAAACCGTCATGGTCGCAAGATCAATTTCGGCGATAATGTAATTTTGTACTTTCCAGTAACCTCTTCCTTTTACGTCATCTATACCAGCACATGCTCCATACGTCACATCAAGTGAATTAAGAGCAAGTCTCCTGGTTTGTGTCATGTTATAAAACTCTACTATGCTCGGATATGGATTTAACACATCGTGAAAATAAATCTTTCCCACTGGTGCTAATAGATCAGCAACTTTATGCCAATGTCCGCACGGAATATGTTTGTCGTTTTTATCAATCGGCATTCCCATTTTCTGCGAAAAGGCTATTGCATCCTGTTTTGAAGTCCACCTCATATTATTAATATAACCCCATTTATTCTCTTGTGCAACTAAACTCCAGGGACCTTCTCCTCGGTAAGCAATCCATCCTTCAGGAGCTAAACTTGGAGACGGAGATGGACTTTCACTGGGGCTCTCTGAAGCTGATGGTGATAAACTGGCGCTTGGGCTCAGACTCGCACTTGGGCTTAAACTAGGCGACTCCGAGGCCGAGGGACTTAACGAAGCCGAGGGACTCAAACTTGGAGATTCCGAGGCGGACGGCGATAATGAGGGACTTTCGCTCGGTGACTCAGAAGCACTCGGACTCAACGAAGCCGAAGGACTCAAACTTGGACTTTCTGAGGGCGATTCGGAAGCACTCGGACTTCCCGAAGGACTCTCACTTGCCGAGGGCGAAAGACTCGCGCTTGGACTTAGACTCGGACTTTCTGAGGCCGAGGGACTCAATGAAGGTGATTCGGACGCGGAGGGAGACAGTGATGCACTTGGACTCAGGCTCGGACTCTCCGAAGCCGAAGGACTCAACGACGGACTTTCTGATGCACTCGGTGAGAGATTGTGGCTTGGAGATAAACTCGGCGATTCCGAGGCAGAAGGACTTAAACTCGGAGACTCCGATGCGCTCGGACTTAAACTGGCACTTGGCGACAAAGAAGGCGATTCAGAAGCCGATGGCGATAAACTTGCGCTCGGACTTAAACTCGGACTTTCTGAGGCCGAGGGTGAAAGAGAGGCCGAGGGACTTAAACTCGGAGATTCGCTTGGGCTTTCCGATGGTGACTCCGAAGCTGAGGGAGATAGACTTGGAGATTCAGACGGAGACTCCGATGGAGACTCCGATGGACTCTCAGAAGCAGATGGACTTAATGAAGGTGACTCCGAAGCAGAAGGACTCGGACTTGGCGATTCACTTGGGCTTTCACTCGGAGATTCACTTGCAGAAGGTGAAAGACTCGGGGACTCCGATGCACTCGGACTGAGAGATGGTGACTCACTGGGCGATTCCGAAGGACTTTCACTCGGTGACTCACTGGCAGAAGGTGACAATGACGGTGATTCTGAAGCTGACGGACTCAGCGACGGCGATTCTGAGGCACTCGGGCTTAAGGACGGTGATTCAGACGGGCTTTCTGAGGGAGATTCCGACGGACTTTCAGATGCCGAGGGTGACAAGCTGGGACTTTCTGATGGACTCTCACTCGGGGACTCGCTTGGACTTTCCGATGGGGACTCTGATGGACTTTCACTTGCCGAAGGTGATAAAGAAGGCGACTCAGAGGGACTTTCTGAAGGAGACTCAGACGCACTCGGTGATAAAGACGGAGATTCACTCGGAGACTCCGATGGACTTTCTGAGGGACTTTCGGATGGTGACTCCGAAGCACTGGGACTTAACGAGGGCGATTCCGACGGACTTTCCGAAGGCGACTCCGAGGCCGAGGGACTGAGTGATGGTGATTCCGAGGGAGATTCAGATGGTGATTCGGAAGGTGATTCGCTCGCTGATGGACTAAGCGACGGAGATTCAGAAGCAGAAGGACTTAAACTCGGACTTTCACTTGCGCTTGGTGAAAGACTTGGAGATTCTGATGCTGAGGGTGAAAGTGATGGAGATTCTGAGGGTGACTCCGAACTCACAAGCGTATAATCAATTATCATGTAGATGTGGTCAACATTTACTACATTAGTAGTATTGTCCTTAGTCAACCTAACGGCAGCTAAATCTATCTTTGCCCACGTATCATAAAGTACCTTTTGATCTCCTGTATTTCGAGTTTCATAAGCGATACTAAAATTGAGAAAACTGACAGAGCCACCCCAAGTTGCACCGTCATCAGCCGAGAACTCAAAGGGGGCAATATCGCCAGCAGCAGATGGAGAGTTGGCTCGGCAATAAATAGTGACACTGTTAATAGTACCGCTGCCTACTGTATGATTCTGGAATTTCAGCGCACCGGTAACGCCCTTCTTGGTGGCACTGGTGATATAACTGGCGTCGGTTGCATTGATATAAGGAGTGGTTCCAGAACCAGACCAATCACCAAGACCAGCACTAATATCAGTTACATTTAGGGTTTCTGTCGCCACTTATTTTCTCGCAACCTTTAAAATAGTCATCATCATATCAAAGTGATTCAACGCCTTTTGTAAATCCCTCTTCTGTTTCTTGTCTATTATTTCCCTTTTCCATTCCCTTGCTGGACCAGAATTAGAACAACCATTCTTATGATTATCAGGATAATATCTGCAAGCCATTGGTCTTGTTTCGTAAATTCCACAACCACTCTCACCAAAAAAAGGACAGGGAGACTTTACTCTGTCCTTTTTAAGTAAGGTCTCTTCAAAATAGAATCCTCCGTAACCAGTTTCGGGGTAATTGTCTATAAAAGAAACTCTTCTCAAAATATCTTTCCGGCCTTCTTTATTCCAACGGGTAATATCGCCATAACCTATGTCAATGGGTAAGGTCTTGCAGCACTCTCCACATCTTTGACATTTAAACATTCTCGACCCGCACTCTTACATAGCCCCACTTATTTTCCTGTGCAGTAAAATCCCAAGGACCACTTCCCTTATGACTCTTCCAATCAGTCATTTACTTCCTCTTACTCATAGTACACTGACCATAGTTTCTTATCCGTCATTACATAAGTAACCTGCATCTCACACAAATCGAGGACAAAATCATTTTTAAAAACAGTGGCCTGAACATGACTCCTACCCTTCTTATATCCAGCAAGGACACAAGCGTTATATCCCTCAACCTTCAGGCGATAGTATTCTTTTGCAGCAATACCCTGACAGTCAGGAAGCATGACGGCACGAGGAGGATTCTGAAGGTCCTTCCAGTACCAATATACTTCCTGGTCGTGCCATTCCTTTAAAGCAGTTGTAGATGTAACTTCTTTGTAAATAGGAGTAGTACAACTGTATATCAAGCAGATGCAAAAAGTAATCGCCATGAAATATACTGCTTCTTCCCAGAGGAATTTCATTAATACACCCGATAAATTCTGTAAATCATCACATTAAATTAAAAACGCTCGGTCACAAGATAAAAAACTGTAACACCCTGCGTTAAGGCATTAAGATTCCCAGCCGTTGTGTCAATAGTGGCATAAATAGCTGTTGTTCCTGTCCAAGAGGGAAGATAACCGCCCTGAATTGCAGCCGCCCGAGTCATGCTTGTTCCCATCTCGGCATCAGCAAGCCCTGATAATATCGCTGCTGTAAATACATTGTGGGCAGCTAAAATTTCAGCCGCACCCTCCGCCGTTATTCCCACTTCAAGCGTGGCAGCATTAACCGCTCCACCAAGATATTTCGTGGTGGTATCTGCATAAACACCTACAAGTTTTGTTTTCGCTGGAAGGGTGGCAATAACAATTCCTTTGGTTGTATCTATATCTGTATAGGCATCATAGGTCGTGGTTACTTGATAAACCTGTCTATTGAGATTACCTGTACTATTTACCGTAATTCCAGTTCCCGAACCAACTGTGATATTTGCGGCAGTGTTTTTTACTTGACCTGTCCCCGCTGGAGTCAGAATGATGTCAATATTATCTGTGCCTGCATCAAGGGTCTCGGCAGCAAGCGTGATTGAACCTGCGGCGGTATTTATTCCAAGGCGTTCATAGCTCGTGTCACTTACATAGGTGGCGTAGAGACGGTAGGCTTGGGCATTTGTGGAATTGCGTTGAGCAAGGATGTTGTCGGCATCACGGACTAAAGTTGAATCATAAAATACAATTCCTGCAACAGTTGATGGCAAGGTTATTATTCCAGTATGAAATCTTGCAACCTCAGTCCCATCCTGAACAATAGCAGGGTAAGCATCCCATAGAAGATACATTCCACTATTGGGATCGCTCGCAAACGCCAAACTCGGAGCAGCCAACGTACCATTGGAAAGGAGGACTTGACCACGACTTAAGGTAAGTGAAGAACTAAATGTCGCCGGACTGTAAACATTCAGATTCCCCTGAATCGTAGCATCGCCGGTAGCATCAGTTAAAGCCTTCACTGAAACAAGGGTTAAAGCAACCGTGCAGGTATTCGCAGGGGTGATAACAAGTTCTGAATCGGCGGTAGCGGTTAAATAATCTTCAATGGCAATGGCACCAGAAGCGGCAATGGTCGTTCCAGTACATCCGCCTAAAGTGTAGGTGGCGGTTGCTGTTCCTCCAGTTCCGGTAATAATTACCCGATAGGTTGTTCCGACAGCTAAGGCTCCCGTTACCGTTCCCGTGACCGCAGTGACGTTTCCGGTAACGTGGGTCAGAGTAGAGGCGGCAAACGTCCAAGTAGCGCCGTCTTCATTCCATCCGGCATCTGTCCAGGTGATAAGTTCGGTGCCGGGAGTGGCCTTGGCGGTGATATTGCGTTTAATCAGGTCAGTTGTAGAATCCGCATTTAAAGCCGCAATATTCGCCGGTGTCGTTACCTTATCGGTTGCCGTACCGGTTACCGTTTCGGCATCGGTGGCAAGCTCAGCTTTCCCTACAACGGTCTCGGTAGCGGCGCTTATCCACCCATCAAGTTTTCCAGAGCCATCAGCAATCGGTATCTTTGAAGCTGTTGGAGTAGCCGTGGCATTGGTGGGATTCTGGACAACCAAAGAAGAAGCATCAAGGGAAGCAACTCCGGAAGCAGCGGCTTTCTCTGAGAGGGATATTTTAAGTGCCCAAAGAGTGGCATCTATAACGTCTATATCACCATCATCATTGGTATCAAGGAGATGAAGGTAATCGTAAATATCATCTTTTTCCGGTACTCCTGTATCGGCATTCCAGCCGGAACCATAGGTCTCATTTGCTCCAATACCCGATATAGCTGCTATTCCAGCAGCTAAACCAGCCGGAGTAACGTATCTTTCAGTATCCGTCCCAGCAGCAGCCTCGACTGTAGTGGCGCGCTCACTAGTACCCTTCTCCGTTTCAGAGGCCTCTCCAGGCGCAAGTGGAAATGGTGAACTTGCATAACCCAAAGAGGAGAAAACTAAGAATATTAGAACAAGAAATAACGACAATTTCTTCATGTTACTTACTCCTTATCTTTGAATATAAACTTTAATAACTATTTCTGCTCCGTTAACCGAATTTCCAGTTATAGTAGCTGTAACCTCACTAAATATCATTTTCCCACCGTAAAGAGCATGGTCAGTATACCGTACCGGAACCTCCTCAGAGGTAGCAGTGTCTCTATTCTGTAAAAGGTTGGCACCGGTCAAATCTATGCCATCCTTATCAACAAGAGAAAGATCCCAGTTGTCAGTAGGAGCCGTTGTCCCAGGATTGGTTACAACTCTTGTAACATATCCGACAACGACCATACTACTATCTGTTGCAACGAACGAACCATCGCTTGCAGCAACGCAGGTAAAGGTCAAAAGACCTTTATCTCCTTTCGCGTCATAAGTACTGGTTATCCCCGCTTGAGCGCTGATAGATATACAGAACAACAACAGAAATAAAACCATTAAATTAGTAACCACCTTCTTCATGAGTAATCTCCTTTATTTAGTATTTTGTTTATATCCCTTCAACTTATCTTGCATTTTCTTAGCCATAGCCATAGCAATCCTACATCTAAGCCTTATCTCCTCATCCTTACTCAACATATAAATCTCTCTGAGGGTTTCACAAATAGTATGATGCCCATGATACTTCTTCTTTCTCATATAAGAGACATCAACTGGTTCAACTCTTGAGTACGACATCTAATATCTCATCAAATCTTCCTTTAGTTCTTCCCCAAAAAGGAACTTCATCAGCCAAAGTCCATCCCCTAATTGATTTCTGAGACCGATACTGTTCGGGTTTAAATCTACTTTCAGTCAAATTCCCGCTATGTCTAATATCTATATTGGGATGCTCGGAGAACCACACGTCTGACTTGCAGTCATCAACTCTTTCTGTTCTGTTGTGGGAACCAGGTTCAAAGCCCATTCTTCGAGTGAATCCGCTTTTTTCAACCAGTTCAACTCTTCTTCTATAATGCTCCAACAACAATTTTCTATATGCACAAAGGCCACTGGTTTGCTTTGCGTAGAAGAATAATGCTTGTCCATCCTTTTCCCTTATCTTCCATACATTTTGATTATAGTAGAAAATATCCCTTCTGGGGGGAGCAAAATCAAAATGACTTGGATGGTAAAGAATATCATGCTCCACTAAAAAGACCACTTTGGTGTCTATAGTCTCAAGTCCTGTAAGAATCTGCTTGAACATGGTCAATGCCGATCTCTCCAGATTTAGGATTACATTAACGCCGAAATCCAAAGGCTTAAGAGAAACTGAAACAATAGGAAACCCATTACAACAAACAAGAAGTTGGCGTTGGACAGCTCCCATTATTCGCTCATCCAGACAGTTATCGGTATAATACACCAGTCCCTTCACCGATCTCTCCTCCGACGTAAGATGTTTTCTAGCTACAACATGATTAGACCAAGTAGGAATGACCTTTGGTAAATTTTTTACCATAGCGTCATCCCAATCAGGAACTGGAGCAAACTTCTGAATTAGCCACTCCAAAGGATGTTTTTGCTTTTCCCACTTATTACCCATCCAAAGATTTTGAGAATAATCTCTTGCCTTCTGTACATCCTTTCCCCTAATTTGATAGGGAAACCCAAAATCTCCCCCTTGTGTGCGAAACATGTGAGCGAACCAAGTCTTCTTGTTTACCAAAAGTTGTCCACCTGACAACCAACTTTTACAAGCAATCTCCGTACCCATCTGTCCCCATGAACCATGGCTCTCATCCATACCATCTAACTCCCAATATCTACTCCTTCTCATCATCCAGCAAGCACCAATTAACGACAAAGTAGGAGCTAAATCTCCCTGAGCCTCTGGTCGTTTCTTGAACTCTCTCCAATACTGAAACTTTAAGTCCTTATCAAATCTCATAAAGTCAGTTTCAGGATTAGATTTCGCCTTCCACAACATAACCTTTTCAAAATCTGTCTTGTTATCACATTTATCACATTTCGTAGGAGTCGGACCTTGATAAGTCTCATTATTACACTTTAGACACTTCCAGTTGAACGCATGAAGATTGTACATCCTGGGAACAACAGTCCAATCCTCTTTACAGTCAGCCATAAGCTTAACATCAAACCCTTCGTCAAACGCACAATGAGCGTCACACTTCATAACGAACTCAGCCTGACTTATCTTAACTCCCTCATTAGTCGCAGCACGCTGGCCTACGGAAACTTCGTGATGAATAATCTGTAATCTTTCGTGCTGA
>Ga0180008_1001543_pt1 | contig 14266 bp, 14 predicted proteins | sample MM_PW_MetaG_FD_121121 | JGI IMG/M metagenome (GOLD analysis project Ga0180008, IMG submission 121121) | Groundwater microbial communities from the Aspo Hard Rock Laboratory (HRL) deep subsurface site, Sweden - MM_PW_MetaG | ecosystem: Environmental > Aquatic > Deep subsurface > Groundwater... | reverse complement strand
CGGACATTGGAATGGGCTCTCAGGCAAGTCGAAATCGGCGCGGATTGTAGCGCAAGCAGCGGCTTTGCGGGATCCGATGATCGGTAAATCCTCGGCAAGCGCTTATTTAACGGGGAGAACGGGCTAATATTTCAAAGCCGATACATTTGCGACACGCCTGCAACATGCTCCGGGCGTAACGTCTCCTGCGCGCCCACACAGTGCCTATGCTCAACGCAATGACCCCGCCGCCGCCCCAGGGCCTGGCGGCCAACCAGGCAGATGATCGCACCATACCTCCCCCTTTCGCCCTGCCCCATGAACTCGCCTCCGAGGACAAGCGCTGGAACACCCGCGCACTGATCGTCGACGATGATGTACCGATCCGCGAATTGCTGAGTGCCTGGGCCAAAGTGCTCCGTTGCAAGTGCAGCCCATGGCCTTGCGTTCGTGCCTGAACAACTTGATCGACAACGCCCTGCGCTACGCCGGCACGGCGCGCCTTGAACTGCGGGACAGCACCCAGGCATTAGTGATCCGGGTGATCGGCCATGGGCCGGGGATTGCAGCCGAACAGCGTGAGGCGGTGTTCGAGCCGTTTTTTCGCCTTGAAGGCTCGCGCAACCGCAACTCTGGTGGCGTGGGGTTGGGAATGACCATTGCCAAGGAGGCGGTGAAGCGGTTGGGCGGCCAATTACATCTGGAGGAATCAGCAGGTGCTGGGTTAACGGCGAAAATGTGGCTGCCCAGGGATTAGCCCCTTGTAGGAGCCGGCTTGCCGGCGATAGCGACTTCAAGTTCACCGCAAGCTCAAAGCCGGCTCCTACAACAACGAATTAGCCTGTCCTGTCTTCGCGGCGAACCTGCGCCTGGCTCGCACTCCAATCGGTTAACAGGCTATACGCCACTGCCAGCAACGTCGGCCCGATAAACAAGCCGATAAAGCCAAACGCAATCAACCCGCCAAACACCCCCAGCAACACGATCACCAGCGGCAGGTTGCCGCCGCGGCTGATCAGGTAGGGTTTAAGTACGTTGTCCACACCGCTGATGATGAATGTGCCCCAGACACCAAGAAACACCGCGTAGGTGTAATCGCCCTTCCAGACCAGCCAGGCTGTGGCCGGGATCCAGACCAGCGGCGGCCCCATGGGGATCAGGCTCAGCAGGAAGGTAACGATCCCCAGCACCAGCGCCCCGGGCACGCCGGCGATCAAGAAGCCAATCAGTGCCAACAGTGCCTGGGCCGCGGCGGTGCCAATCACACCGTTGACCACCCGCTGTACGGTACCGGCCACCAGGTCGATGTAGTACCCGGCACGCTCACCGATCAAGCGCTCCAGCAAGCGGTGGACGAACATCGCCAGGCGCGGCCCGTCGCGGTAAAAAAAGAACACAAACACCAGGCTCAGGGTCAGTTCCAGGATGCCGCCGCCGATCTGTGCACTACGGGCCAGCAACCAGTTGCCGACCTGCCCCAGGTAAGGTTTTAGCGTGACCATCAAGGCCGCGCCCTGCTGGTCGATACTGTCCCACATGCCTACCAGCCGCTCCCCCACGAACGGGATGGAACCCAGCCAGTCCGGCGCTTCGGGCAGGCCATCGACCTGGATATCCTTGATCAGCGTCACGGCGTCGCGCACATGGTCGGCCAGGTTGAAGCCCAGCCACACCAGCGGCACCGCCACCAGTAACATCCAGCCCAAGGTCAGGATTCCCGCCGCCAGGGACTCGCGGCCACCCAGGGCGCGGGTCAACAGGCGCATCAGTGGCCAACTGGCAAACGCCAGCACCGCGCCCCAGAACAGCGCCGACCAGAATGGCGCCATCACCCAGAAACTGGCACCAAACAGCACCAGGAGCAGGATCTGCACCAGCAGGCGATCATTGTTAAGCATGTGGTTTCTCGAAAAGAAGTCTTGTTGAGGGAGAGCGTAGGCGAACGGCGCGGGTCCGTTCGCCCAGAAACGATCAGCGGATCACTTGCAGGTGCAGGCCCTTGGCCTCGCCAGTGACGGTTTCCAAACGCGCCGCACGCACGCCCTTGTCGATCAGGCCCTGGCGCCAGGCTTCAGCGTTGGGTCCGCTCAAACTGACCCGCAAGGTGGTATCGAGGTTCAACCCACGGGAAATCAGGGTCAACCACGTTGTGTCAGGCTCAGCGCCCAACAAGGGGAAATCCAGGTCGCCGGTGCTTTTCAATTCGCGCAGCAGCGTGGCCGAAGTCGGCAGCAATTGCCCCAGTGGTGCGCTGGCGTCCATTTGCTCGACATGCAGGTAAGCCCGGCGATTGCCACGGGTGATGCCGTACAGCGCCACCAGGGAGTTGTCCTGGGGAGCGGCCAGGCGCAACAACAGGAACTCCTGCTGACCATCGGCGCCGACCAGCTTGGCGTTGCCCAGTACTTCGTTGGCCCAGAGACTGCTTTCGCCGCAATCACGGGCCTGGCACCAGAACAGCAACTGCGCGCCCTGCTCTTGCAACGCCTCGCGGGTAGCCTTGAAGGCTGCGCTGGAAGTGTGCTCGGCGGGCAGTTCATAGGTGATGGCGGTCACTTGGCCACGCGCCGTGGCCTGGCCTTCGTAGCGCAACTGGCCGCTGATCTTGCGGATCGCGCCCATGGGGTAGATGCGTTCTTTTTCTTCGGCGGGACGGTAGTCGACAATCTGCGCATCCACCTGACGGGCCACGCTGGGCAGGTCCTGGCTTCCCGGCAGATCAGCAGCAAAAACCAACGGGCTGATGCAGCACAGCCCAAGCACACGGATAACTCCCTTGGCACTGCTCATCGGATCGGTGCGCCTTGGCCGGTGGATGCCTTCGCGGTATTCGGATTGTTCATGGTTGACTCCCTTTCAATCCGCCCAGCCTCGACAGTTGCCCCCGCCAAGTCAAGGCGCGGTGAAGAACCGATTGAAACAGTCTGCAACAAGAGCCGCTCCCGACTCGTCATTCAGGTGCAAATGATGGCCACCTGCAAGGGTGGTTACAGTGAAAGGAAGCTGCGAAAGCAGCTCGGGATGCTTGGCCAACATGCCCTCTTGCGCGACCACCAACTGTGTAGGGCATGCCACTCGGCGCACGAAAGCCATGGCCTGCTCTTCCGTCAGGCGCATCGGCGAAGCCAGGGTCAGCCGACTGTCGCTGCGCCAGGTGTAGCCACCCGGCACCGGCATCAAGCCGCGCTGGGCCAGGAGCTGCGCCGCTTCACGACTGACCGCCACCACGCCTTTCATCCGCGCTTCCACCGCTCGGTCGAGGGTGCCGTACACCGGCTTGCGCTTGTCTTGCAGGCTGATTTGCGCCTGCAAGGCCATGCCCAGGCGCTCGGCGGCATTCTCGCCGGTGGCGGTCGGCGGGATCACGCCGTCGATCAACCCCAGGTGCGTCACACGCTCCGGCAAGGCCCCGGCCAGCACGGTGGAGACAATCGCACCAAGGGAATGGCCAAGTAATGCAAAACGTTTCCAGCCAAGTTGTTCGGCCACTTGCAACACATCAAACACGTAGTCCCATACCGCATAACCTGCGCCAGCCGGGCGGTGGGCCGAGTGGCCGTGACCGGCCATGTCCAGGGCAACAATGCGCAAGCCCTGCAGCTTGGGTGCCAGGCGCGCGAAGCTGTTGGCGTTATCCAGCCAGCCATGCAGGGCAATCACCGGCAGGCCGTCTTCCGGCCCGAACAGGTGGGCCGCCAGCTCGATATGCGGCAAGCTCAGACGCACTTCTTCGACAGGCATGGTCATGCGCAACTGCGCTCACGGGCTTCCCAGCGGGTAAACAGGTTCTTGATCAGGGCCGCCGTGTCCTGCGGGCGCTCAAGGGGAAACATGTGGCCGCCGGGCATGGTCAGCATCTCGCCCATGGGCAGGCGCGCGACGCCACTGGCATGATGGCGCATCACTACCCGGCTCTGCCGACCGCGCACCACCGCCAGTGGCACTTTCAATTGGCGGGTCTGGCCGGGGCTGGTGTGCGGCACGCCCCGGTAGATGCTGATTTCAGTGGCCGGATCGAACCGCAGGCGCAGGCGATCACCGACCTGCTGCAAACCATGTTGCAGGTACGCCTCCAGACATTCCGGGTCAAACCCGCGAAACAGCGTCTTGCCGGAAAAGTACTGGCGGGCGGCGTCCAGGTCGGAAAATTCTTCGCGCCGGCCCAGGGTGCGGCCGGCGGGGGTCAGGCGGTCGATCAGGCCAAAGCGCTTGGCCGCACGGATCACCCAGCGGTCGGCAAGGGTCAGCACCGGCGAGTCGAGCATCACCACCCCGCGATACAACTGCGGGCAACGCAGGGCCGCGTGTAAATGCAACACCCCGCCCAGTGAGTGGCCGACGCCCCACACGGGCTGCGGCTGCTGCTCCAGGTGGTGGATCAGTTCATCCACCAGGTTCTGCCAATTGTCATCCACCGGAAACCGTGGGTCGTGGCCGTGCTGCGACAGATGCGCCACCGTGTACTCCGGCGCCAGGGCATCGAATAACTTGCCGTAGGTCGCCGAAGGGAAGCCATTGGCATGAGTGAAAAACACATGTTGCGACATAGCCAGCTCATCATTCAAAACAGGAAGGGATTGTCCCCATGCCCGGCCGTTACAGCAATGACTGTAACTGCCAGGAATGATGACACTCACGCCACGCCTATCGCGCCGGCGGGTTTTCGCCCAAGGGCACCACGGCCATGGTCAGGCGCGATACACAACTGGCCTTGCCCTCGTCGCTGGTCAGGCGGATGTCCCAGACATGGGTGGTGCGCCCGATATGGATTGCCCGGGCCACCGCCGTCACCCGCCCGGAACGCACACCGCGCAAGTGGTTGGCGTTGATTTCCAGGCCCACGCAATAGAACTTGCTGGGGTCGATGCACAAGTAGCTGGCCACGGAGCCCACCGTCTCAGCCAGTACCACTGAGGCGCCGCCGTGCAGCAGCCCATAAGGTTGATGGGTGCGATGGTCGACCACCATGCTGGCGGTCAGGGACTCGTCGTCGAAGCCCTCAAAGCGAATATCCAGCACTTCACCAATGGTGTTTTTCTGTCTGGCATTGATTTGCTCGATGTCGGGAACGGTGCGCCACAGGCTCATTGCAGTGTCCTTCTTGGTTTTATTGAATGCTCAATCCTGCCACAACACCACCTCGGAGCGCGCGCTCCAGGCCTGGAGCTGTGGGCCGTAGGTTGACTCGATGACATTGCGCTTGATCTTCAGGGTCGGTGTCAGAAAGCCGTTTTCCACGGCCCAACTGTCTTTCACTACCACCAGTTGGCGCAAGCGCTCATGTTTATCCAGCACCTGGTTGACCTCTTCCAGCAGGCGTTCCAGGCTGCCGTGCAATGATTGCCGGGCCTCGCCCGCAGCCTCCTGCAAGCCCACCGCAGACAGCACGCACAAGCCCATCGGCGCGCTGAGGCCATCGCCGACCACGCATACCTGTTCGATGCGCCCGTGTACCGCCAGGCGGTTTTCGATGGGCGCCGGGGCGACGTACTTGCCCTTGCTGGTCTTGAAGATTTCCTTGAGGCGCCCGGTCAGGCGCAAGCGGCCTTCGGCATCCTGCTCGCCCTTGTCACCGGTACGCAGGAAGCCGTCTTCGGTGAGGGTCTCGGCGGTCTTCTGCGGGTCCTTGAAGTAACCGAGCATGGTCGCGCCGCTGCGCACCTGGACTTCGCCAGCCGGATCGATGCGCACCTCCACGTCTGGACATGGCAGGCCAATCCAGCCGATTTTCTGCTGGCCGGGACGACAGACATGGGAGTAGCCACAACTTTCAGTCATGCCATACACCTCCAGCACATCCAGGCCCAGGCGCAGGTACCAGCGCAGTAGCGCCTCGGGCACCGGCGCAGCACCAGACAGGGCCACCCGCACCGCGTCCAGCCCGAGCCCCGCGAGGACCTTGCGGCCAACACGCTTGCCGATGAATGGCAGGCGCAGCAACAGCTCGAGGCGTTTTTCCGGGATTTTGCCGTACACCCCCATCTGGAACTTGGTCCAGATCCGCGGCACGCCGAACAAGGCCGTGGGCCGGGCGCGCTGCAGGTCGGTGAGGAAGGTATCGAGGCTTTCAGCAAAAAACACCGTTTGCCCGGTGTAGATCGAGGCCAGCTCGACAAACATGCGCTCGGCCACATGGCACAGTGGCAGGTAGGACAGCAGGCGATCGCCCTCGCCCAAGCCGAACAGCTCGGTGCCACGGGTCGCCGCAAACCCCAGGCCGCCGAAGGTGTGCATCACACCTTTGGGCAAGCCGGTGGTACCTGAGGTGTAGATGATGGTGGCCAAGTCCGTGAGCGCCGGCGCGGGGTCATCCTGGATCGACGGGCAGGCTTGCAGATCGGCCCAGGTGAAATCGAACTCGCCCTCGGGGCATAGCGGCAGGCTGATCGTCGATAGCCCAGCCTTGATGCCCGGGGCCATGGCCGGCCAGTCGTCGAGTTTGCCGATAAACACCAGCGCTGCCTCGGAGTGCTCCAGCACATGGGCCACGGTGTCGGCGGTGAGGTTGGGATACAGCGGGACCGAAACATGCCCGGCCATCCAGATCGCCAGGTCGGCGATGATCCAGTGCGCGCAGTTTTTCGAGATCAGGGCAATGTGCGAGCCCTGGGGCAGCTCCCGCGCGCGCAGCCATCGGGCAGCGCAGCGGGCCTGGTGACCGACCTCGCCCCAGGTAAGGGTCTGCACCTCGCCGCCGCCCATGGGCTGGACCAGGAAGTGCTGGCGCGGGTGGCGCGCCTCACGTTCAAAGAAGACCTGCAGCGGCAAACGAAAAGCGACAGACATGGGGGCGCTCCTGTGTGTTTCGACGGTAGCCAACCAAGCACTTGCTTGGTTGACTATTCCATGCACAAAGGAGCACTGCAAGTTCCTTGCTGACACAACACGAATAAGTGTGGGAGCGGGCTTGCTCGCGAATGCGCAGTGTCAGCCAATATATTCATTGACTGATACACCGTATTCGCGAGCAAGCCCGCTCCCACCGTTGATTGTGTTGTGCCTGAAAAATCAGGGATTTTTGATGCTATTGAGGCTCATCAGACCCGCCAGCGGAAAGTCCCCTTCCAGCTCTGCCAGGCTGGCGGTGTGCATGGGTTGCGGCTGGCGCTGGTGCCCGTGCTGCAGAAAACTGATCAGGTTACCCACCAGGGGTTGATGGCTGACCAGCAGCACATTGTCATCGGTGTCGAGTTTTTCCAGCACGTGCAGGGGGTTGCCGTCCGGCGTCAGCCACGGCACGGTGCGGACCTCTGGCACGAACCCCAATGCCTCGCTCACCAACTGTGCCGTCTGTTGCGCCCGCACGTAAGGGCTGGCGATGATCGCGCTGATAGGCTGGCCGATCAGGTGTGCGGCGCTGTGCAGCACTTCTTCGCGGCCGCGCTCGGTCAGGTTGCGCTGGGCATCACTGGGCGCATGGGACTCGGCTTCACCGTGGCGCAACACCCACAGCTTCATAGCTTGGGCTCTTCATCGCGCACCGGGTGCGGGGCTGGCGGCACGCTGTGGGCGGCCTCGCCCTCCGGCGCGCGCGGGGTGGGCCAATCGGCGAAGGGCCAGGGCTTCTGCTCGCTGTGGAAACTGCCAAAACGGCCAATCTGCGCGAGGAACTGGCTGAGGCTGTCGCCAAAGTTCATCAGGCCCAGGTTCGGTGCACCGTAGATCAGGCGGTAGATCAACTGCACCACCACCAACGCCCCGAGGATGAACTGCGCCACTTGCCATACCAGGGCAAACACCAGCATCCACAGGATGCGCAGGACAATGGATTCATACTTGGGTGCTGTTTTCGGATCGTTCATCGCGCGTTCCTCAGTTGAAACCACTGGTGGAAATAAAATCGACATCGGTCTTGGGCTCGGCACGCATCAGCAACTCGATGACCTGGTTCAAGGTGCGCCCTTCAAACAGGATCGCATGCAGGCCGGCGACCAACGGCATATAGACCCCGGTTTCCTGGGCCTTGGCCTTCAGCACTTTAAGGGTATTGACCCCTTCGGCCACTTCACCCAGGCGCGTCACGGCCTCCTCCAGGCTCAGACCCTGGCCCAGGGCAAAGCCCACCTGGTAGTTGCGGCTTTTCGGTGACGAACAGGTGACGATCAGGTCGCCCACCCCGGCCAGGCCGAGGAACGTCATGGGGTTGGCCCCCTGGTTGACAGCAAAGCGGGTCATTTCCGCCAGCGCGCGGGTGATCAACATGCTCTTGGTGTTTTCCCCCATGCCCAGGGCCACCGCCATGCCAGCGATGATGGCGTAGACGTTTTTCAGCGCGCCGCCCAGTTCCACGCCAAAGCGGTCGGCACTGGCGTAGACGCGAAAGGTCCGGCCATGCAGTACCGCTTGCACGTGCTCGCACAAGGACTCGTCTTCACTGGCAACCACGGTCGCGGTCAAGGCGTGCTCGGCCACTTCCCGCGCCAGGTTCGGCCCGGAAAGCACGCCGATCCGGGCTTGGGGCGCGATTTCTTCGAGAATTTCGCTCATCAGCTTGAAGGTCTGGGCCTCGATGCCTTTGGTCAGGCTGACCAGCATCTTGCCCGCCAACCGCTCGGCATGGGGCGCCAGCACCGAACGCAGGGCGCTGGAAGGCAACGCGACAAAGCACAGGTCGCAGTCATCCAGGGTGGCCTGCAGGTCCGTGACCGGCGCGACCGCCGCATGAACCTTGATGCCCTTGAGGTAGCGAGGATTTTCGCGGTTGACCCGGATGGCCTCGGCCTGTTCGGGATCGCGCATCCACTGACGCACCTGATGACCGTTTTCAGCCAGCAGATTAGCCACGGCGGTACCAAAACTTCCGCCTCCCAGGACCGCAATTGGGCGCTGTTCAGTCATATGCAATCCGTTAATCCATACCAGTGGCGATGGCGGCATTATACGGGCCGGCCTGACGGCGGCCAGCCCTTCTGTCATTTCCCGCGATTGTCGGAAAATGGCCGAATAGACCACAGTAATTGCGAGGGTGCCGACTGGCAAAAGCCCCAGCCTCAGTTAACATGGGCGGCTATCCGTAATTATCAAGGCCGTGCCGTGTATTTGGGCCCTCCTCCTCGTTCATCTCTGTTTCTGGCGCTGTTGGTCAGTACGCCGTTGCTGGCCGACGATCTGTTCCTCGACAACCAGCCGCTGCCTCAGGTCCTCACAGCGACCCGTCTCAAGCAGTCGGCCGCCGCCGTGCCTGGCAGCATGACGGTGATCGACAGCGAATTGATCAAGGCCAGCGGTGCGCGGGATATCGCCGAGTTACTGCGCCTGGTACCGGGGATGATGGTGGGCTACACCTCAGGCAACCAGGCCGCCGTCAACTATCACGGCACCAACGCCAGCGAAGCGCGGCGCATGCAGGTGCTGATCGACGGTCGCTCGGTGTACCGCGCAGGCCTGGCCACCGTGGATTGGAGCGATATTCCGGTAGCCATGGAGGATATCGAGCGGATCGAAGTGTTCCGTGGCCCCAATACGGTCAGCTACGGCGCCAACGCGCTGATGGCAGTGGTCAATATCCTTACCCGCTCGCCGGCCAACAGCCAGGGCACGCGGATGAAAATGACCCGGGGCGAGCGCGGCATCAACGATTGGTATGCCAGCCATGGCCTGGGCTGGGATACCGGCAACCTGCGACTGTCGCTGTCCGGGCAACAGGATGATGGTTTTGACAGCGACCGGGTGGGCGCCGATTACCGCGATAGCCGGCGCCTGAGCCGCTTCAGCCTGGCGGTCAGCCAGACGCTCAACCAGCAGCAGAGCATCGACTGGCAGCTGAACGCCAAGGAAGGCACCAACCAGCGGCCTTATACCTACAAGCCGGTATTTGCCGGGATTACCGATGGTGGAACCGATTCAGACGTCACCGCCAAGGACTACGCCGCCTCCCTGCGCTGGAACTTCGATTTCAATCCCGACCACAGCCTGTATATCCAGGGTTCGGCTCAGCAATGGGATCGTCGGCAGATCTGGAAAGCCTGTGACGCCAAGGTCTCGTTCAGCCCGCAATTGACCCAACTGTGGCAAATGAACCCCAACTACGCTGAAAAGTTGGCGCGGCACATGCAGGACTATGAAAACGGCAGCCCTCCACAAGGCTCCGCCGCAGAACAGGCACTGGCTGAAGAAGTCCTGAAACAATGGAACAGCGGCGGCAAAGAGAGTGTCTGCGGCAACATCGACCAAAGCACCAAGGAAAGCCGCTACGACCTGGAAGTGCAGGACACCCTGAGCCTGTCCGACAGCCTGCGCCTGGTCAGCGGTATGAATTACCGCTACGACCGCGCCGACTCCGACACCTACTTCAATGGCCGGCTGGATGACACCACCTGGCGCCTGTTCGGCCATCTGGAATGGCGCGCCAGCGAACACTGGCTGCTGCAGGGCGGGGCGATGTACGAAAACACCGACCTGAGTGGCAATTCGCTCACACCCAGGGTTGCGGTCAACTATCTGATCAATCCGCGTCACGGGCTGCGGGCGGTGTATTCCGAAGCCATCCGCTCGCCGGACATGTTCGAGAACAATGTGAACTGGAGTTACCGGGTCACCAACCTCAGTTCCCCCACCTACGGGCAGAACTCCGGCCAGTATTTCGTCAAGACCCGCGGCCCAGGTGATCTCGACAAGGAGCTGATGCGCTCCAGGGAACTGGGCTACAACGGCTTTTTCGCCGATATCGGGCTAAACCTCGACATCAAGCTGTTCTATGACGAAATCACCGGCATGATCAGCGAGCCATTGCGCAACAACCAGTACATCGCCAGCAACAGCAACAGTTCGCGGTTTACCGGTACCGAGACCCAGTTGGACTGGCACCTGAACAACGCCGACCGCCTGCGCCTGACCTATGCTTATGTGGATGCCGACGCCAGCAACGAGCTGGACCGGCAACAGACCGCGCGCAACAGCGGCTCGGCCGGCTGGATGCGCGAATGGGGGCAAGGCTGGTCCAGCGCGCTGTTCTACTATGGCAACGATGCACTCAACCAATATCGCTTTGAACGGGTCGACATGCGAGTCGCCAAGCGCATCGCCCTGGGCAAGGCCAATCTGGAGTTGGCCGGCATGCTGCAACAACGCCTCGACAGCCAGCCCACCACCCAGATCGACAATAACTACGACCAGCGCCATGTGCTCTACTTCAGTGCGGAGTTAGAGTTCTGACATGAACCCTGCCCAGTCAAGGATGACCGCCCTCTTCAGTGCCAGGTTCTGGCGCGGTTGCCTGCTGCTCGCCAGCCTGGCACTGCCCCTGCCCGCCTGGAGCGCCGAAATCCTGCTAACTGCCGCCGAGGATGGCCCGGGCGTGCAGGCCTTCGTCCAGGCCCTGCGCGAGCAACGTCCCGCCGATAGCGTCACCTTCAAGGCGCTGGAAGCCATGCCCGTGCCCGGCCAACTGCCGAGCAGTACCCGTCTGATCCTGCTGGACCTGCCCAGTCTCGACTGGCGCCTGCAAGAGCCCCAGGGCCCGGCCACGCTGGTGCTGCGCATCAGCCGCCTGCAAGCCCGCGAACGCCTGGGCAACCATGTGCCCGGCAGGATCAGCCTGCTGTGGAGCGACCCTCCGCTGGACCGGCAACTGCGCCTGATCGCCAATATCCTGCCCCAGGCCCAGCGCATTGGCGTGCTGTACGCCAGCGCCAGCGAATTCCTGCTACCGGAACTGCGCGAGCATGCCGCGGCCCTGGGCCTGGAAATCGTCGCCCAGCACTGGAGCAACATTAACGACAGTCGCCCATTGCTCAGCTTGTTTAAAAACAGCGACGTGTTGCTGGGGTTGGATGACCCCCAGCTGTACAACCCCAAGACCGTGAAAAACCTGCTGTTGAGCAGCTACGCCAGGCAATTGCCGCTGATCGGGCCCAACGCCGGCTTCGTACGGGCCGGCAGCCTGGCAAGTACCTACAGTGACCAGGCCGACTGGCTGGATGTGCTTGGCCGCCTGCTCGATCGCCCGCCGGCCAGTTGGCCGCGCACGTTGTACCCGGAATACTTCAAAGTCGTGGGCAACCCGCAAGTGGCGCGCTCGCTGGGGATCGAACAGGTGGACGAGACCGCTGTCGCGACCCGATTGGCCGAAGGGGAGAAACACCCATGACCTTGCGTCGCCGCTGGGACATCAACACCCGCACCCAGATCATCACCCTGGGCCCGGCCCTGTTACTGACGTTGCTGCTGATCAGCTTCTTTACCTTCGTGCGGATCCAGGATCTGCGCCAGGAACTGGACCACACCGGTCAACTGATCGCCAACCAACTGGCCCCGGCCACCGAGTACGGGGTGATCTCCGGCAACAACGACGTGCTCGACAGCCTGCTGCGGGCGACCCTGGCCACGCCCCATGTACGCTTCCTGGAAATCCAGGACAGCGCGGAAAATATTCTGGTGTATGTCGAGCAGCCGTCGGAAAAGCATGACCGCTCGCTGTCGGTAAAGATCTTCCAGGCACCGATACGCCTGCAGCATATCCAGTTGGGCAACGACTTTTTCCAGGACAGTACTGCCCAGCCCAAGGCACCCCGGGCCGACTATCTGGGGCGGGTGATCGTCGGCATGTCCAATGACGCCTTCAGCCAGCGCCAACAGGAGATCCTGTTCAAGGCCGCGATTCTCGCGCTGTTTGCCTTGCTCTTTACCTTCCTGCTGGCGCGGCGCCTGGCCGCCAGCCTGTCGCAACCGATCAGCGCCATGGGCCATGCGGTCAAGGCAATCCAGCAGGGTGACTACAAGACCCCACTGCCGATTGTCGACGACTCCGAACTGGGCGACCTGTCACGGCATATCAACAACCTTGCCGAAGGCTTGCACCACGCCAGCCGCGAACAGCAGCAGGCAATGGCCCAATTGATCCAGACGCGGGAAGAGGCCGAGCGCGCCAACAGCGCCAAGTCTGACTTCCTGGCGATGATGAGCCACGAACTGCGCACACCGATGAATGGTGTACTGGGCATGCTGCAACTGCTCGAAACCACGTCCATGACCGATGAGCAGACCGAATACGCCGCACTGGCCTCGGAATCCACCGAACACCTGCTCAAAGTCATCAACGATATCCTCGACTTCTCGCGTATCGAACGCTCGGCCCTGGAGCTTGAACATATTCCGTTCAACCTGGTGGACCTGATCAACAGCTGCGCCCAGGCCTTCCAGCACAGCGCCATACAACGCGGGCTGGTCCTGGAGTTGCCGATCCCGCCGGGAATGGACGCGTTGCGTGTCCAGGGAGACCCGACGCGGATCCGCCAGATCCTGGTGAACCTGATCGGCAATGCGCTGAAATTCACCGAGCAGGGTACGGTCAGCGTCGAGCCCAACTGGCAAGCCCTGGACCATGAATTGCTCTGGTTCACCTGCACCGTACGCGACACCGGGATTGGCATCACGGCCGAACGCCTGGAACTGATGTTCGATGCCTTTCAGCAGGCTGACAGCTCGATCTCCAGGCGTTACGGCGGCACCGGCCTGGGCCTGCCGATTGCCCGCACCCTGGCCGAACGCATGGGCGGCACTTTGCGCGCCCAGAGCGAGGAAGGGCTGGGGTCGGTATTCACCCTGGAAATCCCCCTGGCGATCTACCAACAGAGCCTGCCGCAGATCGCCGCCCCCACCCAGCACAAAGCCAGTGCCGGTGAAGGCCGCAATGTGTTGCTGGTGGAGGACAACCCGGTCAACCGCACCGTGGTCGAAGCCATGCTGCGCAGCCTGGGGTTTGAGGTGAGCATTGCCACCGATGGCGCCGAAGCGATTCGCAGTGCCGAAAGCCTGATTTTCACGGCGATCCTGATGGATTGCCGGCTGCCGGTGATCGACGGCTATGAAGCCACCCGCCAGATCCGCCAACTGCCTGGCTGCGCTGACCTGCCGATCATTGCCCTGACGGCCAATGCACTACAGGGCGATCGCGAGGCATGCCTGACCGCTGGAATGAACGATTACCTGGCCAAGCCGTTCAAACGCACGGATTTGCAAAAAATCCTACAGCGCTGGGTGCATTAGATGGGCACCATCAGCCAACTGCGACTGGCGTGAAAGACGAAAGTGCGGCAGTCTTAGGCACCCGAGCGGGCCTGTAAAAGAGTCCGGTTTAAAATTTCAGTGCACAAGTGTACATTCATGTCCTTGATGCTGTGACTTTCACTACAACGCAATAGTCTACCTGTAGGCTGCCGACATGAGGCAAGCACGCTTCAGTCGGTCGGGAAGATTTGCCCGGCCCTGCCGCATGGGATTATTGAGGAGCTCGCATGACCAAACAAAACGCCTTTACCCGGGAAGACCTGCTGCGCTGCAGTCGCGG
>Ga0180008_1001541_pt1 | contig 14273 bp, 11 predicted proteins | sample MM_PW_MetaG_FD_121121 | JGI IMG/M metagenome (GOLD analysis project Ga0180008, IMG submission 121121) | Groundwater microbial communities from the Aspo Hard Rock Laboratory (HRL) deep subsurface site, Sweden - MM_PW_MetaG | ecosystem: Environmental > Aquatic > Deep subsurface > Groundwater... | reverse complement strand
TTCGACCTGATGCTCAAGGCCTTCGAACACACGGCCGCCTATGACGGCATGATCGCCAACTACATGGGCACCGTGAACCAGGCTGCCCAGACCCTGAGCACAGAAGATCGCAGCCAGTTCCCACGCACGTTCAACAGCCAGTTCATCAAGGCCCAGGAAATGCGCTACGGCGAGAACCCGCACCAGAGCGCGGCGTTCTACGTGGAGGCCAAGCCAGCCGAAGTGGGCATCGCCACCGCGACCCAACTGCAAGGCAAGGAGCTGTCCTACAACAACGTGGCCGACACCGACGCCGCACTGGAATGCGTGAAGAGCTTCGTCAAGCCGGCCTGTGTGATCGTCAAGCACGCCAACCCGTGCGGCGTGGCCGTGAGCCCGGACGCTGAAGGCGGGATCCGCCAGGCCTACGAGCTGGCCTACGCCACCGATACCGAATCGGCATTCGGCGGCATCATCGCGTTCAACCGCGAGCTGGATGCCGAGACCGCCAAGGCGATCGTCGAGCGTCAGTTCGTTGAAGTGATCATTGCGCCAAGCGTTAGCGAAGAGGCCCGTGCCATCGTTGCAGCCAAGGCCAATGTGCGCCTGTTGGCCTGCGGCGAATGGTCGGCTGACCGTGCCGCTGCCTGGGACTACAAGCGCGTCAATGGCGGCTTGCTGGTACAGAGCCGCGACATCGGCATGATCGGTAGCGAAGACCTGAAAGTGGTGACCAAGCGCGCGCCGACCGAACAAGAGATCAACGACCTGATCTTCGCCTGGAAAGTAGCCAAGTACGTCAAGTCCAATGCCATCGTCTACGCCAAGAATCGCCAGACCATCGGTGTCGGCGCCGGCCAGATGAGCCGCGTGAACTCGGCGCGTATCGCGGCAATCAAGGCCGAACACGCAGGCTTGCAGGTAGTGGGCTCAGTGATGGCCTCCGACGCGTTCTTCCCGTTCCGTGACGGCCTGGACAATGCTGCGAAAGCAGGCGTCACCGCCGTGATCCAACCGGGTGGTTCGATGCGTGATGCCGAGGTTATCGCCGCGGCTGATGAAGCCGGCATCGCCATGGTCTTCACTGGCATGCGCCACTTCCGTCACTGATCCAAATGTGGGAGGGGCTTATGTGGGAGCGGGCTTGCTCGCGAATGCGGTGTGTCATTCGACACATTCCTCACAGGCCCACCGCTTTCGCGAACAAGCCCGCTCCCACATTTTAAAGCGCTCCTGCAGCGCCTACAGAATTCGAGGTTTTTGAAATGAATGTTTTGATCATTGGCAGCGGTGGCCGTGAACACGCCCTGGCCTGGAAAGTTGCCCAGGACCCACGCGTGCAGAAAGTCTTCGTCGCTCCCGGCAACGCCGGCACCGCCATTGAAGCCAAGTGCGAAAACGTCGCCATCGACGTACTGGCCCTTGAGCAACTGGCCGACTTCGCGCAAAAGAACGTTTCCCTGACCATCGTCGGCCCGGAAGTACCGCTGGTGGCGGGCGTCGTGGACCTGTTCCGCAGCCGTGGCCTGGACTGCTTCGGCCCGACAGCCGGTGCCGCCCAATTGGAAGGCTCGAAAGCCTTCACCAAGGATTTCCTGGCGCGCCACAAGATCCCGACCGCCGACTACCAGAACTTCACCGAGATCGAGCCGGCCCTGGCTTACCTGCGTGAAAAAGGCGCACCGATTGTGATCAAGGCCGATGGCCTGGCCGCCGGTAAAGGCGTGATCGTGGCGATGACCCTGCAGGAAGCCGAAGACGCCGTGCGCGACATGCTCGCCGGCAATGCCTTCGGTGACGCCGGTTCGCGCGTAGTGATCGAAGAATTCCTCGACGGTGAAGAAGCCAGCTTTATCGTGATGGTCGATGGCAAGAACGTCTTGCCGATGGCCACCAGCCAGGACCACAAGCGCGTCGGCGACGGCGATACCGGCCCGAACACCGGTGGCATGGGTGCCTACTCCCCTGCCCCGGTGGTCACCGCCCAGGTACACCAGCGTGTCATGGACCTGGTGATCTGGCCGACCGTGCGCGGCATGGCCGATGAAGGCAATGTCTACACCGGCTTTCTGTACGCCGGTTTGATGATCGACAAGGCCGGCAACCCGAAAGTCATCGAGTTCAACTGCCGCTTCGGCGACCCGGAAACCCAACCGGTGATGCTGCGCCTGCAGTCGAGCCTGGTGCTGTTGGTAGAAGCCGCCCTGGCGCAGGCGCTGGACAAGGTTGAAGCCCAGTGGGATCCACGCCCAAGCGTCGGCATCGTGCTCGCCGCTGGCGGCTACCCGGCCGACTACGCCAAGGGTGACCCGATCCAGGGCCTGGACGCAGCGGCTACGCTGGAAGGCAAGGTGTTCCATGCCGGTACCGCGCTCAAGGATGGCCAGGTCGTGACTGCCGGTGGCCGTGTGTTGTGTGCCACCGCCATGGGCGCCAGTGTCGATGCCGCCCAGCAGCAAGCCTACACGCTGGCTGCCAAGATCGACTGGCAGGGCTGCTTCTACCGCAAGGACATCGGCTATCGCGCCATTGCCCGTGAGCAGGGCGAAGATCAGTAAACAGCTATCCGTTCGGCTAGGCAGGGGCCTTTGGCCCTTGCCGTCCTATTACGGTCCCGCGCATAGTTAACCCCGTGCATTAACCTACGAAGGGATTTCGCCGTGCGCTGGCTCAGGATCGCCATAGTTTTTACTGTCAGCCTAATGACCCTGCTCTGCCTGTTGCCGGCCCAGGCCCATGCACAAGGCAGTGGCTGGGCCGTATTGCTTGATGAGCAGGCCGACCTGCAATTGAGCGACATTCGCTCATCACGCTACACCAACCAATTCAGCCCTATCGAACTGGACCGGATCACCGCCGCCGAGCCCAATGGTGCACTGTGGGTGCGTTTCAAGCTGCAACCCGGCAAGCACGAGCAATTGCTGCGGGTCTTTGCGCCAGACCTGGCGTACCTGAATCTGTATGTGCTGGACGGCGACACGCTGATCGAGCAAGTGAACACCGGCACTCGCCAACCCCAGGCTGAACGCCCGTTGCCCAGCAGCGACCTCATGCTGCCCCTGCCCCAGAGCCAGAAGCCCCTGGATGTGTATGTGCGCCTGGTTTCAGAGCACGAACTGCGGCCCTACCTGACCCTGGAACCGGCCGTGATGGTTGCCGCCAACCAGACCCAGACGCTGGTCTATGGCCTGCTGTTCGGCTGCCTGTTGATGCTGATCCTGCACAACCTCGCCCGCTACGCCTACCACCGTTCGCGCAGCAGCCTGTGGCTGGCGGCCTGCGAAGTGCTGCTGTTGCTCAGCCTGGTGCTGCTGCTCAACTTGCTGGGCCCCTGGTTGCCGAACTGGCATGCCCTGCAAACCCCGGGCGCCTATATGGCATTGCTGCTGACCGCGCCGTGCGGCCTGATGTTCGCCTACCGCTTCTTCGCGCCGTTGGGGCCGCACCCGCTGAACAAGCTACTGATGGCGGATATCCTGCTGATCGTCCTCTGCGGCCTGTTGCTGCTGTTCGTCAACACCCTGCCGCTGAACATCATCACCTACGCCCTGGTGGCACTGGCCGGCCTGAGCATGCTGTTTGTCTCGGCCTACCACTGGCAAAAAGGCTATCGGCCGGCACGGCTGTTCCTGCTCGCTATGGTGGTGTTCAACACCGGTACGCTGATTATCCTGCCGGCCTTGCTGGGCCTGACCCTGGTGGCCCCGCAAGGCTTGATCATCACCTTGTTGGCGGTGATCTGCGTCAGCGGCCTGTTGATGAGCCAGGCCTTGGGCGAGCGCCAGCGCAGCATCGTCGAGGATCGCTTCAGCCTCAGCCGCGACCTGGCTGCCAGCAACGCCGAAATCGCAGCCAAGGCCGAGTTCCTGGCCAAGATCAGCCACGAGATCCGTACCCCCATGAACGGCGTGCTGGGCATGACCGAATTGCTGCTGGGTACACCGCTGTCGGTCAAGCAACGCGACTACGTGCAGACCATCCACAGTGCCGGCAATGAGCTGCTGACCCTGATCAACGAGATTCTCGACATTTCCAAGCTCGAATCCGGGCAGATTGAACTCGATGACGTGCAGTTCGACCTCAATGCCCTGATCGAAGACTGCCTGAGTATTTTCCGCGCCAAGGCCGAACAACAGAACGTCGAGCTGATCAGCTTTATCCAGCCCCAGGTACCACGGGTCATCAGTGGCGACCCGACACGCCTGCGCCAGGCCCTGTTGAGCCTGCTGGAAAATGCCCTGCAAAAGACCGACGAAGGCGAAGTGCTGATCGTGGTCGCCCTGGATGAACGCAGCAGCAAACCGCGCCTGCGCATTGCCGTGCAAGACAGCGGCCTGCCGATGGACGCCGCCGAGCGCGATGCCCTGCTACACAGCGAACTGCACAGCCAGAACTTCCTCTCGGCCACCCGCCTGAGCGGCCACCTGGGCCTGGTGATCGCCCGCCAACTGATCCTGTTGATGAATGGCGAATTCGGCATCAAGGCTGGCAGCCAGCAAGGCAGCACCCTGTGGCTGACCTTGCCACTGGACCCTGAACGCCTGGAGCATCCGACTTCCGATCTCGACGGCCCGCTGCAAGACGCGAGGGTCCTGGTCGTCGACGATAACGACACCTGCCGCAAAGTGCTGGTGCAGCAATGCACCGCCTGGGGCCTGAATGTCAGCGCCGTGCCGTCGGGCAAGGAAGCCCTGGCCCTGCTGCGAACCAAGGCGCACCTGCGCGATTATTTCGACGTGGTGCTACTGGACCAGAACATGCCTGGCATGACCGGCATGCAACTGGCAGCGAAGATCAAGGAAGACCCGAGCCTGAACCACGACATCCTGCTGATCATGCTCACCGGCATCAGTAATGCACCGAGCAAAATCATCGCGCGCAACTGCGGGATCAAGCGCATCCTGGCCAAGCCGGTCGCGGGCTACACCCTCAAGACCACCCTGGCCGACGAGTTGACCCAGCGCAGCAAAGGCATCGTGCAACCTCGCCACACTGCGCCGAACGTGCCCGTGGCCATCACCGTGCCCAGCGACTTCCGCATCCTGGTGGCTGAAGACAACAGCATCTCCACCAAAGTGATTCGCGGCATGCTCGGCAAGCTCAACCTGCAACCCGACACCGCCAGCAATGGTGAGGAAGCGTTGCAGGCGATGAAGGCCCAGCGTTACGACCTGGTGTTGATGGACTGCGAAATGCCAATCCTCGATGGTTTCTCCGCGACCCAACAGTTGCGGGTCTGGGAAGTCAGCAATCAGCGCACCCGCACGCCAGTGGTGGCGCTGACCGCACACATTCTCTCGGAACACAAGGAACGCGCACGCCAGGCCGGGATGGATGGCCATATGGCCAAGCCGGTGGAGCTGTCGCAACTGCGGGAACTGGTGGAGTACTGGGTGACACAGCGCGAACAGCCGGTGGAGCAGGCGCATACGTCCTGAACTGGAACGACATACGCCCGCTCCCACATTGGTTCGGTGTCGCGCTTTCTGGCATATAAGCCTGATAAACTCCCACTCGCCCTTCCTTCGCTGTGAGCTCCCGCCATGCTCCACGTGTTGTTCAGCGTTTATTTGAAGATGCTGGTGCTGTATAGCCCCTTCTTCGTCCTGTCCTGCTTTATCAGCCTGACCCGCGGCTACTCCAGCAAGGAACGCAGGCGCCTGGCCTGGAAGGTCGCTCTGGCAACGCTGGTGTCTAGCGTGTTGCTCTACCTGTTTGGCCGGGTGATTTTCAGTGTGTTTGGCATCACCGTGGACGCCTTCCGTATCGGCGCCGGCAGTGTGCTGTTTATCTCGGCCCTGGGCATGGCCCAGGGCAAGTCAGCCGTACAGACCGACAATGTGCAGCAGGACGTGACCATCGTTCCGCTGACCATCCCCCTCACCGTCGGCCCCGGCACCATCGGCGCGCTGCTGGTGATGGGGGTCAGCCAGCCCCATTGGGATGACAAGCTCACCGCCATTCTCAGTATCGCCTTGGCCAGTCTGACCGTGGGAGTGGTGCTGTACCTGTCCAACCGTATCGAACGCATCCTCGGCGACCAGGGGCTGCAGATTGTCAGCCGCCTGATGGGATTGTTCGTGTGCGCACTGGCGGCGCAGATCATCTTTACCGGGGTGCGCGGTTACCTCGTGCCCTGAAGCCCCGCTCAAATCTGGTATTGCGCGATGGCCAGCATTACTTTGTCGCCTGCACTCGCGCGCAATTGCTGGATCGTTGCCTCGTTGACCACTGCCGGGTTGAGCATCAGGCAGGTCTGGCCACTGAAGGCTTCGACGGTGGAGCTGTCCCACTCGAAGAACGGGATGCCCATGCTCTTGCCAACGCCATGGGCGCTATAGGTCACGAGCACCATCAACACTTCACCGTCGACCTCGGAACAGGATGCCAGGCCAAAGTCGCCGCCCTCATGGTTGACGATGTTGCGCTTGAACAACTCAAACGGCGTCGCTTGCTGTTTCAAGGCCTCGAAGGCATCCGCCGCCAGCTTGGGCAGCGCCATGGCCAACGAGCCGCCAAGGGTTGTCGAGGCCACGGTGGAACTGATGATGTTCAGCGCCGCCATCTGCACACTCAGGCCCTGGCGCGAGGTGGTCACCCGCTCGAAGCTGCTGCGAATCGGCAGCCACCCAAGGTTGGTCATGACCTTGATGAACTCGTCGTACCAGGCTTGGGTCCCGCGCCCCACGTTGAGCACATCACTCACATAGGCGCTGGCCAACAGGTAACTCTTGCGGGTGTACTCCTTGTTGAGGCGGCTCATGCCGGCGACAAACGAAAACACACTGTTGTTGATCACCGCGCCATTCAAGTCGCTGTCGGCCTGGGTCGACGCGGGTGATGGTGCCTCCTGCGGTCGCGTAGCCACCGGCAGGCGATACGTGGCAATCAGTTTTCTCTTTTTCGCCAGGCTGATTCGTTTATGTTTTTGCTCCATTACTGTTTCTCCGCAAAAAACCCACACGGGCTTATTGGCAACACTAGCCGGACTCACCAGGGTTTTTCAGAGGGTAAGCACAGACGCCTTGAGGCGTAGGAGAAATCGACGCCAGCTGCGCGCCCGACAAATAGGGGGCCAAGGCAAAGCCTGAACAGTGCCGACTTACTTTCTGCAACGATATGAAGAGGAACCGCTGCAAGCAGGCGAAACGGCGGACATGAATACGGAAAGTTCTTAGCTGGAGGCAGGCTACTTCTGACAGCCCAGCGGCCCCATTGCGGGGCCGCTGTCGCCTTACGAGCGCGGCCTGTCGCCGTACCAGCGCGGCGTGTATACCCACTCTCCACCGCCCACCCGGGGAAAGGTGCACGTGGTGGACGAACCGATCAACACCATGGTGCGCATATCCACCTGGTCCGGGGTCAACTGGCCCAGGGTGGTAGTGCGCAGCGTCTGCCCGGGGCGACCGATATCACGCCCCAGCACCACCGGTGTGGCGGCGAGGCGGTGCTGGGCAACGATCTCCAGGGCGCGCCCCAGTTGCCATGGGCGTGAACGGGAGATGGGGTTGTAGAACGCCAGGGCCAGGTCGGCCTGGCATGCCAGGTCCAAGCGTTTTTCGATGATGGCCCAGGGCTTGAGGTTGTCCGACAGTGACATCACACAGAAATCATGCCCCAGCGGCGCACCCGCCTGGGCCGCCGTGGCGAGGGAGGCCGAGACGCCCGGCAGGATTTCCAGCTCGACCCGCTGCCAGGCCGGGTCGCTGGACTCATGCAACGCCTCCAGCACCGCCGCGGCCATGGCGAATACGCCGGGGTCGCCAGAAGACACCACCACCACCGAACGCCCCTGGGCCGCCAGCTCGAAGGCATGCCGCGCCCGCTGCATCTCTTCGCGGTTGTCGGTGCAGTGCTGCACCTGGTCGGCCCGAAACGGCCCGGCCATGCGCACGTAGGTTTCGTAACCCAGCACATCGGTGCAACGCGCCAGTTCAGCCTTGACTGCCGGCACCATCAGCTCGGCAGCGCCGGGGCCCAGGCCGATCACCGCGAGGCGGCCACGAGGGCGGCCCAGTTGCGTCAGATCCAGCGGCGCGGCAGCGCAATGGATGACCATATCCGGCCCAGCGGCCAGCGCCGTAAACCGCAGTGGCACGCCCAGTTCCAGCGCGGCCTCATGCAATTGGCTATTGGCCATATCGGCCTCATCGGCCAGCAGGCACGCCAGGGACTGCACGGCGATGCCGTCCTGCTGCAACGCCTGGCGAACCCGTGCGGCCAATGCGTCGCCGGGACGACAGGCCACCCAGGTATTTTTCGGATAGATCAGCAACTCGTTGGCCGCCGGCGCACGCCGGGCACTGCCCACATGGATGCTCAGGCGCGCCTGCTGGTCCTGGGGCAGATTAGCCTGGTCCAGCCACGGCGCGACGCCTTCGATACGCACGTGCTCGCCGGCCAGCAGGTCCGAGACAAAACGCTTGCCCAATTCCAGGTCAGCCAGTTGATAGCCCTGGGGCGGGTTGAGCAGGCAGGTGCCAAAACGCAACTCGCCACTGGTGGTGATCGCGGCCGCCACACCCAGGGCTGTGGCGATTTCCCGCGCCATGATATTCACCCCACCCAGGCCTCCGAGCAGTGGCACCACCGCGCTGCCGTCCTCAGCGACGGCCAGCACCGCCGGCTCCTCGCCCTTTTCCAGCAACAGCGCGGCCAACGTGCGGATCACGATCCCCGCCGCACACAGGGCGATGATCGGCGTGCCCTGCTGATACAACTGGCGCAGGGTCGCCCCAAATTCGCTGTAGGCCTGGTCGGCGCCCTCCACCCGGCCGGCCAGGCCATGGATCAAGGCGCCGGGGTACACCTGCTGGATGCTGCGGGCCGTGGCCAGACTGCCCTGGCCGAGGATTACGATCGCAGGCGTCATCACCCTTGCCACCTTTCGCCCGGCACGATGATCAGCGAGAAATACGGCGAAGACATGGGCTCGACCTGATCCAGCGCGACGATTTTCTGGTTGGCCATGGTGGCGCGCTCCACATACAACGCGCGCCCGGCCAGCCCCAGTTCCTCAAGTACCTGGCGCACCTTGGTAAAGTTGCGCCCCAGCTTCATGATCACCGCCGCATCGGCGTCGGCCAGGCGGCGCTTGAGTTCGTCATGGGGCAGTACCCCGGACAGTACCGACAGGCTCTGATTGCGATACACCAACGGTGCGCCGAGCACCGAAGCGCCGCCAAGCATCGAGCACACGCCGGGAATGACCTGGGCGTCATAGCGCTCGGCAAGGCGGTCATGCAGGTACATGTAGGAGCCGTAGAAGAACGGGTCGCCCTCACAGATCACCGCCACATCGCGCCCGGCCTCCAGGTGCGCGGCCACGTCGACACTGGCGGCGTCGTAGAAATCGCTGATCACCCGTTCATAGGACAATGGCGCCGGCAAGGCTTCGGTGGTCACAGGATACACCAGCGGCATCAGCCTCTGCTCGGGCACCAGGTGCGCTTCGATAATGCCAAACGCATTACCCTTCTTGCCCTTGGCGACGAAGTACGCCACCACCGGCGATTCGCGCAACAGGCGCAGGGCCTTGAGGGTAATCAGCTCCGGGTCGCCGGGGCCGACGCCCAGGCCGATCAAACGTCCGCGTGCCTGCATCATTCGATCTCCGTGGCCAGGGCGTTGACCGCAGCGGCGGCCATTGCACTGCCACCCAGGCGGCCCTGCATGATCACAAACGGTACGCCACGGCTGTCGGCGGCGAGCATCGCCTTGGACTCGGCGGCGCCGACAAAACCTACCGGGAAACCAAGGATCAACGCCGGCTTGGGTGCGCCGGCGTCAAGCATCTCCAGCAGGTAGAACAAAGCAGTGGGCGCATTGCCGATCACCACCACACTGCCTGCCAGATGCGGGCGCCACAGCTCCAGGGCGGCAGCGGAGCGGGTGTTACCCAACTCCAGCGCCAGCTGCGGCACGCTGTCGTCGCGCAAGGTACAGATCACCGGGTTGTTGGCCGGCAGGCGTGCACGGGTCACGCCTTCAGAAACCATCCGCGCATCACACAGGATCGGCGCGCCAGCGGCCAGGGCCTCACGCCCGGCCTTGCCCGCGCCTTCGGAGAACTGCAGACCGTCGATGGCCTCGACCATGCCGCAGGCATGAATCACCCGCACGGCGAGTTTTTCCAGGTCGGCGGGGATGCGATCAAGCCGGGCCTCTGCGCGAATGATCGCAAAGGAGTTGCGATAGATCTCCTGACCGTCGCGGATGTAATCAATCATCGGTACTGCTCCGTGGACGGGTACGCAACACGGTGCCCGCCGCTTCTATAGAAAGGTTGTGCGCGTGCAGGCGGCCGAGACCCGGCTGGCCTGCTTCGCGAAAATAGAGGTCGTAGTGACCAGCACCCACCGCCAGCAGGGTGACCGGGGCAACGTGCGCCGCCGCGCAGGTGCGCAGGCAGCCGGACAGGTGCACGTCAAGGCCCTGGCCCTGGTCCTGTAGCAGCGTGGCCAGGTGCAGGGCGTCAGCCTTGGTGTCGGCCTGGGCCTTGGCGCAGCCGCTGGACCCGGTGCAGGCAATCATCCGTGCCAGGGCCTGCTCGGCCGAGCAGAGGAAGCCCAACTGGGCCAGGCCTTCGGTAACGCGCGCGGCAGTGTCCGGCGCCAGGTTGGGCAGCAGCAGACCTTGCCACGGGGTGAAACGCAATGTGCCGTCGCCGTAGTCGAGGGCCAGTTGCGCGGCGCCGCGCAGCATGGCCGAGTCCAGGCGCCCCAGTGGCGTGCCTGCAGCCACGTAGACTTGCCCGGGTTGGCGCTGTGGATAAGTACCCAGCCGCACGCTGCTCGGGTTGGCGCGACGGCGATAGCCATCGACGGGGAGCAACGCCAGGTTCAAGCGCCCCACGAAGGTCTCCACAGGGATTTGCGCCAGCAGGTCGCGCATGCGGTGTTGATCGGCCCGGGCCAGGTCGAGAAACAGCTCCAGCACCGCGACGACCAGCCCATGCCCTTGATCCAGGGGGACGGCGGCCAGCGGCGCCTCGTGCGCGGGGCAACCGGCCAGGCCGAACGCCAGCAAGGTCTGGCCCTGCACCTGGTAGGCCGATAACCATAGGTCATGATGATGTTCGAGCATCGCCAGGGCTTCACCGCCATCCAGTTGCACGGCGAACTTGGCCGACAATTCATGGAAGCGAGGATGGGTTTGCAGGGTGGCGAGGATCTGGTCCGCCAGGGGCCGGGTGTCCAGCAGCATGGCGCGGTCGATGCCAGCGCCGGGGCTGAGCATCACATTGCGCACGTCATCGCCGCCGGCGGTGGTCGGGCCCAGGTCGGCGGCGAGCAGATCCGCGATCAGGCCCTCGTGCGCCAGGCCAATGCCGCGAATCTGCAGGTTGGCGCGGTTGGTTGCCTCGATCACCCCTGTGGCGTAAGTCTGCGCCGCATGCGCCACAGCCATTGCCTGCGCAGCCGTGATGGCCCCACCGGCCAATTTGATCCGGCAAATCCCGCCATCCAATGCCTGGACAATACGCAGCAACCCCGGGCAACCCGAGGGGCGTTTGCTAGTGGACAGAGGAAGTGGGTTCACAGGGGCTACCGGTTCACGGGTAAAGGCGCGGTATTATGCCTGCTTTGTCCGGCGGCATGAAAAGCCTGCCCGTCGGATGTCGTTCAAGGAATCAATATGTCGCCCTGGCTGACAGTAGTAGGCATCGGTGAAGACGGCTTCAAGGGCCTGGGCAGGAATGCCCGGCATGCTCTGTTGCGCGCCTCGCGCATCATTGGCGGCCAGCGCCAGCTGGATTTGCTGCCGGTGTGCATCCGCGGCGAACGCGAGCTGTGGCCCAGCCCGTTTTCCCTGGAGCCGCTCCTGGCGCGGCGCTTTGAACCTGTCTGCGTGCTGGCCAGCGGCGATCCGATGCTCTACGGCGTCGGCGCCAGCCTGGCGCGGCAGGTGGCGGCGGATGAGCTGCTGATCCTGCCGGCGCCCTCGTCCGTGTCGCTGGCGGCGGCGCGCCTGGGCTGGCCGTTGCAGGACGTGGTGACCCTGTCGGTGGTCGCCCGCCCAGTGGCCGCACTCAATGCCCATCTGGCCAGCGGCGTGCGCTTGCTGGTGTTGAGCAACGACGGCCGGAGCCCGGCCGCCATCGCCGCGTTGCTGCACACCAGCGGGTTTGGCCCGAGCCGCCTGAGTGTGTTTGAACACCTGGGCAGCACCACCGAACGGCGCATCGATGGCCGCGCTGAAAGCTGGCAGGCCCCGCCGATTGCCGCGCTGAACCTGGTCGCCATCGACTGCCTCGCCGACGCCCATACCCCACGCCTGTCGCGCCTGGCCGGCCTGCCGGATGCAGCCTTCAAACATGACGGCCAACTGACCAAGCGCGATGTGCGGGCCATGACCCTCGCCCGTCTTGCCCCCACCCCCGGCGAGTTGCTGTGGGATGTCGGCGCCGGCAGCGGCTCCATCGGCATCGAATGGATGCGCGCCCACCCCAGTTGCCGCGCCCTGGCGATTGAAGCCGATGCCGGTCGCCAGCAGTTGATCGAGCATAACCGCGATGCCCTTGGCGTGCCCGGCCTGCAATTGATTCGCGGCAGCGCCCCCCAGGCCCTGGTGGGGTTGGAGTCGCCCGATGCGATCTTCATCGGCGGCGGTGTGACCCGCGACGGCGTGCTCGACACCTGCTGGCAACACCTGCGCCCGGGCGGGCGGCTGGTGGCCAATGCCGTGACCCTGCAAAGTGAAATGACCCTGATGAACTGGCGCACCCAACATGGCGGTGAACTGACCCGCATCCATGTGGCCCAGGCCCAGCCCCTGGGCGAGTTCGACACCTGGCGCCAGGCGCTGCCCATCACCTTGCTTGAAGTGATCAAGCCGCGATGAAGCGCATCCTGCTGCTGGGCGGCGTGACGGAGGCCCTGGCCATCGCCCGCACCCTGGGCCCGCCACATATCTACAGCCTGGCCGGGATCGGCCGGGTGCCCCGCGACCTGGCATGCCAGGTGCGCGTCGGCGGCTACGGCGGTGCCGAGGGGCTGGCGCAGTTTGCCCGCGCCGAAAACATCAGCCTGATACTCGACGCCACCCACCCCTACGCCGCACAAATCAGCGCCAACGCCGCCCAGGCTGCGCAGTTGTGCAATATCCCCTGCTGGGCCCTGCGCCGTCCCGCCTGGCAGCCACAACCCGGTGACGACTGGCGCGAAGTCAGCGACTGGGTCGGGCTGATCGCGGCATTGAAACCGTTCCAGCGCCCTCTGTTCACCCTCGGCCGCGAGCCCCTGCAACACCTCGACGAAATCCCCGCCGGGCAATTCTGGACCTTGCGCGCGCTGGAGGCCTACCCCGGCAACGAACGCTGCGAAGTGATCGGCGCCCGTGGGCCGTTTTTGATCGAAGATGAGCGGGTGTTGTTCGAACGGCGGCAGATCGATGTGCTGATCAGCAAAAACAGCGGCAGCAGCGCCACCGAGCCCAAGCTGCAAGTGGCCCGCGAGCGGGGCGTGCCGGTAGTGGTTTTGCGGCGGCCGGTGCTGGCGGGGGTGGATCGGGAGTTTTTGACAGTCGATTCGGTACTACAGGCCTTATAGAACAACGCAGCTCAAATGTGGGAGCGGGCAAGCCCACTCCCACATTTAGACTTTGGAGATTGGCATTCTCTCGTTCGCGTCTATCATCAAAGCCATCGCCCATACGCATCACTGCGACACCAAACCACACCCCTCACTTTTACTTATGCCCCCCGATCAGGCTAAATACCCACTTGATCGCTTAACCCTACGGATTGTCCGCCATGGCCCGTCAACGCTTTGCATTTGCCTGGATCGCCTGCCTTGCAGTGCTGTTCAATGCGTTTGCCATGCCGATGGCCGGGGCGATGCAGCAGGGCCAGAGCCCTGCCGAGCAAATGCTGTGGGGCAGTTTCTGTTCGTCCAACGCCAGCAAGCTGGTGGCGATCTCCCTGGGCAAGCTGGATATACCGGCACCACAACAGGACGAGCACTCCGCCATGCAGCATTGCTGGTGCTGTTCGGGCTCGGCGCCGCTGGTGGCGCTGCCGGGGCATGTGCCGCAGTTGTATCTCACACGGATCGACCCGGCGACTGGCCTGCCATCGCCCGCCCTGCAAAGCCCGACCCCGCGCCAGCAATGGCCCAGCCTCAACCCCCGCGCCTCTCCGAACGTTTGATCACTTCGCAATTGAACTGCGTTTGAATCGTTCTGGAGAACTGCCATGCTCAAATCTTCCCTGCTTCTGGCGGCCTTGCTGCTGCCTGTGTTCAGTGCTGCCAATGCCGATGACTACAAGGCCGGCGACCTGCTGGTTAGCGATC
>Ga0180008_1001539_pt1 | contig 14277 bp, 13 predicted proteins | sample MM_PW_MetaG_FD_121121 | JGI IMG/M metagenome (GOLD analysis project Ga0180008, IMG submission 121121) | Groundwater microbial communities from the Aspo Hard Rock Laboratory (HRL) deep subsurface site, Sweden - MM_PW_MetaG | ecosystem: Environmental > Aquatic > Deep subsurface > Groundwater... | reverse complement strand
GCGAAGCAGCGGAAGGCGATGCCAAACATGATGGATAAGTTGTGGGGAAGCATCATCAACGTCACGTCCTCCCTGGGTATCAAGGGAGGCGCGCAGCTCACTCACTATGCTGCTGCTAAAGCCGGCGTCATCGGGTTCACAAAGTCCCTTGCGCTGGAGGTGAGCAAAGATAATGTTCTGGTCAACTCAATCGCCCCTGGCCCCATTGAAACGCCACTTGTTGAAGGCATCAGCCAAGAGTGGAAAGCAGCTAAAGCCAAAGAGCTTCCCCTCGGCAGATTTGGCAGAGCTGAAGAGGTAGCGCCCATCGCGGTGGTATTAGCCTCAGAGCCCGGTGGCAACCTTTTTGTAGGTCAGACCCTAAATCCCAATTCAGGCGACGTAATGCCTTGAGGTGAAACATGTGTGGACTTTGTGGCCTGATAGGGGAGGACGCTCATTGGAGCGACCCCTTAGATAAAAGCATCCCTGGCCGGCGTGAACGCTTGCGTAGAATAGCTTCGATTAATAGGGTGATTGCTCCGTTCAGGCTCAAGGTCAGCGATTTTCAAGGCTCCTCTTACCTCATCCAAGGGGCGACTGGGAAACAAGGGTTAGCTTCGGGACTTGATCAGCTTTGGCAGGTGGCTGAAGAACTCGTCAACCGTAAGCTCGACCCTCTAGACCCTAGGATTCTGGATAATCTGGAGGCAAAGCTATGAGCTTGCAGATCAATGTCTTGACCGGTTTTTTAGGGAGTGGCAAGACCACCCTCCTACAACGGGTTCTGGCGAATGAAGACATGGGACAGACGGCCTTACTGATCAATGAATTCGGTGAAGTAGGTATCGATAATTTGCTCGTACAGGAGATCGCTCCCAACACCATTTTGCTGCCGAGTGGATGTGTCTGCTGCTCCGTGCGCGGGGATTTAAAACAGGCTCTCATTGATCTACATGGCAAGCGCAGTCGTGGCGAAATCCCAGCGTTTCGACGGGTGCTCCTGGAAACTACAGGCTTGGCTGATCCCACCCCAATCCTGTCGACCCTACAGAGGGATCCTCAGTTGCGGGGGCGTTACCATCTTGGCTTGCTCGTAACAGTCGTTGACGCGCAGCACGCTTCGCTACAAGAGCGCCTCCATCCTGAGTGGATCTGTCAGGTGACCGCAGCTGATCGCCTTCTAGTTAGCAAAGCTGATCTTGTTAATACTGAGTCCCTCGACAAAGTATTTGCCCATTTGAAGACGCTCAACCCAACAGCATCAGTAGCGCTCAGCAGCTCTGTAGTGGAGGGTGATGAGCAGTTGCTGGGCGAAGGGCTTCGAAGCATGGTGCCGGATGAAGAGGTGGCCGGGTGGCAACTCTTTGCCCCCACGAACCAACCTAAGCACGGGAGCGCACAAGTGTGCGCGCTTGAGTACGAAAAGCCGCTCGACTGGCTGGCCTTCGGGATTTGGTTATCGATGCTGCTAAGATGCCATGGCGAGCGCGTTCTCAGAGTCAAAGGGATCCTGGATGTGATCGACACCGAACTACCAATAGTCATTCATGGCGTCCAGCACTGCCTTCACCCACCGGTACATCTGACTAGCTGGCCAGATGGACAGCGACGTTCACGACTGGTGATTATTGTGCGCGACCTTGATACTCGGATATTACGCAGATCTTTTGACACGTTCTTGAAAACCTTGGGGCGTGCAGCATGAGAGGCCCAGTTACGTTGCGCGTGCTCGGGACTTCAGTAACGCTGCTCGAGTCCATCCGTTTGCGAGCTGAGCAGGAGCTAGGCATTCGGATCGAGTACCAAGTTCACGATGTGCAAACCGTGCAGCGCATTGCTCTCATGAATCCTGAAAGCTATGACCTTTATGATCAGTGGTTTCATAGCATGGATTTCGTGTGGCCTGCTGGCGCGATTCAGCCCATCGATGTACGTCGTATTGCGCTTTGGGATGAAATAAATGACCTGCCCAAACGAGGCAGACTCCATCCTGACCATCCACTATCTGGAGGCAGCCTGCCTTGTGACCGACTCTACGTTCAGCACGATGGTAGCTTGGCCAACCGCCCAAGTCGTCTGATCAGTATGTTGCCGTTAACGCATAACGCAGACAGTTTTGCTTACCGGCCAGACCTGCTGCCACCAGGTTTTTCGGCGGAAAACGAAAGCTGGTCATGGCTTGTAGATCCTCATTGGTGTGGTCATGTTGCGTTACAAAGTGACGCTGCCATCGGTGCGCTCGATGCCGCCCTAGCAGTTCAAGCCAAGGGGCTCGCTAGTTTCGATTTCATTGGAAATCTGAGGCTGGATGAGATCGATCACCTGGCCAATGTCCTCGTTAAACTCCAGCGACAAGGGCACTTTGCTGCGTTTTGGTCTGATGATCGTGAAGCGGGAAAACTCATGCTGGGCCCTGATGTGTACATTGAGAGCGTCTGGTCGCCGGCGCTCATGCAGCTTCATCGTGAAGGGGTTCAGTATCGGCAAGCAGTCCCCAAAGAAGGGTATAGGGGCTGGTTCGGAGGGCTATCGCTGTCACGTGCCGTAGACGGAGCGGTCAAAGACGCAGCCTACGCTTATCTTAACTGGTGGCTGGCAGGTTGGCCCGGAGCGATGATGGCGCGCCAGGGTTTGTACATTTCCAACCCTCTTCGCGCCCGTGGTCATCTATCAGCCGCAGAGTGGGACTATTGGTATGAGGGACAGCCCGCCTCGGAGCGACTCCTCGGCAGTGATGGGGAGCCGCTCATTGAGCCCGGTGCAATGAGGGAAGGCGGCTCTTATGCTGAGCGTGTAAGTCACATCAGCGTCTGGAACTCCGTAATGGATGAGCACAATTACCTGGTTCGCAAATGGGCGGATTTTCTAAGAGCAGGTCGATCTCAAGGCGCATGATCCGGATCTAGTCCATCAGCAACGTCGCCCTCAGGTGCCGCTAGAATCTGCCCTAGCTTATCGAGAAACGCTTTAACCCGGTATGGCACCTGTTGTCGTGTTGGGAGCAACGCAGTAATGCTTAGATGTTCAGGTGATGCGTCAGTCAGCTTGATCTCCTGCAGGCTTCCATCGGCCAAGTCTGACCGAACATCCCAGTAAGAGAGCATCACCACACCTAAGCCCAGTTTCCCAGCCGCCCTGACTGCCTCCACGCTGTTAGCACTAAATGGTGCGTCAGCTTTAATTGAAAAGCCCTCACCACCTTTTATTAGAGACCAGTACGGCATTGAGTGCAGGCCGATGCAATCGTGCATCCTGAGATCCTCCAGGGAGCTTGGTACGCCCTTGCGCGCCAGGTACGAAGGGCTTGCACAGATGACACGAGGATTGGGAGCTAGGTTGCGAGCGATCAAAGCGGAGTCTCGAAGGGTGGCTATTCGGATCGCAACGTCGATACCAAAGCCGACGATGTCTATGATGCTGTCTGACAGGGTCAGATCTACCTTCAGGGCAGGGTTTTCTTCCAGTAGGGCTGGAATCATGGGCAGGATGACCGTCTGGCCGAATGAAGTTGGAGCCGTCACTTTGAGGACGCCACTAGCGGCCCCGGCAAAGGTGCGGATTGCCCCCTTCGCCGCTTCATCAGCATCGCGCATAGCCTGCGCGTAGGGCAGGTATAACTCACCCTCGGGAGTCAATGACACAGATCTGGTGGTTCTGTGGACGAGCCTCACTCCCAGTTGTTCTTCCAGCGAAGCGAGCCGTCTAGAAATCGTCATCGGCAGGACGTTAAGTCTACGAGCAGCTCCCGACAAGCTGCCACTGGCCGCGATGGCGACAAACGCTTCCACTTCAGCGACTTGCATCTTTATATCCTATAACGATAAGCCGCCTTATCGGGCGGCGCGGCTTCTGCTAGTCCCGTAATGAGGATACCTTCGTCAGCAACCTAGCTTTCCATACTAACTGACGGGGACACGAGATGACTATCAACAGTGACCAGATTTTAACTCCTTTCGATATTGGCCAAGTAAACCTGAAGAACCGATTTGCAGTAGCGCCGATGACCCGAATCAGCGCGAGCGAAAACGGCCTAGCTTCCCAGCGCCAGGTCGACTACTACGAGCGCTTTGCAAAAGGTGGTTTCGGTCTGACCATCACCGAAGGTATCTACACCGATCAAAAGTTCTCGCAAGGTTACTTGTTCCAGCCAGGGATCACCGATCTTGAGCAGGCTGAAGCGTGGCGAGCAGTGACTGATGCCGTTCACAAATATGACGGCAAGATCTTCGCCCAGTTGATGCACGCTGGCGCTCTCAGTCAGGGCAATAGATTTTCACAAAGCACCGCTGGCCCCTCTGCAGTGACCCCCAAGGGTGAACAGATGGGCTTCTACTACGGCAATGGCCAGTACCCCACTCCCTCGGCAATGACTGAGGAAGATATCGCTGATGCCATCGATGGCTTTGCAAAGTCGGCTCTTCGCGCCCTCGAAGTTTCTGGCTTTGATGGCATTGAAATCCACGGTGCCAACGGTTACTTGCTTGACCAGTTCGTGACCGACGTTTCCAATCAACGGACGGACAAATGGGGCGGTGATGTGAAAAACCGTGTTCGCCTCATTCTGGAAGTCTATCGCGCAGTACGGAAAGCTGTTGGCAACGCTACCGTCGGCGTCCGTATCTCTCAGGGTAAGGTAAACGACTTCTTCCACAAGTGGGCCGAAGGCGAAGCTGGGGCGGAAGTAGTATTTGGTTCTCTCGCAGATGCGGGCGTGGACTTCATCCACGTGACTGAGTTTGAAGCATGGAAACCTGCTTTCGCGCAGGGAAGCGATAGCTTCGTTAAGCTGGCTCGTCGGTATGCGCCAGAGCAGGTGATCATCACCAATGGCAGCTTGCATCATGTAGCTCACATTCAAGACGTCATTAATGATGGGGCAGATATCATCGCATTGGGCAAAGGCGCCCTGGCGAACCCAGATTTCCCTAATCGTTTCGCGAACGGTGATTCCTTGGCTGAGTTTGATCCCTCCATCCTTGGCCCCGTTGCTAACATCAAGGACAGTGAGTTGGGCTAAGTTATTACACAGCTTTACAGATCAGCGGCACGTACACCTTGTGCGTGCCGTTATTTATTTCCGAATAGACAAGGCTTGGGTATCAGTACACGTACCCTTAAGCGGTGAGCGGACAGATAGGTGACGTATGAGATTGATTGATGACAACCTGATCGAGAAGGAAAGCCTCAAAATCAAAGTCTGGATCGACTTTGTATGTCCTTATTGCTTGCTGGGGAAAAAGGTTTTGGAAGAAGCGGCGAGCGGACTGAATGTTGACATCGAAATGATGCCTTTTGAACTCCGCGCTTATCCAACACCGACACTGCGACCTGAAGATGACTATCTCCCATCCGCCTGGAAGCATGGAGTGTATCCTGCTGCGGAGCAGTTAGGTATTCCTATCAAGCTCCCCAGCATATCGCCCCAGCCTTATACCCGCGACGCATTTATAGTCCTTCAATATGCTAAAGAGCAGGGTGTTGGGAATGAGTATGCCGATGCGATGCTGCGAGCGTTTTTTCAGCAAGATCGTGATGTAGGCGACCTTGTTGTGATTAAAGAAGTGGCAGCTTCCGCTGGGCTGCAGATCGAGCCTATAGAGGAGAGCCTGAAATCCCCTATCAATTCGCAGCGCCACGATAAAGAGCTCGAATACGCTTCTAGAATCGGTATTCGTGCTGTCCCTAGCATGGCTATAGGTAACACCCTTTACTCCGGGATGCTTGATGCACAGAAACTTAGGGGGATTATCCTCTCGAATATGCCAGTCGAGTAAGGTTTCCTGCCTGCTCCAGTGGCGCCAAAACTACCCATAAGATTTTTTATGGGCGCCTAGTGAAATCATGATTTTTAAGGAGCTTGAATATCGCCCAAACTCCGCGCTCCATCCCTTGATGCAAGTCGGAGTTACGTAATGTCATTTGTTATATATATCTTTGCCATAAGCGCTTTTGCTTTAGGGCTCGCGGAATTCGTTCCAATTGGTTTGACGAGCATTATGGCTGAAAGTCTAAATATCAAGATTGAGGCGGCGGGAGGTACGGTTACCGCATATGCTCTTGGAGCGGTTTTCGCTGCCCCTGTTCTTACGGCCCTCACGGCTAATTGGCCGCGTAAGAAAGTAATGCTTGTGGCTGCCTTCGTCTTCACGGCAGGTGCATTTATTGCTTCAGTTGCAGATAACCTAAATTTGATTCTAGTGGCTCGATTTGCTGCAGGAATGGGACACGGTCTATTCATGGCTGTGGCTTCCAGCACTGCGGCACGACTGGCAGGCCCAAACAAAGCGGGTAGCGCAGTAGCAGTTGTTTTTGGCGGGTTCACTCTGGCTTTGGCAGTCGGTGTGCCAATCAGCATCTACCTGAGTGAAAGCTTCTCCTGGCGGGCAATCCTTGGAGTAATCGGTATTTTTGGCGCGATAGGGTTCGTCGGCCTGTCCATCGGAATGCGAGATCCTTTGCCAACCAGTTCAACCAGCAAGAAGTCGACGCTTGGTAATGTGGCCATTTTGTTTAATGGCAAGCTTCTCCTCGGGGCTTTAGTGACCGTTTTCGCCTATGCAGGCTCCTTCGCTGCCTACACCTATGTGACTCCGCTGTTGACGGATATTACAGCACTAGCGGCCACCTCCGTCAGTGCTTTCATGCTCTTGTATGGTGTCACTGCTGCAGTCGGGAACATCCTGGGTGGCAAGGTTACGGACAGGTTCGGAGCTGATGCCGCCAGTGTGATAGTGGTGCTTGGAGTAACGGCAGTTTCAATTGGTATGTGGATCGGAGCGACATCGCCTACTGCCATGGCTATCTTGATTGCTCTTCTAGGTTTGTTTACCTATGCAGCAGTGCCCGCACTGCAGGCTCGACTGATTAAAGTAGCTGAGTTGCATGCGCCCAAAGCTCAAGGTGTTGCTGCTGGACTTAACATTGCTGGTTTTAACTCTGGTATCGCGCTGGGCTCGCTGCTTGGTGGTGTCACCATTGCTAATTTGGGCCTGGAGTACGTTGGCCTCATAGGGGCGATGGCCGCTTTGATCGGACTGTGGTTGGTGTTAATTCAGGTATCCGCGAGTAGAAATATCAAAACTCCAGTAAGCATTATGGCTAATTAAGAAACAAGGATCTGAGATGTTGACACGCGAAAGCCTCGAAAATGGTGATTTCCTAAAAGCTGTAGAGGAAAGTTTGCCCGAGGGGGCGCGGTGGGCTCTTTCTGACATTATAAAGTCAATGTACGAAACGTTGGAGGAGCGCCAACCTGGCGCTCCTGTTTGGTTGTTTACCTATGGTTCGCTTATATGGAATCCCCTGTTGATCTCGGTGGAGTCGCAATGGGCTGTACTTAATGGTTGGCGACGCAGATTTTGCATTCGATTACTCTCAGGCCGGGCGAGCACTGAGTTCTCTGGTCGTATGCTCGCGCTCGAGCCTGGAGGGGTTACGAAAGGTCTCGCATTCAGGATTGCAGAAACCGTACTGGTACAGGAGTTAACGCTAGTTTGGATCCGAGAGATGGTCGCGGGGTTTTATAGGCCTGCCTGGACTGTAGTTGAGCTTGCAGACGGACGTAAGGTAAAAGCCATCACGTTCGTCAGTGATCCATCGCATCCAATGTACGAGTTAGATAGCACCCCTGCCACAGTAGCTCCGCTCATTTCGTCAGCGACGGGGCCTATCGGCAGCAACTCCGATTACGTGCGTGAGTTACACTAAAAACTACTCATCAATGGTATTAATGACGATTACATCCGATAAATGGAAGAATCGCTGACGCTTGAATCAAAAGCATCCTATATTCCGGGGATCATTGCAAAATGAGTTACTTAGTTCATCTTCGGACTTTACTCGAAACTTATCGATCCAAATCTATTACCAAAGCAGCAAAGCATCTAGGCATAACTCAACCCGCGGCTTCTATGCATCTCCAGGCACTAGAGGCTTTAGTCGGAAAGGAATTGTTCAAGAGAATGCCGCGAGGTGTCGAGCCTATCCATTGGAGTAAAGCACTACTTGGCCGGGACTTCACCATGAATTCGAAGCGTAAATGAGCCACCCACGTCGCTGAAGCTGCGAGCTTTGAGCAAGTTGCTCGGTGCGTGGCTCTAAGAATTCCAGAAAGGAGTTTTCGGCTGATCAATACACCAAAGGTGAGTGAATCGCCTTTAAGCTTATGGCTCCTCAACGACAGCTCTTGCCATTCATGGGCAGGCCTCACAGGCAACTAATGGCCGATTATTGCCTGTCGCGACGGGCAGAAAACGACCCATAGGCGACATTAGCGCCACGAGCATCACATCGGGCGAAGACGCTCGTCTGCTTAGCGCGTGTATGCTGGCTCACCGAGTACACAAGGGTGGGGCAAGGCTATGAAAATCACTGAGCGAGTCGAAACAGAGGTCGTGACCGACGTAAGATGTGACATTTGTACAGGCTCGACCCGTTTAGACGCCGGCGGGCTTCAATTCGCCTCGTCCATAAGTCTTATCTAGGTATAGGTCTCTGAACACCGGATCAGGTCTTTTTTTGAAGCTGTGAAACCGGCTGTTCCAACATCGATCGCGTTAGTCCGTGGATATCCGCATTGGCTTGCCAGATCAAAAACCGGCTATGCATATCTCGAACAGCAGCTAACAGCTTCTGATTGTTCGCTGTCAGTTTCTCAATGTGCTGGTTGGCTGCCTGAATATCGCTAATCCAGCCCGGTTTCAGCTTCTGAGCCTTCAATGCCGCCTTGCAATTCTTCATCGCTATATCCACGGCAGGTAGATTCATCAGGGACTGGCGAGCACGACTGATACCCAGTTTTTCTTTGCAGGCCTCAACGAGCAAAGGCCAGGTTAGCTTCGGCTCTGACCATTCCTCAATTAGCTTAATGATGCGTTTCTCATCCTTTGGCGTTAAATGCCCCATCGTTAACCCTCGATCTCATCTAGCAAAGCCAAGACGTCATCCAACGATGGTAACGCCTCTTGCGCCTGGTTCTCTTCGATTACTTTCACTTCGATCAGTCCCGACATTGCGGCGGCGTTCTTGGTCAGCGTCCAACCGTTATCGGCGTTCCACACAATGGCACCGTTTTCGAGTTCCGGGTTTTCCAGCATTTGGATGAGCGCCTCGCACTTAAAGAGCTTCTCACCCAGTTTTTTGCCCGACTCCGACGCCCCAAACACACCCCGAGACTGCGCATCCAGGGCTTTATCGAAACGGCGTTTGAGTTCGTCACGTTCTTCTTTGAGGTTGGCCAGCTTCACGTCATCCCCCTTGACGCAGCCAAGCCGCCCGCAGTCCAAACAGGCACCCATTTTCGGGCAGGGCTCGGACGCAAAGTTGTGCACACAAACGCCGAGATGGGTTTGATGGATAATGCGGTCCTGCTCACCCTCGCGCAGTTCCCTTACATCAGCAAGATTCAGAGGCTGATTGGTTTTTACCTTGTCCAGACGTTGAGCAGCGGTGCTGTTCTTCGTTTTGGGGTGGTAAGCCGCAACCCCTTGGGTGCGCTCCTCGATGGTCTCGTGGTTGTAAACCGATCCCATCGTCGTGCGCCCGGAGAAGGCGTCAATCAGAAGCTGCGACAGACCGGCCTGTTGCATCCGCGTGTTCAATTCGTGTCGAAACGCATGCGTGTTGACCTTGACACCGGGGTAGCCATGACGCTCGAACAGACTTTTCCTTGCAGCAGTGTTCGTGCTGCCTAATTGCGCCTTCATTCGGTTAGGGTTCGCCGCGATCTCTACGCCAAACCCGTGCATCACAGCAGTGCCACCTGCGTCTTCAGCCAGCGCTCCCGTGCGCACGGTGAACAAGGCATCACGAAACTTCACCCGCGCCTTGCCCTCCGTGTACGGCGTGGTGTAGGGAAAATCCTTTGGGAGATACTTCTCACGCAGCAGCACATTGAGCGTGCGCAGCGTGATCACACACCGATCATCAAACTCAACACCCTGGACTCCTGGCTTGTCCTTCACGTATATCCGCGTCCCTTTACTGGCATCAAAACCATCGCGAATCTCGGCCAAGAGGACTCGGGCGGCGGGGCTAAGTGCCTTTTTCTGCTCCATGGGTTTTAGTAAACCCTTTTGGAATGTACTTCGCGGGTTGTGGTTCTCATGAACACTGAGTTTCAGCGCGGCACAGGCTTCGGCATAGGTGAGCGGTTCATCAGGCCCCTTGAGTGGCAGCCCTTCATGGGGCGGAAACTCATCGGGATGCTCTTCCAGCCAGGCGGCGTAAGCCCGCGCCTCATCGGTGATCGGTTTCAGTAAGGTGATGACCCGCTCGACGACCGGCTCCATCTCGGGCTTGACGACTGGCTTCAGCGTGACCTGGTTTGTCTTTTCCGCGTACCAGCGCAGGAACATGCGCCGGTTGCCGTGGGTATCCTCTTTGAACACGTGACAATCCAATTCAACATCCGCCAACTCACCCACGCGACTCGGGGCGCTCAGCAACAGCGCACAGGCGGTTGTCACAATGATATCCAGAGGGCGGGTCAATTCGTTAGTGAACACTTCCCCGAGCGCTTTGATCGCTTCGGGGTTGGGCAGTTTCTGTTCCCGATCCGCTTTTTGCTGCTTGAGCGTGCCACGCGGCTTCAACGTCAGCGGAGAGGTCCACCGAAAATCGGTCTTGAGCAGTTTTTTGGTCTGCATAAGGGTGATGAGGGCCTCAAGCGCCTTGCTGCTAGCGTATGCGTTGTTGCCTTTTGCCCAGTGACGACTAAGGTGCTCGCACGCTCTATTGCAGACAGCGGCGGACACCTGCGTCACATCCCGCGTGCCGGTCAGCTCGACCAACGCGGCTTCCAGCACCCTCAGGGCACTCAGCCAGTCTCTAATTACCTTTTTCTGCAAATACACCCGTCGGTACACCATGATGGCCTTGGCAAACTCCGTGAAGGGTGCCTGTATCGCCCTTGGGGCTGCGTTGGTCGATCCCAACGCTGTGAAGCTACAGCTTTGGACGCCATGCTTGTGCCAACTGCCGTCCTCCCAGTAAATACTTGAGTGCACGCGACTGGGAATGCCTTTGGGCAGGGTTTGTTTTGCCCATTCGATAAACGCCGCGAGCTGAGGCTCCGCAGCCAGTTGGCTCCTGGACTTGAAATCAACAATGTTGTTCGTCGGTTCAGAATCAAACGCATCGGTCATTCGCCTTTCCTCCCTGATTGGCGCGTGGCCTCACAATCCAGAATCACCTTGCGGCACGCCAGAATGGCCCGATCCCAGAGCACGCCGGTCGTTTTATCCGTGGCAATGGTCTGCGCTCGCCGACGTTCCAATCGCTCAAGGACCGCGCGGTGATTGGCGTACAGAAGGGGTTGGAATTTTCCGCATGCGTAGCAGGTAAAGGGCGCATCGAGATGGCAGGCGGCAGTGGCACCGCACACTGCCAGATCCTCGATTTGTCGATCCGCTCGGTCCCCGTTTTTTGCTGAGGTGCGATCCGTGACAATCATCCCGGTGAACGCATTCACAACCAAGGCCAGATGGTCGCTCATCTTCGCGTCGATCAAGGCCAGCAGCTCCGGCGACACCTGGCGGTACTTTCGCACTGTCCGAGTATTGTTGTGCATCAATGCGCTGGCCATCGTCCACTCATCCAGCCCGGCATTGGACAGGTCCGTGCCGAGGGTGTGCCTGAACCGGTGCCCGCGCGTCACTTTCAGCGGCTGATGGGTGCGAGGCGAAATCGGAAAGCCCTCCATCCGCTCGATGCGCTCAAGCCATGCCTGAACCGTGCCTGCTCCAACATGAAAGATCGGCTGCGCCGCCTCTTCGAGCGCTTTTTGCAGGGGGCTATCGAGTAAAACGGGGGGCCTCACCCGATCCGGAAGTTTTGCTTCATCATCCAGCTTCCGACGAAAGAGCGGCAAATTCTCAATGGCTGCATCCCAGTCGGCGCGGACTGGATAGGTTTGCCAGAGTTGCGCCAGAACCATGGCCTTGTAGGCCTGCACGGTGTTGTACAGGTCCTCATCCAGACTGAAGGTTTGGGACTTTGCTCGCCAACCCGCCTCGTCGTCTTTTTGCTTTGCCCAATGAAACCTGACCTTGCAGCCCTGATCGGTCTTCGTGAAATCATCAAAAACCATCATGCGCACCTGAGCGCCACGCTGCCCGTAAATCATCAACAGACGCAGATATAGGTATTGCTCGGGATCTAGCTGACCGTGACAGAACTGCTCATGTATCCATTGGTGCAGCGCGTCCTGCTCCACTTGGATGAACGGGCCCTGTTCGGGGTCCAGGCTGAGGATCACATCGTGGCTGGATCTCTTTTTTCTGGGCAGTGACTGGTAGGCCTCGATCAGGGATTGCGGCGGACGTTGTTCGAGGGATTCGCAGTCGCTCCAAAATGCCATGAAAGCGACGAGCTGACTGAACTCGCTGACGTTAAAGCGCTCTCGCAGAGCGATCAGGTGATCCTCGTTGAGCGGGTCAAGACCGGCCTGAGCAGCCCGCGACAACACACTGGCGACTTTAGCAACCGAGCCCGTTGCATGATCAGCCATTCGATAGGCCAGGGCGGCGTGCAACCAGGGCTGCCAATCCGGCGAGACGCAGGCAAGGGCCGCTTTCCAGTTGACTGGGTTTCTGGCCGATTTATCGGGTTTCCACATGGGGTGAGTCGGTGTGAACACCTCCCCACATTTCGGCAGGCGAGGCGTGCTCAGCCATGCATCGAGGCTCTCCTTCGTGGGGGCCTGAAGTGCTTCGACGGCAATGTTCACTCTGAACCTCCTTGTGTCGTGCCGGCCTTCTGACGGAGGGCCTTAAACCGCTCGGCCCGTTTCTGTATCGCTTTGTCTGCCTCTTCCTTCCAGAATTTCGCGCCGTAGCGGCCTGGCATGTCCGATCCGGGACTCCAGCCGAACATCCATGTGAGGGTCTTTTGAACTTGCGTGGTGCGATCCTCTGGCGTGAGCGCTGCCTGTTCCTCACGCATGCTTTCCAGCATCGTGTAGACCGCGTCATGTCTCAGAATATGTGGGTGCACATGAGCCAGTTCCGGCGCTATTTCTCGGACCCTGGATAGGACGCCATCGATTGCTTTGATGGTCAGAGGGCCACCCTCATTTCGCTTGTGCGCCACCAGCAAAAACGGATGCTTTCTCGCTTGCGATGTGCCGCTACGGGGCTTTCTGTGGCGATAATTCGATTCGTACTCAGTGATCGCGTCATACAGGTCATCGGTCATCACCAGCATGCGCTCGTGGGTTTTGAATTGCGGCGCCATGGTTCGTGGATCGAGTCTCTCATCCTCCAGGTTGACCACCGCTAGTTGACGACTGTGGCAGTGAATATCGCTGGTCTTGATCAGCAGCATCTCGGAGCGTCGCAGCCCCATGTCGAGACCCAACAGCAAAATGATGTAGTTACGCAGCCTGATGGCTTTATCTGGAAAGGGGTTCTCGGCGCTATCCGGATGCATGATTTCCAGCAGTCGCGTTCGCTCCTGGCTGGTCAGCCCCTTCATCTCATCGACTCGCGTATTTTTCCACGCAGGGCGGGCCGCTTTGATCTTGCGGTTGATGCGCTTCTTCATATCGTCAACCGCCGCATATCGCGTTGAGTGATCACCCAATTTGTCATAGAGGAAGGCGACATAGTCGCGTACCGCCTCGATTCGCTGCTGCGCATGGACTTTGCCAACGGATTTGTAGGCAGTCGGATGCAAATGCATCCCTGCATACTTCATGGCCAAGGTTTCCTTGCGAAACCCCGCGTCCGACACAAATCTAGAAAGCTCACTGTCTGTCAGGTATTGGCTGTGAGGGCGCTGTTCGAGGCCAGAAATCAGATCAATGGAGGAAAAGGACAGAAACTGCTCAAGCACAATCAGATGCTCAAGGTACTTCTTTGTTGTTTCCAGTGCTCTGCCGGAGTGCTCCATGGTGATGTAAAGATTGGGGTAGTAGACCGGGATGCAGTCTTGCACCAGCAGCTTTCTACGAGCACCATTCACAATCTGCTCTATGACCTGGAAATCCATGTTGCTCCCTCATAAAACATAACTTTTCTAAGTATAGTCACGAATAGGGTAAGGACAATGCAAAACCTAACGTTTTGCTTTCCAGAATTTAGTCGTTTTCGCTACCATTAAACCACTGAAAATACAGGATTAAAGGCGAATCAAACCATGTCAAAAAGTGACAAAGCAGGCAAAACAGGCTCTTACGTTTTTACCATGCATCGGTTGGGCAAAGTTGTTCCACCGAAGCGGGAAATCCTCAAGAACATTTCGCTGTCCTTCTTCCCTGGCGCCAAGATCGGCGTGCTCGGTCTCAACGGTTCGGGT
>Ga0180008_1001538_pt1 | contig 14278 bp, 16 predicted proteins | sample MM_PW_MetaG_FD_121121 | JGI IMG/M metagenome (GOLD analysis project Ga0180008, IMG submission 121121) | Groundwater microbial communities from the Aspo Hard Rock Laboratory (HRL) deep subsurface site, Sweden - MM_PW_MetaG | ecosystem: Environmental > Aquatic > Deep subsurface > Groundwater... | reverse complement strand
ATGGACCGCATCCCCTTAACCGTCGGAATTTTCTCGCGCTCTTCGACACCAACGATCGCAGGCAAAAACAGACCCGCATCAAAAAGCAAAACATCCTCTCCGTATTCTAAGGCAGTCATGTTCTTACCCACCTCGTTATAACCCCCGATCGTATGAATTTTCATAATAATCAAAAAGTAAAGAGAGGTTTAAATAGCTTTGGAGAAAAGAAAATTTATTAACTTCAAAAGACCTTAAATTCTTATGAAACAAAGAGGTCTAGGTTCATTTCTATGCATCTTAGGGATATGCTTAGCATTTATCGCCGTAATAGTCATCTTTTTCTTCTTCTTCACAGGAAAAGTAAATTTTTCTCCGTCCGAAGAGCCAGTAACCCATCTTGCCTGTATTGATAATTTTTGTTCAGTTGTTGAAGGCGTAGGAGTAAACGAATGCTCTCCGGAAGGTTCATTCTGTGGTTGCATTGACACAGATTTAGATGAAGACCATCCAACAGGAATGAACTTCTTTATGCAGGGCACAGCAAGAAATGCCACATTATCAAAAACAGACAGTTGCCTGCCCGGCGGAAAACTAGCCGAACACGTTTGCACAATTCATAATGAGATTACAAAATTTGAAGTAACCTGCGAATCTTTGGGAAGCTACACCTGCGTTGAAGGAAAATGCTTCCCAGACTATTTAGAACTGGAAGACTGTAGGGACACAGATGGCGGATTAAACTACCAAGTAGAAGGAAAAGCTAGCAACGGAAAGGTCCGGCTGGCTGACTACTGCACAGGCGAAGGAATGCTTGTTGAAACTTACTGCCCATCGGCCGGCGAAGAGATCCTCCTTGGCCTATTTGACTGCAAAAATCTTGGCAACTACGTCTGCGAATATGGAGCATGTGTGACTAAAGTTTAGAGCAAACTATAAATAGCTTCTTTGCGATTTTAAAATATGCCGCAATATCAAGACCCATTGCACAAGTCCCACAAGAATCATCGAAACGCACTTTATGCCTTAGTTGTTATGCTTGCAATTCTTCAAACCGTTTCCTTCATAATAATCAGCATGCAGGTATCCAGACTAAATATCAAACTCGATGATGAAATGCAGCGGACAACAATCGAGCTAAAGCAGTTCACTACAAATGTTGTAGAGACCTACGACTCCGTTTACCAGGAAAACTTCAATCAGATATCTGGAGCAATTATCCAACAACAAGAATCATTTGACGAGGAGTTGAAGTTAATAAAATCAGCCCAGGAAGACTTCTCTGGCGTGGTCGAAGATGTAGTCCAAAGCGTCGTTACAGTTAAAACCACTGATTCAATCGGCACAGGTTTTTTCATAAATCCTGAAGGATATATCGTAACAAATTATCATGTCATTCGCGACGGAGAAGACTTCATAGAAGTTATAACCTACAACAAACAAATGTACCAAGCACGATTCATCGGCGCAGATGAAACAAGAGACCTGGCCTTATTACAAATACCTGGAACTTACAACGCTCTCAAACTTGCAGAGGATGACGAGATTCAGGTCGGAAAAAAAGTCATTGCCATTGGTAATCCTCTCGGATTGTCTTTCACAGTCACAGAAGGGATAATCTCAGGCATCAATCGCCTAGGCCCAAGCGGTCTTGCAGAATACGTTCAAACAGACGTCTCCTTAAACCCAGGTAATTCCGGCGGTCCGCTCATAGACACCAGAGGAGAAGTCGTCGGTATAAACAACTTCAAAATCGGCGGCGCCGAAGCGCTCGGATTCTCGCTAGAAAGTCCGGTCATAAAACAACAAATTAACGAAATCGCCAACAAAACAATAATACCTTAAAATGAAACTAAAACTGAAACCATCCGCGCGAATTAACCGCCACTACCTTCTCATCGAAGCGAAGAATAAAGGTGAAATAGAAACAGCAATTCTCGATTTCATCGGTATCCTCGGCTGGGCAAAGGCCGCGCCAGCGTTCGTAAAAACCACAAAAAGAGGATTTGTCCTAGCAGTAGAAAGAAAAGAAGTAGCAAACGTCCGGGCGGCCTTCGAAGCTTCTGAGAAACAAATAAAAATCCTAAAAGTTTCAGGCACAATAGACAGAGTAGAAAAATAAAAGGTTTTGAACATGAGACAAATAAAAAACAAAAAAGCCCAGGGAGTTTTTGGTATGTCCTTTAGCATGATATTCTCTATATTTATAATAATTTTCATAATCTCCGTAGCATTTTTCGCTATTCGCCACTTTGTCGGATTATGGCGTTGCTCAAGCGTCGGTCTGTACTATGAAGACCTGCGTGAAGAAGTTCGCGACGCCTGGTCCGCAACATCTGGCTGGTACCAGGACGAGTGGACTGGAGAACTTCCTTCAGGCATGTTCGGAACCGGCATTACACACGTATGTTTCGGGGATCTTTCAGCCACGACAGATCCAGGAAGCTGGGCCAGCATAAAGGATGAATTAATAAAAAAATATCGATACAATCCCAACGGAGGTGAAAATGTTTTCATGTATCCTCCAGATAAGGCTTGCGCATCAGACCTCGGAGCAATAACCCTCAAGTGCAACGGAGCAGACTGCATGACAACCGAAATTTCAGTAAACACTCCAAGCGGAGTAGTAATGCAACCTAAATTCTTCTGCGTAGAAGTAAAAAAAGACGGTAAAGTAAGCGTCTGGCTTGTAAAAAAATCCACAGACTACAAGGTAACTGTCAGAGATACCGCACCATAAAGTCACAAGTTTTATAATCTTCCCACTCTTCCTTGAAAAATGGAAAAGAGGGGTTACGAACTTAGTTTTAGTTGGATATTTACGATTATTGTCGGAGCATTCATTATCTTTTTAGCAATTTATTTTGCAATAAGGTTAGTTAGCACAGAACAATTTAGCAGGGAAGCAAAAGAAGGAAAAAGCATCGGCATTCTCCTAACTCCGGTCGAAACACAAGTTGAAGAAGGAAAATTCGCAAAAATCCTCCTAAGAGATAAAACTGTTTTGTTCAACAAATGCGAACCGCCCGCAACAACAAACCCCTTCGGCTCACAAAACATTGGAACCAGCGTAAACCCTCCGATAGGTCAGAGAGTCTCCTTATTAAACGGCACCATGAGCACATTCCATAACAAATACATTTTCACAAGCTCCTACGGAATACAAGGCGATGAAGAGATGTACGTTCTGTCAAAACCCCTCTGGCTTCCTTTCAAGGTAGCAGACCTTTTAATAATCTGGAGCGATCAAGAAAAATATTGCTTCAAAAATCCCGTCCCAGATGCTATTAAATCCAGGCTCCAAGCATTGAACTTAGAAAAAGTAAGGATTTCTACAACATGCGACGCAGACGAAATAGACGTCTGTTTCACCGGCGGGACAAGCTGCACAATTAACGTTGACATAAATCAGCATAAAGTTACAAAAGTTTCAGCACCGCCAATGTACTATCTCGACTCCCTAGAAGACGACCCCTATGCAATGCTCTACGCCGCGATTTTCTCAGACCCAGCAAACTACGAATGCCAAAAAGCAAGAATTCTAGCCCACATAAGAGAACTAATAAAATTATATCTCTACAAATCTGAAAAGATTATTGTTCAAGGAAGTACAACTGGATGCAGCAGCAACTCCTTAACTTACCTTGGGCTGCTCGACACTCTTGTGGGGCGCGTGTTGTCAGGTACTTCAGACCTAAATGATATCAACCAGTATGTACAATCCGACCCAGACTTCAAAAATTTCCAAACCATTGGAGGAGGTAGAGGCTGTGAACTCTTCTAAAAAGGCCCAGATGAAAATACAGCAGATGGCGTTCATGCTTGTAGCTATAATGATTTTTTTCGGCATGGTCGCGATAATTTATTTCACAATCGTTGTGGCCAAACTTCAAGGCACTGTAGACGATTTGCGAGAGCAAGAAGCCAAAGAACTCGCCAGACAAATGGCCGGCACCCCAGAATTAATGTTCTCTAAAACAGGATTCTCAGAATCTTCAGCAGTAGACTTCGATAAAGCTCTCGCGCTAAAGGAGCAAGACGTCTACAAAACAAAATACTGGAATTTAGACTTCTTAATGATTGAAAGGCTTTACCCTCCTCCAGACCCAACCCAGGAATGGTGCAACATCAACAACAGAGAAACCTGCCAAAAACTCTTGCTTATCGGAAACATTCCCTCAAATTCGGGCGGCCCAGACGGAACGCAAACTTCCCCTATAGTCCTGGTAAGGTGGGACTCTAACTTACAAACCTTCAAATACGAATTAGGAAGAATTCACGCCCTTGCACATGATTCAACAAAGTAAAAACAAAAAAGCCCAGGAAGAAATGGTCGGTTTCGTATTGATAATGCTCGTAGTTGCAATAATTTTCTTGATTTTCTTGGGGTTATATCTAAGAGGCGCTTCAAGCGCCGATCCAAAAGAAAACAAAGACGTAGCCGCCTTTTTAGAAGCCGTCTCAAAAGTCACAACACCCTGCGGAACAGTCCCACAAATGCCCTTTGACGTAACAGAACTAATCCCTCAATGCCTCACAAATCCTAGTTTATGTTCAAACGGAAGGTCAAGGTGCGAAGTCCTAAAAGAAACACTTAAAGAATCCATTGAATCCAGCTGGAATTTCAACAGAGACAGTCCAACGAAAGGATATATCATGCAAATACTTCAGGAAACAAGCTCAGGAGAAGCGGATGCAATTCCCCCAATTTCGGGCGGGCTTATAACCTCAGATAAAATTTACGCTTCCCAAGAAAAGCCCCTCCCAGGAGGCATAATATTAAGACTTATTATCTATCGCTAGTTATAATTTTATATGGATATACATTGAGTCCACAATTAAAATCGGCCTCATCCTTTCTCTTTTTCCAGACTTTTCAGCAACTATATCAATAAAACCGAATTTTTCCAACAGTTTAATATCCTCTTTGACTGACTTAAAATCCCTCCCCAAGATTTTTGCCAGCTCATAAATTGACTTTGGCTTCTTATTCTTAATTGTATTAATAACTCGTGCTTTTTCGTTACTTAAAATTCTTCTCACAGTTTTAAGCCCCTCAAAGTCATATTCTTTTTCACCAGTAAACCTGCTAAGCAGAGCATTAAACGTGCCTCCCTCGTCGATAATCGTGATCTCTCTTACCTTTGATTTGCCCGCCATTTTGTATAGTGTATTTATTCAAACACATATCTACGTAAGACTATTAGTATTTATATGTTTCTTTTTCCAATATATGTAAAGGAAAAACCAGTATAGAAAAATAAACCAAAATCCTCTCCCCCAAAGCACCTGTCGAAACTGCCAGTAACACCAAAAGCTTTATAAACAAACGTTCAAAACTCGAACGCATACACCAGGATTGAATCAAACTATAGAAAGCTTTTTAAAAGGATTTTTGCTGTTCTAGTTTAACCTTATTAGGCTTTAACGTCGACAAGGTCGGCGTTTGGCGGGTCGAAGGGACCTCCATGTCAATGAAGTTGACGTGTGGTTTCGAAGAGACCTCCTCGAAGAGGGTGTCCTGCGGGACTGCCGATAAGTAAAGCTGAAAGGAGGATAAAAAAAATTGAGATTTAAAAAGATTGCGAGCGTGTTGGCTAGCGCAGTTATGGTAACTTCTACCATTGGTTTTGCCGGTTTGACCGCTGCTACCATGTATCCAGACCCATTTGTCGGGAGCAACGGTAGCCCTGATGTGGCTATTGTTTACGGTAGTGGAGTTGGACAACAACAAGATATGCTTGCTGTAGTTGACATTCAAACGAACTTGAATGCAGTAGCAGTTGAGCGAGGATTTACACAAACAGCAGAGCTTGGAGATGGCGAAAGTTTCCAGATTGCTAAACCAAATACAAACGAATTTAATCTTGGTAATACAGCTAGCAGCATATACAGCACATTAGATGATGACCAATTGCCAAATATACTGAAGGCAGGAACTTATGAAAACGACGCAGGCAAAGAATTTGATTACACTCAAAAGATTGGCCTTGCTGGTTGGACATTAGTTCACTTTCAAGACTCCGAATTCAAGGATGATGAACCATCAATTGGATTCGTCTTTTCAAACGGAGACGCTATTCTGAACTACACGTTGGACTTTAGTCCAGACGATGCAGAAGGAGGAACTGGCTTTACAGACTTGGAAACAACCGACATCGAGATGCTAGGCAAGATATACAATATTCTAGACGCTGGTGTTACTGGCGGCAATGTATACCTTACTCTTCTTGATTCATCAAACTCCGTCACTCTAAATGAAGGAGACGTGGAAAACGTTGTTATCGGTACTGAACCATTAGAAATTTCAGCACAGGTTTTCAGCGCCACACAGGTAGTTTTCACAGTTAACGGCGTAGTAATGGATCCTATGAATTCAGGTACAACTAAGAAGGTGCCTGGCATAGCTGACACTTACATTGGTGTTAAGTCCATTCTCTACACTGAGAGAGCGACCGGTACAAACCAGGTTCAGTTCAGTGTTGGCAGTGGAAAAATCGAGCTTATCAACGGGCAGGAAGTACAAATCAATGATGATGACATCAGCGATATATATCCTGACTACAAGATCAATGCTTACATCACCAACAGTTCTACTGATATAGACAGTATTAAGTTGCAGTGGCTTGCAGACGATGATCTATGGGTCTCCGATGGCGTTGAATTGACAATGCCTGGCTTTAACGCCATAAAGGTATTGATGACTGAATTCTACACTGATAAACAGGAAAAAGTAGAATTAAACACTCACAATGACTATATGGGCGTGAAGGTTCAGATGTCTGATGGACAGGTAGAAATACCTTTTATCTACACAAACGGCACGGATTTCACGTTGATTGGTAAGGATTCAGACGAGTTGCTCGTTACAAACCAATTGGGTTCTACTACACAAAGAACACTTAGCTTCGACATGGATATTGACAAATACTTCGTAGCTACCTGGATTTCCGGAGACGACTCCGAATCATATGTGCTAGAAGTCACAAAGATAGATGACTCTGACGGATCTAAGAACACTACAACTATCAAGAGCGCAGCTGCGGGAAGTACCGAAGCGATTAGCCTTGATATTGGTGATTCAGACACAATTGGAAACGAGATAGAAATCACCTTACTAGCTGCTAGTGAAACTCTGAAGAACGCGACGTTGAATATCACGAGAGCAGGTGGCACTGGCGCTGTCTACATTGATAGACTTGTCACTAAAGAAGGCCTCAAGGTGCAATTACCATGGTATCACACAAGTGGTGCTACTGGAGATGGAGCCTTGGACCTTACATCTGACACAGCAGATATATGGAAGATGAACTTCACAGAGGAAACTAAGGATGGAGATATCAATGCTGGTGTTTCTATGTGGGCGCAGGTCGGAATAAGCGGCAACGCTAAGACTACAGTAAGTTCAGTAAGTGATACCCTATTCAGCGGAGCTCAAGACTTCGAGGTTGGCGATTCAGATGACTGGGTTGGATACTTGTTATCAGACCTTGCTACAAAATCACTCTACAAAACAAGTGGAGATGAAGACACACTAGAACTAACATATCACGGAACAGAAGCTTATGGAATGGTTTACGTTGCAGAAGGCGACTTATCCGTTGGTTCAGGTGATGGTGGCGCAGTCGGATCAAGCGCATTGATCCTTGACTCTGAAGCTGTTCCTACGAACAAGAATCTAATTGTTGTTGGAGGTAGCTGTGTTAACGATGTTGCTGCAAGTTTGCTCAACAGAGCTTCAAGGTTCTGTGGAGACGAATGGACAACAGCAACTGGAATCGGCACCGATACATTCTTGATTCAGACTTTCTCCAGAACTGGAGGAAAGGTTGCTACACTAGTAGCGGGCTGGAGCCAAGTTGACACTAAGAACGCTGCTACAGCATTGACAACACTTGACAGTGTTGACACAACAGCAAATACAAAGTATACTGGCCAAAACGCAGATAGCATCTCTCTAGTAGTGAGCTAAACGCAAAAAACAGTTGTTTTTTTCTTTTATTCTTTTTATTTTTCTTATTCTATCCTTTGGTAACTTTTTTAAAACACGATTTTCTTAATCTCTGATGAGAAAAATTGGCTCTGAAAAGCAAATAGAACAGAGAAGGAAAAGGAACACTCTTATCCTAAGCGTCTTTATGCTTTTTGTCCTCGTAGGCGGAACTGCTGGATACGCGTTCATAACCAACCAAAGAACCAACGATGGTCCGACAAACTCTGAAAACAACGAGGGCAGCCAGTTAGCAAACCTAATCGGCAATAGGTGGGTTATCAACGTAGACGGAAAGGATATGTCCTTCACCAATCCCCCTGAAGAAGTATTCGATGTACCAGTAACACAGACGAACACTGTTTTAACATACTCAGGAAAACCTCTTTACGTAGTCTCCACAAACAACGCAGTTAACGCAGAAGTTGCAGCAGTCCTAGGCAATTACGCCTCAAGAGTCCAAAGGTCCTGCTACGGCCCATGCGATGACGACTTGCCGGAAAAGGATTGTTCAGAAAACCTAATCATCTGGAGAGATGCCCCGGAAAACAGGGTCTACCAGGACGAAAACTGCATCTTTATCGAAGGCGATTTAAAAGCAGTCGACGCCTTCTTGTATAATCTCCTAGGCATCAAACCACAATAAAGTTTTTAAAAACCCTTTGAGACACCTAACAATGGAAATTGAAAAAGATGAACCCTCAGCGCAAGAGAAACTATCTAAGATAGATAAACAGCTGTACTGGATTTTTGGCATAATGGTCTTGGTAATAGCTATCTTCTTAGTTCGGGTCTACTGGGCAGAAGACACAGGCGTAATTAAGTATGATGGAATAACCTTTCAAAAACAAATGCTCGGCGAAATCCCGTTATACCAATTTGCATACTCCACAAATAAAATCGCGATGGTTTCTGGAAGAGCCGTAGCCACTTCCTCAAAGGCAACAGTCAATATGTATCTAAGAAATAATCCCCTTGATTTACGAGACATTCCAGTCGAGGGCGGAAAGATAGAATATCTGCCCGTAGATAAAAAGATATATATCGTTCTTAGCGCCTCCCCAGATTTACTTTGTGACTACGGTCCAATCGCAATGGGTCAGCTATCTTCCTTCCTGAACCAAAACGGATTTAAAATGGGTGTTGGAATTTCAGACGAAGACAAAGCCAAAGAACAAAACATGGACTATGTAACTTGCGAAGAATATCAAGACAACATGGTTCTTTCTTTTGAAGCAGGGAGTGAAACAAAGATAATTCGCAACGGAAACTGTTACACTCTTATGGTTTCAGATTGCAGAATCCTCCCAGTAGCAGAAAAGTTCATTGTTCAAACACTTGTCGACGCAAAAGAAGAAGCTACCTCCGAGACAATTTCTTAATCAAGGAAGCAAAGAAGATTCCAAAAACAAAAAGAGCAACATACATCAAAATTGAAAATGCTGTAAAATAACCTTCAGAAACGAATCCTCTCAGTGGAACGCTAAGAGCCCCGACAACCAGCCCCAATAAAAAGTAAAGCGTCTTTGACTTATCCTTCTTTAACAACCAAGAAACAATTCTTGAAATCGTAAAGACGCCGATTAAAACCCCAACTCCAAACATCAAGAGGTATTCAAAATTCTGGGGGAAATTTTTAATTGTATCCAGCATAAACCGATAAATCCCCATAACTAAAAGGATGAATGCTCCAGATATCCCCGGCAAAACCATCGCGCTAATGCCCACAAACCCTCCAATTAAAACATAAAAAAGACTTGGTTGCACAGAGACAGGCACGAGAAACACCAGCGAGAAACCCGCCATCAAGCCCAAGACCATAACTAAAGTATTTACAGTGTGGTGTCTTTCAATGTGGTCGAATATTGTTTTTGCCGAAGCCAAAATTAACCCAAAGAAGAAAGCCATCGTATAAGCAAAATATCTATCCAGCAGGAAAGAAACGACACGAGAGAACACTATCAAGGAAACAGCAATCCCGAGCAGCAAGGTAACCAGGAAAGCAAAATCTAATTTATTCAACTTCTCCCCGACTACCTTTTTGCTTTCCTTGCCAATCGCAAAGAGAATGAGGCTATAAAATAAATCTGGGGAAAAACCTTTAATTGCATTGATTAGCCTCTCATAAATCCCTGTTATGAAAGCAATAGTCCCCCCAGAAATTCCCGGTATAACATCACAGAAGCCCATCAGCAGGCCTTTCAAAAAAGTCGAAGAATATTTTCCTTTCATGATTATCTCTTCTTCTTTTGGGAAGATACAGCGTCAAGGTAAAGCTCTTTCATATCGCTATAAACCGGAATCCCCTTTATTTTGAATAAAGCGACAGCAAGGAACCAAATCAGGACAACCATCACAGTGCTCCCAAAGTACCACATCATCATATGTGCAGCATCAAAGAAGTTTCCCCCGCCCGTAGCAATCCCTGCAAAGACAATTATCCTTACTATGTTCAGGACAAGAAAAACCACCATCAGGAATAAAATGCTCCAAACTCTCCTCGCAATCTTCATGGGTGTTGTAAGATTCAAAATAAGCAGGAGATAATAGGCAGCACCTGCAACACAGGCAGGAATTATTCTCGCGTACACATCAGCATAGGAAACAATATTGCCCGGAAGTGTAGTCACGTTATCATAAAAGAGGTTAAGCGCGCCGACAGCAGGCCAATAAGTCAAAGGCGAGAACATTACATCAAAAAACCGCCCATAGACGAGAGCAAAACCAAATACAACAAGCAGAAAATATCGGACAGCAAGACCAATCGCCTCATCATTATTCATTAATTAGTAAAGATACATGCCTTTAAAAGATTATCTTCGAGCAACTCTTACCGCAACCACAATAATCAAAACTACCAAGATTACATTAACAGCGCCGATAACCCACAAGAACGCATTATCTCCGAAGTTAAACACTCCGGTTCCACTGCCGCTCGCGCTTTCCACATTCAATGCAATCTCTCTTGTTTCAGAACCACCAAGACCATCTTTGACTTCAATATTGAATGACTCTTCGCCCTGGATCCCTTCATCAATAGTGAATGTAAACGTAACTTCTGCGCTCTGACCAGCATCAAGGTTGACAACTCTAGGAGAGATATCATCTAGCGTAGCCCAAGATTGATAGCCGAGAGCATCAACTGCAAAAGCAGTTCTTTGAGTTTTCAAATTGGTAATGGTGGCTTTAACAACAACTTTTCCACCAGCAACAACAGTATCGGACACAAGATCTGCACTTATGATTGCAATCCTCTCGCCAGTAGATCCGCCCGGAGTTGTTCCGCAGCCAATAATTCTGTACTGGGCAATTGTGTCTGTATCAGAACTCAGCCTGTAAGTTCCGCTTCTGTAATCATAATCTGCAGAAAGTTCCAAATTGTAAAACTTATCTGTCGCGTCTGCTGGAATTACAAAATTGAACATCACAGATTCTTTGTCTCCCTGGTCCATACCGTTTCTAATCTCAACAAAAGAGTTGATGCCTAATTCAGTATTCTTTAGGTTTATTCTGACTTGGTCTTGGTCTTCATCTCCGATGTTATAAGCATCTAATGTCATTGTAATGCTGTCCCCACAAGTTCCCTCTGTGGGGGTAAACTGTACATTATCGAAAGCAATATATTTTCCGCTGTCGCTCTGTCTATTTACATCTATTGAGTCATATTTATCATTCTCACTAAAGTCTGTTGAAGTGTCAACACATTGTTCATCCTCTCCAACATCATCGCTGTAGGCTTTGATTGTCAAATCATAGGTTCCATCTTCGAAGTCCGCTGGGACTTGGAATGTAAAAGTAATGGTATCTCTGTCACCATCGTTCAAGGATCCAAGATCCGCCTGCTCTTCATCACTGTTGTCAAATTCTAAATCAGAAACAACATTCTTTCCATCAGAATCAAACAACCCCATTTCAACAAAAATGTCTTTGATTTTATCGTTTCCAGTGTTCTCTATTTCTACTTCTATCCTGAGGGAATCAAGCAAGTCCCATGAATCCTTTTTGCCTTGCCCATCATTGTATATCTTAATATTCCTTATATCCAGGTCGCCGCCGACCTCGCCGAATTTACAGAATGATCCACTCACATCCAATCCGAAGGTAGCTTTAGTTGTCCCATCGTCCGCTGTAACAGTAATTGTGGTGCTTCCTCCGCCAAAACCAAGGTTATCTAGACCAACACCAGAAACAGTTACTGTTTCTTTATCTCCAGCGTCTAAGCTCAAACTTGTGATACTATTTCCACCAGCGTCATAAAACAGCACACTAAAGTCTCCAGAACTTGTTAATTGAACATCACTCCAATCAATATTTCCGTTATTCTCAATTTCAATGCTCCCATTTCTTGACTGGGTTAAGTCAGTAATTTTACTAATTTTAATAGAGGGCTTATTAACAACAGAAACAATAAAAGGAATAGTCTTAGGGGACCCGCCGCCTTGGTCATCGGCTATAATAGAACCCGCAAGATTACCCTGCTGATATGCAGGATAGCGAACTGTACCGCTCACACTGATTGTCACAGGAGTAGTTGTACCATCTCCAATCGGAACAGTCGGCATAGTCAATGTTGCTGTCCCTTGGCTCATTTGTAATGTGAATGCAACAGCAGGATCAGCAGCGCCGTTATTGGTTATATCAAAACTAACTTGAAATGAGCCACCATCATGATTTACACTCGTTGGAAAATTAACATTGCTGATACTCAGCGAAGCAGCACTGGCAAAACTCACTGACGCAACGATCGCAAGAAGCATCAAAGTTGTCCACCCGTAAAGTTTTCTGTTCGTCATTTTGTTGTAATTTGATAGTTACAAATCACTATTTAAACATTTCGGTGTTAGGAAAATTATGTTTTTGCATACTACTTTTGTAACTGAATTTAGAAACGTTAATAAAGTTGACGTCCTTAATTAAAAAAGATAAAATGCCAATAAAATCAAGAGAAAACCTCATCGGCGCATATGCTTTCTTAATTTCAATCATACTCGCAGTTCTAGCAGGAATCATAAATGTTTTCTACAGCAAGTCAGAATTTTTCACACAGACGCTCACAAGCATTCTTGCCATACTCGGCCTTATCTCGGGTTATTTTGTCGGCGATAAAGAAGTCAAAACGTTCCTCTTCGCATCTGTCTCTTTGGTGCTCGTTAGTTTCGCCGGCCTCCAAGGAGGTTTCCTCAGCGCAGCTGTTCTGGGTATTGTCAACATCAGCAAACTAATAACCCACATCCTCGGCTTCTTGATGTTCATCTTCATTCCTGCGACGATTGTTGTTGCATTGAAAACTGTTTTCGCGATTGCGAAGGGTTAAGATTATAAAATCTCCTGGGCTTAAAAGACAATGGTCTTTAACAAAAAGAAGTTCATTAGTTTCTTCATAAAAAATGGAGGCATAACTTTCTTTGACAAATCTGCAATAGCTAAATACTCTGGGAAACCTTCAACGATTTATTTCAACTGGAGAACAGTTGCAGAAGATGTCTACACTTTAGAAAAATGTGCAGATTATATAATACCATTTGTGCAAGACCACAAAATAAATCCGGATTGCTTCGTGGGCGTTCCAGAAGGAGCGACAAAATTAGCAATTATAACTCAATTTAAATGGGCAAAAAAACCAGGAAGAAAGATTCACAAGATCTCTTACGTAAGGGGAAACTTAAAAAGACATGGGGTGCCAAAAGATCGTAACTTTCTCGGTATTCCAGAAGGAAAGGTAGTGTTGTTAGAAGACATTGTTTACAAAGGTGGAGGGATATTAGACACCATTAAGAAGCTCAAAAAAGTTAATACCAAGCCACACGCAATTATCGTACTATCCGATAGAACAAACAAAAAATCCAAACAGCGACTATTAAAAATATTATCAAAAGAAAAAATAAAATTTTACAGCTTAACTCAAGAAAGAGAAGTAGTAGAAGAAGCGGTGAGAATATTAAAACCTTCAGAAAAGATGATTAACAAGCTAAAAGCTAGAGGGCGATTATAACAAGGCTAGCTAAAATAATCCCACTTATCCTTGCTTTCCTTCTTTTCTGGCGCTGTAGGTTTATGGATGTGCGCGAAATTCGGCGTAGCAATAACAATATTATCCCCAAACCCTGCAATCGTTCCTTCAAGCGCATCGACAGTCTTTTTTATCTTGGAAATCGCCCGCTTTAGTTCAATTAAGTCTTTGCTCTTTAAATGTTTAATATCAATTACCGCAATAGTGTACCCGGTTCTAAGCGCATTCAAAATCTCTTCCATGCCGTCATAATCTCTCAATATGAATGGCTTCACAATAACCTTGTGTTCTTCCTGCTT
>Ga0180008_1001537_pt1 | contig 14286 bp, 17 predicted proteins | sample MM_PW_MetaG_FD_121121 | JGI IMG/M metagenome (GOLD analysis project Ga0180008, IMG submission 121121) | Groundwater microbial communities from the Aspo Hard Rock Laboratory (HRL) deep subsurface site, Sweden - MM_PW_MetaG | ecosystem: Environmental > Aquatic > Deep subsurface > Groundwater... | reverse complement strand
GTCGAAACACCTGCTGAGCCCCCAAGGCGAATTCCCCGCCGTTGGCCTGGGCCGTCGTCTGGCAGCGATGTTCTATGACTTCCTGTTGTGTACCGCCCTGCTGATCGTCACCGCCTTCCTCTATAAGCTGGTGTGGATTGCTTTTGTGGGTGAAGCGAAGATGCGCACGCTCTCGGAGTCCGGCGCATTGGACGGTGACCCGCTGCTGTCGACGATTCTGTTTTTTGTGCTGTTTGGTTTCTTTGCCAAGTTCTGGACTCATTCCGGGCAGACGTTGGGCATGCAAGTGTGGGGCGTGCGTGTGCAGAACGCGGACGGCTCGCGCATCAGCCTATGGCAGGCCCTCTTGCGTTTTGTGGTGTCGATTGCATCGTGGTTGTGTGCAGGGCTGGGGTTTATCTGGTCCCTGGTGGACAAGAAAAAACGCGCTTGGCATGACATCTATTCCGACACGCAGCTGGTGCGTATCCCGAAGAAAAAGAAATAACACCGCAAACACAAATCAAACTGTAGGAGCTGGCTTGCCTGCGATTGCAATCTATCAGTCGCTGCAATATTGACTGCTAGAGCGCTATCGCAGGCAAGCCAGCTCCTACAGCTGGACCGTGGCAGCTGTGGATCAAGCATTACCCGCCAGTTTGAGGCGTGCTGCCTGGGTAAAGTCCAGCATCCGCTTGAGCGGGCGTACCGCATGGGGGATCAAGGACGGTTCGACGAATATCTCGTTGCTGCCTTCACGCAAGCATTGCAACGTGCGCTCCAGGGTATTCATCGCCATCCACGGGCAGTGCGCACAGCTGCGGCACGCCGCGCCGTTACCGGCGGTTGGCGCCTCGATAAACACCTTGTCCGGGCACAGCTGCTGCATTTTGTAGAAAATGCCGCGGTCAGTGGCGACGATAAATGTCTTGTTCGGCAAACGTTGCGCCGCCGCAATCAACTGGCTGGTGGAACCCACGGCATCCGCCAACTCGATCACCGAAGTCGGTGACTCCGGGTGCACCAGGATCGCGGCATCCGGATACAGCGCCTTCATGTCTTCCAACTGCTTGGACTTGAACTCCTCATGGACGATGCAGGCACCGTCCCACAAGAGCATATCGGCACCGGTCTGGCGCTGGATATAGGTGCCCAGGTGCTTGTCCGGGCCCCAGATAATGGTTTCGCCGTTATCCATCAGGCTTTCGACGATTTCCAGGGCGCAACTGGACGTTACCACCCAATCAGCCCGAGCCTTGACCGCCGCCGACGTGTTGGCATACACCACCACGGTACGCTCCGGGTGCTGGTCGCAAAACGCCGAAAACTCTTCCACCGGGCAGCCCAGGTCCAGGGAGCACGTAGCCTCCAGGGTTGGCATCAGGATGCGTTTTTCGGGGGTGAGGATTTTTGCCGTCTCACCCATGAAGCGCACGCCGGCAACCAATACGGTCTTGGCCGGATGGGCGGCACCGAAGCGGGCCATTTCCAGGGAGTCGGAAACACAACCGCCGGTTTCTTCGGCCAGGGCCTGAATCACCGGGTCGCAGTAAAAGTGTGCCACCAGCACCGCGTCTTGAGCCTTGAGCTCGGCAGCAATGGCAGAACGTAAGCTTGCCTCTTGCTCGGCACTGAGCACCTTGGGTTGCTTGGCATCGAGGTGGGCTTGAACCAGAAGGCGTTCGGAAATTTGCGTCATGTTCGCAAGACCTGCAGGCGCAGTTGCGCGAAAGTCGAGTGTACCACCGGCTCTGGAGCCCTTCGGGCGCCGCCGGACGAAGTGATGGTGTTCATCAAGCACGGGTTAAGGTGAAGCTGCGCAAGGCTACAGAATATCGATTGGATTCAAAAGCCTAATATGGCGCCGGCACATTACCCATTTCCCTGGCCAGCTCCAGCCAGGCCCGCGCTGCCGGCGGCAAGTGTGCATTACGCCGCCAGGTCAGGGCGATATGCCAGTCGGTCTGGGGCTCATCCAGGGCGATCAGGGCAATGCCGGCATGCAGGTGCTTGTAGGCCAGCATGCGCGGCAGGAAGGCAACCCCAAGGCCGGCGCCGACCAGATCAACGATAAAGTCGATCTGGGCGCTGCGCACGGAAACCTTCGGCGATACGCCCCGACGCTCGCAGGCAGAAAGAATGATGCGATTGAGAGCAAACCCTGCCTCGAACAGTATGAACGGCGAGTCGGACAGGTCGGAAAAGTCCACACTCTTGCGCCCGGCCAATGGGTGGCTACTGGGCAGGACGACCATCAACGGCTCGACGCGCACATCCTGATACTCAAACTCGCCCTCCACCGGCACCAGCAGCGCGGCGACATCCACCTCTCCCGCTTGCAGGCACTCGCCCAGCTTCTTGCTGCCATGCTCGATCAGCTCGATCTCGATCTGTGGGTAGCGCTGGCGATACACCGCAAACATCGCGGCAAACAATTCACCACTGCCCACCGGCGGCAAGCCAATGCGCAGCACGCCGCGCTTGAGCCCCAGCAGGTCATTGATCTCGGCCACCAGGTCACTGCGCTCGGCCAGCAAGACCAGGGCACGGCGATAGGCAATTTCACCTGCCGCGGTCAGTTCGTTCTTATGGCCGATACGACTGAACAGCGGTGTGCCTAACTCCTCTTCCAGGGTCTTGACCGCCTTGCTGACGCTCGATTGCGTCAGCGAAACCATCCCGGCCGCTTGTGAGAAACTGCCTTGGCGCACCACCTCGACAAAGGCTCGCAGGGTTCGCAAGTTCATGACTATTCCATTTGCGACTTGAATAAAGTTGGAAAAGTTGTTTTTACCATGAAAAGCCTTTGACTATCCTCCATCCACTGTTTTCTTTATTCCGGGGCCTCACTGTTCATGATCATTTCGTCTGCATCGGATTACCGCGAAGCCGCACGCCGCAAACTGCCGCGTTTCCTGTTCGACTACATTGACGGTGGCGCCTACGCCGAGCACACCCTCAAGGCCAACAGCTCGGACCTGGCAGACATCAGCCTGCGCCAGCGCGTCCTGCGCAACGTCGAGAGCCTGAGCCTGGAGACCACCTTGTTCGACCAACCGCTGGCGATGCCGGTGGTCATGAGTCCGGTGGGCCTGACTGGCATGTTTGCCCGGCGCGGGGAGGTCCAGGTGGCCACCGCGGCGGCCAATAAAGGCATTCCTTTTTGCCTGTCGACCGTGTCGGTGTGCCCGATCGAAGAAGTGGCGTCGCAGAGCGCGCAATCGATCTGGTTTCAGCTCTATGTCCTCAAAGACCGTGGCTTCATGAAGAATGCCCTGGAGCGCGCGCAAGCCGCCGGGGTGAAAACCCTGGTGTTCACTGTCGACATGCCAACCCCGGGGGCCCGCTACCGCGATGCCCACTCCGGCATGTCCGGCCCGTACGCCGCCCAGCGGCGCATGTTGCAGGCCGTAACCAAACCAGCCTGGGCTTTTGATGTGGGGCTTATGGGGCGCCCCCACGACCTGGGTAATATCTCCAAATACCTGGGCAAACCGACCCACCTTGAAGACTACATCGGCTGGCTGGCCACCAACTTCGACCCGTCCATCAGTTGGAAAGACCTGGAGTGGATCCGCGAGTTCTGGAAAGGCCCAATGATCATCAAGGGCATCCTCGACCCACAGGATGCCAAGGATGCAGTGAGTTTTGGAGCCGACGGCATCGTCGTATCCAACCACGGCGGCCGCCAGCTCGATGGCGTGCTGTCCACCGCCAAGGCTCTACCTCAGATTGCCCAGGCGGTTGGTAGCGACCTCACCGTGCTGGTGGACTCAGGGGTGCGTTCGGGGCTGGACGTGGTGCGTATGCTCGCCCTGGGCGCCCGAGGCATATTGCTGGGACGAGCACCCGCCTACGCGCTGGCCGCCGACGGCCAGCGCGGCGTAGAGAATCTGCTGGATATCTTTGCCAAGGAAATGCGCGTGGCCATGACCCTGACCGGGGTGACGTCGATTGCGCAGATCGACGAATCGATCCTGGTGCGCGGGCAGATCTGAGCCGCCAGCGTCAGGCTTGGCTGATCTTGCTGACACTGGTGATCTGTCCATTCCAGACCATCTCGTAATGGGAGGCCTGGACAATCGACGACACCGGCCTGGGTGTCAGCAATGCCCAGCAGTGATCGCCCTCTGAGCGTACCGACAAGTAACGAAGGCCGGGACAACCGGCCTGCTTCAGCGAGCCACCCAGGCGCTGGGCGTGGCTGTAGTCGTCAGGGTCGTAGATCGGGTCGCTCATCGGCACCGACGCAGCATCCTTCATCGAGTCGCCAGCAAAGCTGCATGACAGCCCGCGAAAAACAAAGCGCTCATAATTGAGGCCGTGGACCCCGGACCAATAGCGGTTCTGGTGATGACGCACTTCTGCCAGTGCTGTCTCGACAGTGGCCGCCAGATACAACACGCCAAAATCACCAGCGCTGAAACGCGATCCGGCAGGATTGACGTGGGTGAACGGCGCTATCGCGTAGGAGCATCCCACAATCCCAAATGGGATTTCCCTTCGGGGTATCAGCTCGATCCGGCCGACCTCATTACCCAATCGCGGATTGGTCAGGGCCTGGATCTGATAGAGAGCCTCAAACTCGTCGGCATCCGCCACATCATCAAACAACGCAATCGGCGGGAATTTTGAATTGACCAGGCGATAGGCCTGCAACGGCCCCCCGGGCAACTCGCCCAACTGGCTCACCTTCACCATTGCGAACCACGCAGCACATCAATGCGGCGGAAGGTTTCGTACAGTGAAATCATATCGCCCTGAGCCATGATCTCCAGGGGCGAGCGCCCGTTGAAGAAGCTGTTGTCGTTGGCCATGGCCGGGAAGCCGTACACGTTCTCAGGGTTATCGAACACCATGCGCAGCGTGGCGTGGATGTTCAGCACAAAGCTGATGCGCTGCATCTGGTCAAAATCCAGGCTGACAGACCAAGCGGCATCGCGCTGCCGGGCGCGTGTGTAAGTGCTGCGAGAGATGCGCAGAATGCGGCAGGCCTGGTCGCTGCTGGCCTGCCATTTTTCCAGGATACCCACGGCTGCCCGTAATCCGGCGACACATTGCTCCCGGGTAAAGGGCTGCGCTTGGAGGGCTATGCTCATGATTGTTACCTCAGCCTTAGTCTATAGATTCAAAAATAGACAATATTGGTCCATAGATCAAATCAACATCACTTCAATGTCAATCGTTACAACCAAAGGCCGTAGCGCTGCAGATCTTTTTATTTCGAATCGCACTTTATTACCTGATGGGTGAGAATGGTTCCCGTCTAACCCATCCCAAACTCTTTGCAGGCGAGCTTTCTAGAAATGGAATTCAATGCACCTTCTTCGACCCGCTGGCTGCTGGCATTGTGCAGCGCAAGCCTGCTGTCACTTTCCGGCTGCCAGAGCCACACTCCGGAGCAGGCAGCGGCCGTGGCAGCGGCACAGGTACAGCAAAAAGACGAGAAATACACCAAGACCTTCACCATGATACTGCGCAGCTATGCCCTGGCCGCCAATGAACAGGAGCTGACAGGCGTGATGAATATGATCATGACCGTCGACGCACAGAACCATGTAGTGGACTGCACGGCTAAACGCGGGACCTTGCTGCCCAGCGAGGGCCAGAACAACCTGCGCCAGGCCAAGCTGGCCAGCCTGGTGACTGAACTGTGCTGGACCACCCTGTTTCCAGAGGTCTCACCCAAGGTCTTTGCCGATGCCAAGGACACTCAGGTGATTGTCGCGCCCATCGTCTTCAACCCTCTGCTCGGCATGTCGGCGGAACAGCAACAAAGGCATACAGCCCGAATCGATCTCTATAAGCAGATCCGCTTCTTCCGTGAACAACTGTTTGCCGGGCATGACATTGGCAGCATTGGCGTAGCCAGCTTCCACTTCATTGCCGATGCACAGGGCAACGTGAGTGAATGCCTGGTCAACCTGAATCAAAGCCCGTACCGCTCACAGGGCTTCAAGGTGGATAGCGCGCTGCAGCAACGCCTTGTCACGCAGTGCAAACTGATGGACCTGCGCCAGATGCCAGGGTTTGCCAACTATCCTAAAGGCCTGCCTTTGGGTTATGTACAGGTGGACTACAGTCCCTGGATGAATGGGCGCAAGCAGCCTTGAAGACGGACGGGATTGAGCCTGGGCTGATTCTGGTAACCCATCATCTGCGCGAGCTTGACCGCGTGCCCGGTCTGCGCATTGAACATTGGGTTTAGGGAAAATCACGACCAGCCCCATTGGGCTGCATCGGAAAGCGTTCATTGCCCATTTGGGCTGTGCCTGGGAGTAGTCCTTGGATGCTGACTTGGCCACCACAACGAAGGTGAGCAGGAAAAAAGGACCACAACTATGCACTCCAATTGTAGGCAAGGTGCTGGTGCTGAGAGATGGCCGGTATCTGCTTTTAGCGTTGAGTCATTGGTTGAAAATTATGAAGCCCCCGTTACCAAGCTGCGCGAAGGCGCATTTAACCTGGTCATGCGAGGGTTAATTGCCTTTGAAGTCGATAAAGGCTTGTGGATGGTCCCACCACAATGCGCATTATGGATACCCGGTGGCATGGCGCGCAGTTTTCGAAGCAGTGGGAGCCTGGAGTTTTGCGGGCTGCTCATCGCACCGGAGGTGACACGCAAGTTCCCACGAGAATGTTGCACCATGGCGGTGTCACCGTTGCTTCGGGAGCTGGTGATAGCCACCGCACAACTGCCCAAGCCCTACACAGAGAGTCGCGCCACTCGAGCGTTTGTACTTGCCGATGCCATCAGATGGACGTCTGCGCAAGATTGTGGATGCGCTTCACCATACGCCCTCCGATCGCGCGACAACAGGCGAATGGGCACGCCGTATCGGTATGAGTGAGCGTGCGCTTTTTCGCCTGGTTCTGAAACAAACCGGCATGAGCTTTGGTCGCTGGCGGCAACAGATACAAGTCATGTTGGCGATCGAGCAATTGTCCAAAGGCAAGGCTGTTCAAGCTATTGCGTTTGATCTTGGCTACGAGAGTGCCAGCGCTTTCATTACTATGTTCAAAAAGGCCATGGGCCAACCACCGGCCACGTACCTTGCCACCAGGCAGGGGCGGGGTAAGACACGCCACACGTGATATGACGATCGCCTAAGGGGAAGCCGCCACTACTTTGGCAGGATATCGATATATTCTGGCTGTGTTGCGTAGTCGGGCCACAGAGTGTCACCGATAGGATACCGAGATACTAATGGCTTGGTGTCGGTGTACAGATGAAAATTGATCTTTCGGGGAAAACCGCAATTGTAACGGGGTCTACGGAGGGGATTGGATTTGCAATTGCCAAAGGCCTCTCACAAGCAGGCGCAACGGTGATCGTGAATGGCCGGAGTGCTGAGAAAGTGCAATTGGCGGTAAGTTCTCTGGGAGGCACTACGCGTGGCGTGGTCGCTGACCTGGCTGATAAAGGAGGCGTGGCAGTTCTCCTTGAAGCGGTTCCGAGCTCAGACTGAATAACCCCTAGTTTCGTAGACACCTCTTTGCCTACGAACACCAACCCAAATTACAGGCAAAAAAAAACCCGGAAATCCTCACTTACGTGGGCCTTCCGGATTTTCTAAACCGCCAAAAATGGTGGGTCGTGTGGGATTCGAACCTACGACCAATTGGTTAAAAGACAATTGGTTCTCTGGTTCTGAGCTAGGGTGAAGAGCCCGAAATATCCGCTCTTTTTTAATGCAGTCTCTAATGAATCCACATTAGAGGCTACAAACCATGATCATTACTGCGGTCGTTTCGACCAAAGGCGGCGTTGGAAAAACTACAGTCGAAGCCAATCTTGGCGCTTTTTGCGCTGATGCAGGCCTACGAACCCTGCTGATCGACCTAGACCCTGCTCAACCTTCTCTCTCATCTTACTACCAATTGGTCGAGGAAGCTCAGGGCGGCATCTATGACCTGCTCGCGTTCAATATCACCGAGTCAGCACGCATCATATCCAGCACAGCCATCCCAAATCTGTCGCTGGTCATCTCAAATGACATAAACAACCAATTGAACGGCTTGCTTTTGCAAGCTCCCGACGGCCGGTTGCGCCTGGCCAACCTAATGCCGGCGTTCGAAGAACACTTCGACTTGGTACTCATCGACACTCAAGGCGCCAGATCGGCCATGTTGGAGATGGTAGTCCTAGCCTCTGACCTCGTCATATCCCCTCTTCTCCCCAACATGCTCGCTGCACGTGAATTCAGCCGTGGAACCATGCAAATGTTGGATGGGCTCCGCGCCTACGGACGCTTGGGCATGAAAATCCCTCCCGTACGGATCGTCATAAACAACCTCGATCACACCGCCGATGCGCAAATGATCGAGCAATCCGTACGAGAAATATTTCAGGACAATGAAGAAATCAATGTCCTGGACTGCATCATTCCGGCAGCCGTGGTGTTTCGTAGCGCCGCGTCCCAGGGCGTACCGGCTCATCGCCTGGAATACCGACAGCCATCCAACCGTAAATCCCCTGCTGCCCTTGTCATTCTCCGCCAGTTGGCCATCGAGCTCTTCCCTGAATGGAGTGATCGTTTCGAAGGCTTGACCGAGAGCGTGGTCGAGTCACTTGTTAAGGAGGGCCGCTGACATGGCCAAGCCCTCCCTCACAGTTGCCCACGGTATAACGCCTGAGGTAATGCAAAAACTGAATCAGTTCTACAATTCAAAGGACCTACGCGGCGTTCAGACCAAACTCACTAACACAGCACGCGAAATCCGCAAACTTAGCGACGGTCGCTGGAAAATGGGCTCCGGTGTATTAGGTGGCCTCAGCGAACATCTGACCCCAGAGCAGTGCCAGCTCCTGCAGGATGCAGCCCATCTCATCGACTCGGTGAATACTCATGTCGAACACGCAAAAGAAAAGCGCGTTCGGTCGGAAAAAGAGTCGAAACGTCGCCAGGAAGCACGCCTTGCTCGGGCCAAACAGCTTGTAGCCAGTACTTACCCCCTCCCCAACGAGTCCAACGAGCAGCAACTGGACGTTATCAAAACTGCGCTCATCCTCAATCGCGCAAGGCAATACCACACCGTGCGTAACGCAACTGAATTCAATCTCTACGTCCGAAATGAGCTCAAAGAACCCGCTCGTCTATATGGGCGGACACCCACGCAATACCGCATAAATAACCTGACCTCGATCCGGTATGACGTCATCAGCGAGATAACAGACCATCTTGCCTATGACGACGGATCAACGGTGGAGGATCGACTCCACGCAATTCAGGAAAAAGTCGCTGATGCCCTCGCCCAGATTGCATTGACCTCGGATGAGCGCGAGACCCTACGTCTTTGGTCGCAAGCCCTTGCTCCAGTAGAGCCGAAGGAGGGCAACCAATGATGGATAAGCAAAGAGTCTTGGAGAAGGTCGCCAAATGCTTTGCATTGGCCAACTCCAATGGTGCATCACCGAATGAGGTTGAAACGGCGCTGCGTCAGGCCCGAAACCTGATGAAGCAGTACAACCTCGAAGCCATCGAGATCGCTGCTCTTACCGTCAATGAAGCGAGCGTGGCCACCCGTACCCGGCGCGCACCTCAAGATTGGCTTCATCTGCTCGCCCAGACTTGCGCGCGAGCGTTCGATTGCCAGCACCTCGCCTACTACAACCCGTTACAGGGTTGGTCCTTCAAGTTCCTGGGCAAAGGTATTTCGCCAGAGCTCGCAGCACACGCGTATTCCGCACTGCTTCACCAATTGGTCGCAGCACGTCGTGAGCATGTAGCGCGGCAAAAGCGATGCCAGCTAAAGACCAAGCGCCGTCGCGGCGTTCTGTTCGCCGAGGGCTGGATCAACGCCGTAAGCTACAAGGTGACCGAATTCGCAGGTTCCATGGACAGTGAAACCAGTAAGGCTATCGGCGCTTACGTGGAACACCATCACCCTACGATCAAAACCTTCGATATCCAGTCCCTCGACGCCAAAGGACACGATACCGGATCTCTGACCGCAGGCTGGAATCAAGGACAGAATGTTCGGCTCCATCGTGGAGTTGGAAAAACAGGCCAAACCGCTCTCGTTTCGGGAGGTGGCCAATGACACTTCAATGTTTATCCCCTCTGGCATTAGCTTTTTTGGAGCAGGCCCGCGCCAAGCTGTGCAGCACCTCAGTAGCCCAACGTCACGTATGGACTACGGCCGAGGAAGGCACACTACTTGACCGCTATGCCAACGAGAGGACTGAAGACCTAGCCGCCGAAATGGGTCTGTCGGTTCACCAAGTCCATGCTAAGGCCTGCCGGCTGGGTCTGAACAAAAGCGAAGAGTTTCTCCTCAGCACGCAATCCGGACGACTGGATGGGACGCTGGGCGCCCAGTACCGCTTCTGCAAAGGCTCAACGCCCTGGAACAAAGGCCTCAAAGGACTCCCTGCCCGCGGTCGCGCAGTGGAGACGCAGTTCAAGAAAGGCAATAAGCCCGGGAACTGGCTCCCTATCGGTAGTACTCGCATAACCCCTGATGGATACCAACAGCGAAAAATTACCGATACCGGTTATCCACCTGTTGATTGGCAAGGCGTGCACATCCTGTTGTGGGAAGAGCACCACGGCCCAGTTCCTATCAACCTATGCGTGTGCTTCAAAGACGGTAACAAATCCCACATCTCCCTGGGCAACCTGGAACTGCTCACGCGAGCAGAGCGCATGCGACGTAACACCATCCATCGCTATCCAGAAGAGTTGAAGTCTGCAATCCGCGCCATCGGAAAGCTCAAGCGCACCATTCGGGAGGCTGAACATGAAAAACAAGATTGAGGATCTACGCAACCACCTGTTCGTCACCATTGAAAGCCTGCTCGATGCAGACAAGCCAATGGAAATCGAGCGCGCCAAAGCCGTGGCTGAAGTTGCCCAAGTGATGATCAATTCGGCCAAGGTCGAAGTGGACATGGTCAAAGCTCTGGGTGCCAACAATGGCAGCGGCTTTCTGCAGATTGGTCAGGGGCCAGTGAAATGAACCACCTAGACCTATCACCGCCCTACTCTATCGAGGCAGAACAAGGCGTCTTGGGCGGACTTCTGCTCGACAATAACGCCTGGGATCTGGTCGCGGACAAATTGGAGGTTGCGGACTTTTTTCGCCACGATCATCGGCTGCTTTTTCAGACAATAGCCGGCCTGGCTGACAAGTCCGTTCCGTTCGATATCGTGACCGTACACAACGCACTGGAGGATCCCGACGAAGCGGGTGGCCTCGCCTATCTAGGCGAGTTAGCCAAAAACACCCCGTCAGTGGCCAACATAGAGCACTACGCATTTATCGTACGTAACCGCTCTCAACTCAGACAGCTAATGTCCCTTGGCTATCAATGCTCCCGCGAAGCCACGGACCCGCTGGCCAACGCAACAGATGTTCAGGAGTCGATTGAACAGCAACTGTTCGCTCTGGGTGAGGGTAAGAGCGCATCGGAATTCGTCAACATCAACCAGTGCCTGACAACGGTCGTTGAACAAATCGACGAGCATTTTAATGGCAATGTCACCGTGACCGGTGTTCCCTCAGGTCTGGAGGATCTGGACGACATGACTGCCGGATTCCAAGAGGCAGACCTGATCATCCTCGGCGCTCGCCCTTCGATGGGTAAGACAGCCCTAGCCTTGAATTTCGTGGACACAGCTCTACAGACAAAGATTGACCGGACAGTCCAGATTTTTAGTCTGGAAATGCCGGCCAAAGCGCTGCTCTATCGATTGATGGCCATCCTTGGCCATATCGATCTTGGGAAGCTGTTGAAGGGCAAGCTCGATGACGAAGACTGGCCGAAACTGACCGCAGCTGTTTCGCGTATCGACAGCTATGGTGAACGACTGGTCATTGACGACTCATCGGGTCTTACACCGGCTGCGATCAGGGCCAAATCCCGCCGCGCGGCTCGCCGTTTCGGCCACCCGAGCTTGATCCTGATTGATTACCTGCAGCTCATGCGCTGCCCGGGTCAGGAAAACAGAGCCAACGAAATCAGCGCGATCTCTCGGGCCCTTAAAGCCCTTGCCAAGGAAATGAACTGCCCAGTGGTTGCGCTATCGCAGCTCAACCGTTCCCTGGAGCAACGTCCGAACAAGCGCCCGATCAACTCCGACTTGCGGGAATCCGGAGCGATCGAACAGGACGCTGACCTGATCATGTTCGTCTACCGGGACGAGGTGTATCACCAACAGACCGAACACAAGGGGGTCGCCGAGATCATCATCGGCAAGGCTCGCAATGGCCCCACTGGGACCGTTCGAACCGCGTTCATAGCAAATCAGACCCGTTTTGCCAACCTGGCGCCTAGTGCCTGGCAAGGAGGCCAGCCATGAGCACCCTAGCCCCTATCACTCATTGGTGCCGTAACTGTGATGCTCACCACCCAGCCCACCGAGTGCGCAGCTTCATACCCGTTTCAACAGTCCCAGAAGGGAAGCAAGAGTTCCTAGTTTGCCCGAACTGCTCAAGTTATGAGATCGAGCCACTGCAAGAGGTGAGTCATGCAGACTGACCATGGTTCCTTTCAAACAGTGCCCGCAGATGCTGAGTTCGATATGTCAGCTATCGCGCATGCCTTTCGGGCTGGGGTGAACGCTACCGAGCTCGATGCTCTCGCCCAAGTCATCAACCGATTGGCTCGTGACGGTAGCACGGTAGCTCCCGCCAGCCTGGAAGCAGATCTGAAAGGCATACGCGAACTCGGCTACATCGCGCTGTCGTCACCGATCAACGAAAAACTCACTGTCACGCTGCTGTGCCCCGGCGCACTGCTGTCCAGTTACTTCTGGTCAGTGTGGATACCCCGTCATTTGCTGGATCGCTCGTTGAAAGCAACTGTTCGGCCCCTGCTCAATCCGAGTACCAGAACCCAGCACTGCACAGTGGTGTTTCGTATCCCCAGCGGACGAGAAATAGCACGTCAGTTCCTGACCGACATCAGCGCAAAATTTCCTGGCTTAGAGCCGGAAATCATTGCCATCAAGATGGGCAACGCTCTGGGAGGTGAAAAGTGAGTGCTGATCACGACTGGTTTAACTGCTCCGTGGGCCAAGACTTTCTTTCCATACGTATGACGCGCGCGCTGGCCAGCGTGATAGCTGAACGCAGAAGGCAAATCGATCAGGAAGGTTACACACCACAACACGATGACCTTCACGTACAGGGCGAAATCGCTCAAGCCGCAGTCGACTTTCTCTCTGCGGAACAGATCCTTGCCGCCGAGAGCAGTTGGGCGCAGCACAAAGCTCAACATCCCCGTCGCCGGCAGTTGGTCATTGGGACGGCGCTGGCCCTTGCTGAAATCGAGCGACTTGATCGGCTTTCCCCGGTAATGAAACTGGAAGATCGTGCTGCCTCGACACCCGCTATCGGTGGCAAACATCCAGAGCCAATGCAAAACCTGGCGCGGGCAGAGCCGCACATGCTGCGCGCTTCACATGATCAAGAACTCTGCCGGCGCGTGGCACTGGAACGACAACTCGCTGCGCTTATTCAAAAAATCACTCAGGCCGTGATAACCGGAGCTTTACCTACAGATCTTGCTGAACTCGAAACATGGCTACTTCAGAAGGAGACTTCTGATGCCTGACTTTCTACGAGGTGCCCATGAACGGCTTCGGCAACTGTCCGCTTTTGCTCAGTCCGAGGGCTGGACAGTTACGCGAACGGCCGGTGGCCACATCAAGTTCAGCAAACAAGGCTGCGCCCCGATATTCACATCCTGCACAGCCAGTGATTACCGCGCTGAACGCAACGCAATCGCCCGACTGCGTCGCGCGATTTCGCTCAACAATCCACCCCTACAGGAAACACTCTGATGCCTATCCGTCATGCGATTGTTCATCTGATTGACAAAAAACCCGATGGCACACCTGCGGTGTTGCATGCTCGCGAACACGAGCTGGCCGAATCGCAGGCCATCGAAAACATGCTGTCCGACTTCAACGAAACCTACAACGCCAAGCAGGGCAAGGCTTGGGGGTTCTTCCATGCCGAGTCCGGCGCACACCCGTTCAGCGGCTGGTTGAAGGAGTATTTCGACGGTCGCCAGGATTTCACTAGCTTCAGCCGCGTGGCCATAGAGCATTTGCAGACGCTGATGGAGGAGTCGAACCTCTCCACCGGTGGCCATGTGCTGTTCGCACACTATCAACAAGGAATGACCGATTACCTAGCAATTGCCCTGCTGCACCACAGTGAAGGCGTATTGGTGACCGATGATCTAGACGTTACACCTTCGCGTCACTTGGATCTGAGCCAACTGCACCTGGCGGCACGTATCAATGTTTCCGGATGGCTCAACAACAAACACTCAAAGCAGTACATCTCCTTTAT
>Ga0180008_1001536_pt1 | contig 14286 bp, 17 predicted proteins | sample MM_PW_MetaG_FD_121121 | JGI IMG/M metagenome (GOLD analysis project Ga0180008, IMG submission 121121) | Groundwater microbial communities from the Aspo Hard Rock Laboratory (HRL) deep subsurface site, Sweden - MM_PW_MetaG | ecosystem: Environmental > Aquatic > Deep subsurface > Groundwater... | reverse complement strand
TTGTTCGGTAATTGCTTGGATCGACTGAGCAAGCTCATTTGTTTTTGATATATTCTCCGTTAACGTGTCGAATGACGCATGCAAATTGTCTAAGAACCCTTGCACTTCAAACATTCCTTCACGCAAAGCTTGTACAACTTGTTGCGAAATGTCGGTCTCTTTTTGTAAATGAAGAGCGTTTGAACTCATCTCAGAAGTTTCTTTTTTTAAATCCTCCACCGCACTTTGCGTTCTTCTCGCTTTTTCAGCAATCGAAGAAATTTGAACCGTTTGTTGTTCAGATGCGGCTGTTACATGGTCTACCACGCGAAGAAGATCTTGCTGTGAATGCTGGTGTTGATTCGCCGTGTACTCCATATCAGCTAAGTTCGTTGAAAGCTTTTCAACACCCGTATTTAATACTGATCGTTTCTCTTCTTCCTCATGAGCACGAATAGCGAGCTCTAGTGAGACAGACTCCACCTGTGCAGAAAGTTTCTTCGACTGACGAATTTGAAGGAATAAAGCAAAACACATCAAAACGAGCACAAGAATGAGCGTCGATTTACTCGATGCAATTTGTTCCTGATAAGGATATTGCGTGATGAATACCAATATGACCCCTAGCGATAAGACTGCTCCATATCCCATTAAGGCAAGTGAAGCATGAACACTCGCTAGACCGGCGATAAAAAACGCAATCCCTGCGGAAGCAATGGAAGGATCCCCAATTAAACCATTAAAAAGCGTCGCACCCGTCATGACCGCTAAAACCAACCAAGGAAATGCTACACCAAAAACACCTACCTTACGAGACAACAAATAAAACAAAATCGTCAAAGTAAATGGAACGGCCATCGAAACCGTCTTAATCATCCCTTGTTCTGTTAACCAATACACCAAAGTGCCAAGCAACCCTGAAATTCCATACGCAATAAACATAATCGTATTCTTATTCGCAAAATCCTTCTTACGCATTTCGTGAACATTCAACATGTCTTTCCCCCTAAAACTCTCTATAATTCAAAAGTATCACAAAATTCTAAATATGCTATAAGTATTTTGACAATTATTGTTGAATATTGGAGATTAATAGAGGAACATTTTCATTGAACCAACTTTAATAAGCTGGATATAGCGTTTGGTGAACAACCTGTTGTTTCTCTTGAGACTTTTCAAATAAACCATCCATCGTTTCAGAAGAGAAAACTACTTCTAGAAAGCCGCGAATAGCAGACAAAGTGTAATCATCCATTTTAAATAAAGCCAGTAGGTCGGCTTTCACTTCAATCCCCTGGTTAAAAGCAACAAATATATCACGGAGAATAAGATCGTCCTCTGTTTTAGAGTAATCGGAGAAACTAGCTATTAATTATTCGAAACCTTCATTGATAGACGCTAATTACTCTTTTTAGTGATGGAGTACATCTAATTGTTCTTCAGTTAAGGTGGTTATAGAATGGTTTCCTACTAAAAAGGCCGACCCAAGCAAAAGCTCGATGCCGGTCTAAAGATTACTTTTTCTTATCGTAAAAAGTGCCATCACGGAACACTTGTGAATATGGATCCATATAGGCATTTGAAGAATCCACTTTCTTTTGATGTTCGGAAATGTCTAAACGGATATCTTTTGATAATAGAGCTAATTTAATTTGCAATTCTTTTTCTAACAAAATAAGTTCTTTACCAAATTCATGTTCTTCCTTTGAAAATGGAGGTTGAATGGAGTGCTGAAGTTGATCGCGCTCAGTTATCAACTTTTCTACATGTTCAATCGTAGTATCACGTTGATCTTCTGCACGCTGATCTAATACGGATAACAATGACATTGTAGCGGTTTGCCATTGCGATAAACTCGGACGAATCATACCTCGCCAGGTTTTCCATATTGTTTTTGACGATTGATTTGAATGACTTGCTTCCAAGTATCACGGAATTCAGTCGTGTAACCAATTACTTCTTCTACGATACTCGCATCGTTTTTCACATTGGCTTCTATTAAACGATTGTTCATATACTCGTACAAATTGAACATTGATTCAGATACAGGGATAGATTGATCCAGAGTAACCATGAACTCACGAATAATCGCTTGTGCTTTTTGAATATTCGTATTACGCAATTCGATGTTATTTGTTTGAATTCCTTTTTTTGCTTGATTCAAAAATTTTAAACAACCATTGTATAACATTAATGTTAATTCACCGGGGGTTGATTGAGTTACGCTATTTTGTTGGTACGATTGGTATGGATTTGAAACAGCCATGAGAACACTCCTTTATAAAACTTTTTGAAAATAATTACTAGGATTAACCGAATGAATTCATTAAATAAGCAGATTGTTGGTTCGCTTTTTGAATCGCAGACTCCATAGCACCAAATTGACGGTAATATCTATTTTCAACCATTTTTAAGCGATCTTCAAATCGATTGATTTGACTATCAAAACTTTTTAAAATCCTGCCAAGAGCAAAATTGTTATTTACTGATCCAACTGCACCAGCTTTTTCTGTTATTTTATTACGACTTTCAGCGATAGCGCTTCGGAATCTAACTGCTAATCCCTTGTCTGCCTCAGTTGTGCCTGGTTTTGCGAAAACCTCATATACTTTATTCGGGTCCGTATTAATAGCTTCTCTTAACTTAGTTTCATCAATGATAAGTTTACCGTTATCTAAATAGTTTTTAGAAGGAGAGATTCCGATCTCACTAAGTCTTATTGAACCCGAAGTTCCTTCAACAGATCCATTAAATGCTTTACGCATTTTTTCTAGCATACTCGTTAATATAGGTTCATTTTTGAGAGTACCACTCTTAGCTTTTTCTTCCCAAAGCTCAATTTCCTTTTCTTTCATATCTTCTTTTTGTTCAGTAGATAGAGGTTTAAAGTCACGATATATAGGTTCACGAATCTTTGTATTCAATTCTTCAATCATTTTGTTGTAATCATTAATGAAATTAACAACGGAACTAACAACTTTATCTGTGTCAGGTGAAGAACTAAAAGTAACAGGACTTGCAGTAACTTGCTTTAGTGTAATTTCAAATCCATTAATTAGAAAATTATTTGAAGACCGCTCAGTAGTTAACCCATTAAACGTAAATTCTGCATTGACTCCAGCTTTTCCATTTACCCCTGCAGAGATGTTATCAGCATCAAGTTTAAAAAAGGTAGCAAGATCGCCATTTACAATTATTTCAGAAGAGTCTTTTGCATCTCCTGAATTTTTTGCAGTTACTGCAATCTTCCCTGTGAATGAGTCGTAAAATGCACTTACTCCTGATTCACTATTAATCTTTTTCAATACAGTTTCCAGAGAATCTACAGCCGGATCAAATGTTATTGTTTTTGCCTCGGCTGGCATGTTACCATCAGCACCGATTGAGTTGATTGTTATTGATCCGGTACCTGTAAATCCTAATTCATTCATTGTTTTTTTTGTGTCAAAACCAATTGCCGTGTCCATACGATCATTACTTTGCATTGTTGCCTGAGAAGCTAATCTAGTTACTGATATCGTTCCAGAAAACTCTGATGTAGCATTTACACTTTTCAAACTAACTGCATCTGGTGAAGACACACTCACTGTCTTTGCCAAAAAAGTAGACTGTTTCATGATTGTATCGAATGTTTTATTGCTCATATCATTTAACTGACGATTAATAGTACGGTAATCATCACGTTGCCATTCCATATATTGTTTACGCTGAAAAATTTTATCTAACGGCATTCTATGAGCTTTCATCATATCATTTATCATTGTTTCAGTATCTAATCCACTTGCTAACCCTGTAATACGCATAAACTCACCTAATTTCTAAATTTTATGGTCAACCATAAGTCCAAGAAAATCTCTCATTGCAGCATAAATATCCATCAACTTTTTTGAAGGAATTTCCTTAACTAATTCATTCGTTTTTGAATCGACAATTGTCACATAGTACTCTTTTAGTTCTTCATGAAATTGAAAACGTAAATTAGTATTAGTTGTTTCCATAAAACGATTAATACTTTCAGTCATCTTTTTCGCTTTTTCAGCGGGAAGAGGATTTTGATCTTCCTCTTTTTGGAGTAAAGAAGGTTTGTAATCTTCTATAATTGTTTTGGGAACAAGTTTTTCAGATGCTTCATTCGTGGAAGAAACTTGACTACTATTTGAAGCTATAAATGGAATTGATTCAGCTATACGATTAACCATTAAAGACAATCCTCCTTATATATACTATCTTATTATCTATATCGGATAATTTTTGAAATGCTTTAATTTTAATGTATTTAATTATTTTTAAAATTCTACATGTAAAGAGAAATATAAGAAAAGTTAGTAAATCATTTACTTTACTCAATGAAGTAAGTCCCTACGAAGTGATAGTTGAAAGAAAAACAAAAAAACACGGCCGATTTCTCGGACCGTGTTTTAAAGTTATAATTAACGAAGTAATTGTAGTACGCCTTGTGGTTGTTGGTTAGCTTGAGCCAACATAGCTTGAGCTGCTTGAGCAAGGATCGAGTTTTTAGTTTGCTCCATCATTTCTTTTGCCATATCAACGTCACGTACACGAGATTCAGCTGCAGTCAAGTTTTCTGAAGCGTTACTTAAGTTATTAATTGTATGTTCCAAACGGTTTTGAAGTGCTCCAAGGTATGAACGTCCAGAAGAAATAGATTCGATTTCAGTTTGAACTGCAGTGATAGCACCATCAGCACCAGCTTGGGTTGAAATATCTAAAGCAGCAACGTTAGTATGAGCAGTAGTTACATTAACACCAGCAGTAGTAAAATCGATAGTAATTACTTGTGCAGCATCTGCACCAACATGAATTTTACCATTTGCATCTGTTCCATCTAAAAGTTGTTTTGTATTAAAAGTAGTATTATCTTTGATTCTTTCAATTTCTGATGAAAGTTGAGCAAACTCGTCTTGTAAAGCTGTGCGGTCAGCAGCAACGTTTGTATCATTCGCAGATTGAACAGCAAGTTCACGTTGACGTTGAAGAATAGAATGTACTTCATTAAGTCCACCTTCAGCAGTTTGGATCAAAGAGATACCATCTTGAGCGTTACGTGATGCTTGATCTAAGCCGCGAATTTGTCCACGCATTTTTTCAGAAATTGCTAATCCAGCTGCGTCATCTCCAGCACGGTTGATACGAAGACCTGAAGATAATTTTTCCATAGATTTAGACTGTGCATTAGTTGCACTGTTTAATTGACGGTGTGTGTTAAGAGCTGCGATATTGTGATTAATTCTCATTTTTGTTTTCCTCCTTGAATGTGTGTTGCTCACGTCCTTGTGAGCAGATATGTAACTGGTAGAGACCGAGTCGGCCGAACCCCGTGTTCTACTGTTACAATAATAGTATCGGTGTTAGTTTAGAAAGTTTAATAGTATTTTGAAAATAAATTTAAGAATCTTTAAAGTTAGGCAATTTTGTTGTCACTGCTTCTGTATTTGCAGAAGAAACTTCTGTTCTAAGCTCACCACGTAAAATTTCCATTGTACGAGGTGCATTGATGCCAATTTTCACTTGATCCCCTTTAATTTCATTAATCGTAATTTCAATATCATCATTAATCCATATGGTTTCGCCAACTTTTCTTGTTAAGATTAGCATGATTTCACCCTTTCCCTGATGTTATTGGGTGTCGTAGAGGAAACTCTGAGTTTTCAAGTATGGCTTGTTTTGCTTTTTGAGATTTTGTATTAATGACAATTGGAGCTTTCAAATTGATTGTTGAATCTGAAAATGGCTCTTTAACGGTTACAATTGATATTATCGCAACATCTTCTTCTGATTTAATCTCTAAAGTGTGGACCGTACTTTCGTCTAAATCAAAGTTATAATTTGTAAATGCAAATGGATTTACCGTAATAAAAGCAATTTGTGGTGTTTGCACAGATTGAAGAACTTGATAAACTGAACTTTCTTCTAATGGAATAATAGTGAATTTATTTTCTTCTTCAAATCCTGGTAAACCGTAATCAAAACGTATTATTTGAGATTCTTCTATTTTAACTTCACCTAAAAATGCGGTTTGTATGTTCATTTGGTCCTCCTTATTTGTCACCATGAAATATCGATGGATGGATATTGAATCATTTCAGCTGTTAGTTTTCCCGGTTCAATATCAATGATTGGTTTGTTTGTCTGAGCTGTAATAATTGGTTTCTGTTGGTCGGTTTTTATATTTATATTACCCGGTGTAAAATCAATTTTAACGCTTCCATAGGATGGAATGAATTTTATTCCTAAGTTCTTCATTTGACGACCTGTTTGTTTAGCTTGAGAAGCAAGTGTGTTTCCACCATTTTCAATACTCATTAGCTCTGTACCTTGTTGTGCACGACGGGCCATTCCTTCTAATAAGCTTTGCTTACTGTAACTCGCCACTTCATCCCATCGCTTTGAGATACTTTTCAGATCAACGTCTGCTCTTGCTTGCGTCGAATCAATAGAAAGCTTTGGTTGAGTAGTTTGAAACGATTGAATCGCTTTAGGCTGCTCGATTGATAACGAAGCTGCGGGTTGTTCAATTCGTTGTATTGACTTAGTTGAACTAAGACCTAAAATACCCTTTGTCGTTTCAATATGAAGTTTTGGAATATCCATTTATATCACCTTTTTTAAAAGCGCCTTCGCAATTTGCGTAAGGCGCTTTTGGATTTTAGCGTATAAAGTCAACCAATGATGGTTGAATGATACGAGCACCTACTGATAAAGCAGCACGGTGAACTGATTCTTGCGTAATCATTTGTGTAATTACCTTTTCGTAATCAATATCTTCATTTTCAGACATTTGTTTTGTCGCGATAACCTCTTGAGATTGCAGACGATTGTCCATAAGTTCTACACGGTTCTGTCGGGCTCCAATGTCCGCTCGAGTAGTCAAGATTTCGTTCATTCTGTCACTAATACTTGTCAGGTAAGTAGAATAATCTTGACCCGAAGCCGTTCCAGTTGTCATATCAGTAGAAATCGCTGCCAACATATCATCAATATCTTTAAATACATCGATTGCATTAGTGTTTACTTTCATGTTTACGCCATCAAATATTTCAATTTCTACATCTTTATTTAATGAAGGATATGATGGATCTGATGGATCGATATAATTTGTACCATCATGAAGTGGTTTTGTCGTTTTGGTTCCACTAAATATGTGCTTATCACCGACTTTAGTATTCGCTACGTTTTGAATATGGGTTCGAATTTGGGAAATTTCTACTTCAATTTTTTTACGGTCATCAGTAGTCGCAGTGTCATTTGAGGCTTGTACCAAAAGCTCATTCACTCGTTGCATAGCTGAACCTACTTTATCCAAAGCATCATCTGAGCTGTCTAACCAGTTGTTTACTTCACCGAGGTTACGTTGGAACTGCTCAACTTTTCCTAATTGTGCTCGGTAGCCAATACCTTTCATTGCAACAACCGGATCATCAGATGGACGGTTTACTTTTTTACCTGTAGTAATTTGGTCTTGTAATGAACCCATTTTGTTATAACTATTTGAAACGTTTCTCAACATATTATTTGATAGCATTGATTGTGTTACGCGCATAGTTTGGACCTCCTATTAGTTTCCGACACGGCCCATGCCGTTTATAATCTTGTCTAATGTTTCGTCGACGACAGTGATCATACGTGCTGAAGCGTTGTAAGCTTGTTGGAATGTGATCATATTGGTCATTTCTTCATCTAAGGAAACGGAACTTATAGATGCTCGACGTTCAGATACGGCTTGCTGAAGTGTTACTGTATTGAACATAAGACGAGATGCTTGTTGACCGTCTACACCTAGCTTTCCGATTACACCTTGGAAGTATGTTTGAACACTAACATTCTCTAATGCAACCAAAGAGTTAAACTTCATATTAGCTAAAGTTAAGGCTTGCTTACCATTACCTTCTTCAGGATTTAATGGGTCTGGAGCTGAATCTGATGCAGCAATTAAGTTTGAATTATCAATAATAGCAGTAGCTATATAGATATTTCCAGCATCGATGTCTGTTGCATTTTCAGGTGTTTGTGTTTTATTAATAAAGAATGTCCCGCCTTGTGCGCCATTCATATCTGTTCCGTTCGCATGTAAAGCATTAAATTCCTCAGCGAATGATTTGGCCATTAGATTTAATTTAGCAATCATATCAGGGAAGAGTCCTTTTTCAGTGCCTGCAGGTGTTCCATCGCTTGAATAGCCGAATGAATTGACTAAAGACTTTAGTTTACCCAAATCACTGAAAGAATTAATATTTTGACTGACAGCTGCTCCTGCAGTTGTCCAATCGTTGTTTAGGAAAGTTTCAATGCCTGCATCATCTACACTAACTAGATGTAAACCTTCTACCATACTATTAGGTGTTACATTGTCAGCTTCTCTATCTGTTGCTGTAACCCGAAGTTGTGCAAAGTCTTTACCGTCAACAACTTTCAAGAGGGTTCCATCTTTTAATTTCAATGAAACCGTCACTGACCCTTCAGCTACCTTCAATGCATTACCACCGGATAAGACATTAGAAGTTTCGATTGGGAAGAAAGTTCCGAGCTCGTCTAGCAAATTGTCACGAGCATCATATAAATCATTTGGCATATAGCCATTAGGTTCGATAGCGGTGATTTGACGGTTTAAATCGCCGATTTGCTCCAAAATAGAGTTGACATTGTTAAGTGAGATTCCAATTTCTTTTGAAGTATTATCTTGAATTTCTGTAATTGATTTGTTCATGTAATTAAATGAATCTGCGACTGCAATTCCTCGTTGAACCACTACTGCACGAGCGCCACCGTTTTCTGGATTTACACTTAAATCTTGTAGTGATTTCCATAATTCATCCAATGATTTTGCTAAACCGTAATCAGAAGGTTCATTTAGAACGTCTTCCATTTGTGAAATAGCTTGTGATCTTGATTCCCAATAGCCTAATTTGTTGGATTCTTGTCTATATTGTCGATCGACAAAAGAATCACGAATTCGTTGAACAGATCCCGCTTCCACGCCAGTTCCGATGAACCCTGGAGTTATGGGAGCGTTTAGACCTGTTCCTGGAAACCCAAGTGTCGGCTGCATGTTTACACGCTGACGTGAGTATCCAGCTGTGTTGGCGTTAGAAATATTATGACCAGTTGTATATAGAGCGGATTGTTGCGTGAAAAGTCCGCGTTTACTTGCTTCAAGTCCCATAAACGTACTGCGCATGGGTTCGCCTCCTTATGCTTTTGAATCGAAATAAGTTTTCTCTTTATTTGCCTTGTTACCTTTAGATTCATCTCGAGAGTAATTCATTTCTTCTGAACGAGGTTTTAACAAATCTAGTGTTAAATTGACAAATTGTAGCGACTGGTATGTTAGTTTTTGATTTAAATCATTTTGCAGTTTAAGTTGTTCAACTATTAATAGCAGTTGGTCTCGGGATGTTTTGAGTTGTTCTTGATCAGATGGCGACTCAGCTGCTTCCATTACTTCCATAACAGTTGGTGTGTCAGAAGGAGCAATTCCTTTTGCTCGAAGGTAATCCGTTACCACGGTCTGACGCTGTTGTTCAAGTTGTGAAATTGCCGCTACGTGCGCCTGCTCGTCCTTGAGCAGTTGATCGAGACGATCCATGTCTCCAGTTTTGATGAACTCAGTTTTTTTATAGGCAAGTTCAAGCAAACTTTTATGTAGTTTTTCTAAGTTGACTAACGTTTGAATAATCATTTGGATCGACATGGAAAAAACTCCTTTATGGAAAAGCGCAAAGTGCCGCTCAAGCTCGACGCCGGTGCTGGAAGAACCGGATTGAAAGCCTGCTTTCGACTGAGGGTCTGAAGCTAAGGTGCGAGCTGGCACTTGGAGCTAGACATACAACTATTTGAAAAAATTCATCTGTTTAAGAAACAGAAAATGGACCGCCAGCGCGAATTAGAAGGCGGTCATTTTATTTACGGTAAAATGCAAGTAAATCTCCTGCAACTTGCTTCGCATCTACTTTATAGTTACCTGATTCGATATCTACTTTAAGCTGTTGGATGCGCTCAGCACGTTCAGTTGCGAATGATGAAGACTGCAATTCTTTCGCTACAGATGAAATTTGCAATTGATCAGCTGATTGTTTTTTCGTTTGTTCAGCAGCATCTAGCTTTTGAGCTTGACGTTTGTATGGATTGACGGCGTTGACGCCTACATTATTTATTTTCATAATAATCTCCTTCCCTTTTATGAGTGTCTACTTACTATTTCGGCTAAATTAGTGAATTGTTAAGGGTCTTTTGAAGGAAATATATCTGTAGACAAAAAGGTCTATGTAAATTTAGCATTCCACAAAAAAACGATAGCAAACATCGCCATCGTTTTTTCATTATTTACGGTCTGTATGGAATGTACCTTTATCTTGATTGGCAACTTTATCACGAAAATCCTTCGCTGCATCGAATGTACGTAAATCTGCTTTCAAATTCGATGTACAATTTTCACAAAGCTTACCGCTAGTCGTTAACTTTCCGCAGTTATCACATGGATAGCCTAAGTTAGGGAACATAGCTGGTTGTAAGCGGCCTTTTCGTACCCATTTATGTAATAGTGATTCTTTTGTGCCTGTTACTTCACAGATTCGTTCTATATTTGCTGCGCGATTTTCACGTTTTCGTAAAAATTTATAGACGGTTTCATATTGTTGTTCCTCGATATTTGCACATTTTGCACACACATCACGTATCCCCGTGTAATTGAAAAAATCATTACAAGTTGGACAGTTTCTTAATTCACCCATGTTGAACGCCTCCTGGTGTAGATGGTTGTTAGGAACATTGTACTCGGAGGAATGAATTTGAACAAGATGTATTTACACACGCACCAAGGTAAGAGCACTTACATTAGTCGCTCCAGCTTGCTTTAATATGTATGCCGCATGGTGTAAAGTAGTCCCCGTCGTATAAAGATCATCAATTAATAGAATGGATTTTCCAACAACATTTTCTGTTACTGAGAATAAAATCTCTGATTGCGTACGATCTATTTTCGACTTCTTGCCTTGTGTAATGTTCATAGTTTTTTGTAGGGGCTGTGTAAAAGGAATATTCGCAGCAATTAGCAATTCATCCACTTGCGCAAAAGTCCGTTCCTTCAATTTTTCTGGATGCATGGGAATGGGAACAATCATTGCCGTTTCTGATTTTAAATGAACAAAATCTTCTCTGAAAACTTTCGCCAGCTCGACATCCTGCAGAAACTTGTATTGATGTAGAACGTCATTCATGAATTCATTATAGGAATAAATTGAAGTTAATGAGTCTAGGAAACCCTCAAATATAGTACCTTCCCAGTCTTTGTGAAAACCTTTCATTTCAGCTTGTTCAAACTTTTTTTGGCATTTATCACAAATGACTTGAGGCTGTTTGATCATGAATAGATATGACCATGATGGCTTTTCAATAAATTCGTTACTACAAATAAGGCAATTCATTTCTTCACCCTATTATGTTCTTCGATTAAATACTTCGCTTCATCCATATCATTTGAAATCCCTTGATGGAAAAACACGATATCACCAGTTGGAAATTCACTAGACCGTCCTACTCTTCCACAGATTTGAATTAAAGCACTGCTTGAAAAAATCGATTCGTCAGCTCCAACCACAGCCACTTGAAGATTCTCGATCGTGATTCCTCTTTCTAAAATGGTGGTTGTAAGAAGTCCTGGCATTTGTTTATTTCGCAGCATCAGTACTTTGTCTTTTCTTTGGGGGTCTTCGGCATGAACTGAAGGAATTTTTTCGAATAAAATGGATGCCTGAATCATTAAATCAATCGTCGGAAAGAAAATAAGAAATGGTTCATTGTTATTCATTCTCTCATCTGTCCAAGATTTTAATTTACGGGGTAATTTCCCTTTCTTTATTTGCTTAGAATAATTCCACAACGAATCGAATCTTGGAACCGGTAAAGGATGGCCGTGGAAGCGAGTTGAAATGACTGATTTATTCTTAACATCTCGTAGAAGCTCCTTCGAAGGAGTAGCAGTTATGTAATGAACAACAGTTTCAAGTTTCTTTGCTTTATTAACAGCGAATTGCAAGGATTTGTCGATTGAATAAGGAAAAGCATCCGCTTCGTCGACAAAAATAACATCAAACGCATCCTCAAATCGATATAGTTGATGCGTCGTCGCTATGATTAGTTGAGCAAAACCTTTTAAATCTGGTGCTCCTCCATATAAAGCATGTATCACAGTATTAGGGAAAACTTTCTGAAATCTTGGTGCTAACTCGAGCACGACATCCGTTCGGGGTGTCGCAACACAAACTCGTTTCCCATCCTTCAATAACTCCGCAATGACAGGAAACAGTAACTCTGTCTTTCCGGCTCCACAAACCGCATGGATCAGATGTGATTCATTGGACTTCACACTGCGCATTAACTCATCAGAAGCTCGTTGTTGATGAAGTGTTAATGTTCCATTCCATGCAAAAATCACCTTCTGATTTATTTCTAAAGAAGGACCAGACCAAGTTATTAATTCTGTGCACCGACTAATTCTTCCCATGCGAATACAATTCCGACAATAGAGACACGGGCCTTCACATTTGGCACAGTTAAATGCAGTTAGTTGGTGATTGCCGCAGCGGCGACAACTGTTTGTTTGATAAGTAAATGTAAAAAGGGTTTTGACACTCGATTGAATGCCTGGGTAGGGGGTTAGATTGCCTTGGGTTATTTCATTGTCTATGTCTTCTCGCGAAAACGGGATATGTTCGCGCAGCCACATGCGACCTGTTAAAAATTGTTGAATTTCGTTCATGAGCATCCCTCCAAATGTGGATTGACCTCATTCCTATTTTCAGTTTAGCATGAGTTATAAAAAACACCATAATGAAACTTTCTCATCATGGTGTCCAATCGTTTATTCAACTTTATCGCCAATAAAGAACACACTCGTTACTTTCCACTCACCATCTTCATTCGTAAAGACAGTCACTTGACGACCGGAGCGATCTAATTCCGCCCCAGTTGATTCTTGCACCATCGAAATATCGAAATTAGCAAATACTTGAGCCTGGTTTTTATCGTATTTTATTAATGTGATGTTATCAGCCGTGCGGTCAACATTATATTCTTTGAAAGTTTTGCGAACTAATTGTTCTTCGTCTGCATACTCGAACCCTTCAGGTTCCTTCGCAATGACAGACATATAGGTTTCAACGTCTTCTTCATTGAAAGCTTTCATGTAATTGTTGAAAGCCGAGAGTATAGCTTGTCTTTGTTCGTCTGGGACATTTGTCGCTTCCTCAATTTTGCCGCCAGCCATTTCAAAACCAACTTCTCCTTGATCCTTCACGCCATGTTCTAAAGCATTACTCTCATTCGCTGATTCACCGTCGTTAACGGAGCCAGAATTTGTCGACTCCTCATTGCTACATGCCGTCAATAAAAGTGCAGTCATTGTTAATAAAAGTATATATGGATATTTCATCAATTCTCGTCCTCCTACTCGGTTATTAATTTTGGCATATTCATGCGCGAAACTCAACGATTATTGACTTGTGAAATTTATTTGAACATGCTATGTTGAAAATACCCCTATTTTCTCCTAAATTCTACTAAAGGAGTGTTTCACAAATCGACTTCGCACGAACCGAGCCACCTATAATTCATGCATACACAAGAGTTTTACATCGACTTCCCCCTGAGCACACATCCCGACAAGATATCTTAGCTAAAATCGATATGACCCGAGCAGGCTTTAATGGCGAATGTCAGGTCGACCGCTTCTTAAAACAGATTAATTTCACTGAACCCTATGCGATTTTAAAAGAAGTCAATTTAATTAGTGATGCCGAATCATTCATTTCCATTGATACAATGATCGTTACACGCTCGTACATTTGTGTGTTGGAAATAAAGACGATTAAAGGCACACTTATGTTCCAATCAAATCCCCCACAACTATTAAAAGATGTCGACGGCGTCATTACCCCACTAAAATGCCCTGAACAACAACTCAACAGAAATGTAAAAAGACTAAACATGTGGTTAGTGAAGCATGGCGTTTCATTACCTATTCACAGCTATATCGTGCTGCCCTACTCCAAGACACGTGTAGCTCTTTCACCCAAATTCGCCAAAATTATTATGGGATGCGACATCAGTAGCTATATCGAGGAGTTAAACGAAAAGCAACCAATTATTTCCCGGGAAACTTTCGACAACCTGGTGAATTTAATTAATGAATGTCAAACTAGTTATTTCCCTCTGCCTCTAAGCAATCGATATCAAATTAAGTATGACCATATTCGAAAAGGTTTACTATGTAGCTATTGTTTCAAGACGATC
>Ga0180008_1001535_pt1 | contig 14321 bp, 41 predicted proteins | sample MM_PW_MetaG_FD_121121 | JGI IMG/M metagenome (GOLD analysis project Ga0180008, IMG submission 121121) | Groundwater microbial communities from the Aspo Hard Rock Laboratory (HRL) deep subsurface site, Sweden - MM_PW_MetaG | ecosystem: Environmental > Aquatic > Deep subsurface > Groundwater... | reverse complement strand
CGCATGAAACCGATGACCGACTGGGACACAGTTCCCCTAGTGCTCTCCCCCGTCGATGCCGCCCAACTATTGGGCTGCTCTACGGAGACGGTGCGCCGCCGTATGCGTGATGGTGAACTTGAGAGTGTGTCTGTTCGGGGACGACGACTGACAACAAAACAGGCACTCATGGCACTACTACGCATCATTCCGCAACAGGCTCACCCCGAGGTGGACCCCCAGGTGTACTACCACTTGGAGCAGGCACAGCACCACCACAACGAAGCCATGAGGCTACTGGAGGTGAGATGAACATATATGAGTTTGCGGATATCGTTGACGCTCAGATCGAGTGTGTGCGCTACCCCAACCAGGACCGATGGGCGGCCGATTTCCGCTACTGTGAAGTCCGAACGGGGCAATCGGGTTTGTTGGGTGTAAGCGGTGGCGGCTCCGGCCCCCAGACGGCGATGAGCGATTATGTGCGCCGCATACGCGGCCAACGCCTAGTTTTCAACGCCACCTCCTCAACCGCGCGGCGGGAATATCTCTGCCCCGACTACCTGGAGGAGAAGACGTGAGATGACTCCCAAGGAACAGATACTCGGGGACCTCATGGGCCTTCACCTCCTGGCTACGGCTGCCGACTCGGACGGGAGGCGTAGTTGCCTCCTCTGTATGCACTTCCGCCTGCGTGACCATGCTACACTCATCGTGTGCGATAGGGCTAGGACGGTGTACTTGACCAGCGAACTACCTCAAGAAGAGGGGAGCAAGCAGTTCAAACGGATGCTCACCAACTGCCGAGGTAGGGCCAAGCTCTGTCCTTGGTACGAGGTGGACGAATGAGGATCGCTCGCGTCTTTCCCCACCGCACTAGGGCCACTCCCATTGATGAGCTGGCTTTCGTCGGCAACCCGCCGATGGGTCTGGAGGTTGATGAGGTACACGTTAGTTGCACCTTCACCTACGACTGGGCGGAGGCAGAGCGCTTGGCGACAGCGTGGGAAGCAGTCGCATCGGTGCGCTTGGGTGGCCCCGCTTCCGACGATCCCGGCCAAGAGTTCAGGCCCGGTGTGTATCTCCGGCAGGGGCACGTCATCACGTCGCGGGGTTGCCCCAATCGTTGCTGGTTCTGCATGGCGGCAAAGCGAGCGGGCCATGAAGTACGCGAGCTACCCATTGCTGAGGGGTGGATAGTTCAAGACGATAACCTTCTCGCCTGTTCCGAGCGGCACGTTCGATCTGTTTTCGCCATGCTCAAGCGCCAGCCCCACAAAGCAGAGTTCTCTGGCGGTTTAGAAGCGATGAGACTAGAACCTTGGCACGTTGACCTGTTGGCAGACCTGAAGCCAGCGCAGATGTTCTTTGCCTACGATACTCCTGATGACTACGAACCACTGGCGCGGGCAGTGAGGATGCTGCAAGAAACAGGCTTCAACGACCATCACATCCGGGTCTTCGTTTTGATCGGCTATCCCAACGACAGATTTGAGAAGGCAGAAAAACGACTAAGCGCCGTCCTTCGGCTGGGCGTGATGCCGTTTGCCATGCTCTACCGAGACGAATATGGATTGGTCAAGCCAGACTGGCGCAGTTTCCAACGGGTATGGGTGCGGCCTGCCGCCATGAGGGCGGCAATTAGCGGCGGTCCCCTACCCGACAGAGAGGAGCGATGCAAGCGGTCGGCACAGAAAGAGAGGTTGCCGTTGTGATCCCCTGGCCCGAGCAAGAGCGAATCTTCCACAAACGCAAGCGACGCGCATATTGGCGCATGATGCTTTTTCTTTTATTTTCAAAAACCAAGGTCACCGAGGAAGCCTACTGCCGGCTGCGGGCGCGTCGCTACTACGTCTCCAGTGACACGGTGTTCCATCGGACCAAGGGTGAACTCTTCCAAGAGAAGGTGGAAGAGGCTTCTGACCTGCTGAACTACCAGATCGTAGAAGATGAGAGGTGGTGAGATGTTTAACCGCATCAAAGTATGGCTTCTGGGCGGTGAGTTCACCCTGGAGGACGACGGCGTAGTGGTGTTCAGATTCCACCAATATGGAGCGCTGGAGCTGTTGTGGCAACGGATACGGAGGTCTGAGGATGGTTAGATTTCCCTGTGAGGGGCCGTTCCAGGACTCCACCGGCTGTATGTTCTGCCCGGTCGAGCCCTGGGATATGGAGTTCGATTGTGACCGCTGCCGCGAGGACTACGCCTGGTTCGCGGAACTGGCCCGGGAAGTGAAACGGGACCGGGAGATATCGGTGGAAGAAGACGAAAGGAATGGTTGGGGATGAAAGCAGGCGAGTACGTGGGCAGGGACGGGTGGACGTATCGGTGGTACCCCGGTCGGCGCGGAAATCCGAGGGGAGAATACTTTAAGCGGGTGCGCGAGGCTGATGATCCCGACGGAATAGAAGAGCGCGATTGTTCCTGGGTTGCCAAGGAAGACAGGGAAAAGGAACAAGCCGCTCTGGACGCCCTGATTGAGAGCGAGCAAGAGGAGTGGGTGGAGAAGTGAAGGTGTGACCTGCCCAGCCTGTAACGGAGTCCGTTGGCTCATGGGCCGCTGGGACTACCGCTATCACAAAGTACAGTGCCCGGTATGCCACGGAAGGGGATGGGTGCCGTGAGGCCAGATATCAAGACGATAGAAAAGACCCTCAAGACCAACTTGGCCGACTACGAAGTACACGGCGGGATGGTGCGGTATTGGGTTTCAATGGAAGACGCCAAACACCTTCTCAGGTATATCAAACAGCTAGAAGCCGAGAACAAACAACTTAGAGAGTACCGCAAGCTTCTGACCAACCGTCATGTCTACACCGGGAACACAATCACCGTGTATGACGATGACGGCGTGACGGAGTTCGCCCGGTACACAGTCGGCGAGTGGGGGCGGAAAGAGGCGGAGATGAGCCGTGTCCTCCCGGGGGAACCAGATGAGCGGCCGGAGTAGCCGCGCCAAGGGCGGCGCTGCCGAACGGGAGGTGGTAGCCATCCTGCGGGAAGCGGGATATGACGCTCACCGCACTCCCCATTCCGGCGCCCTGTCCTGGCTCCCCGGCGATGTGACCGGTTCTCCCTGGTTTGTTGAGGTGAAGCGCCAGGAACAGGTGCGCATCTGCCAGTGGTGTGAGAAGGCCGAGGAAGAAGCCGAGGGCAAGGTGGCCCTGGTCATCTTCCGCAGAAGCCGGGAACCGTGGCGGGTGTGTTTACTGCTCGATGATTTTCTGAGGGTGATGGAATCATGACCAAGTTCAAGCCGGGGCAGAAACCTGGCAAGGCTAGTCGGGACTATGCCCCTACCTACCAACCAGCCCAACTACGCTATATGCTAGGTGAGCACCTGTTGGAACACATGAGTTGCGTCGAGTTGGGTAAAGCCCTGGGCATCAACAAGAACAGTGCTTGGCGATTGAAACGCGACCCCAGCGCTTGTGTGGACACCCCCTTGGAATGGGATGACGCGGCGATTGTACGGGTGCGCAAGTACCTGGAGGCCCAGTTGCAATGAGTCGTCGTCGCTATATCTCCACACTGATATCGGTAGACAAGAATGTGCGCCAGCTTGGGGACTCGGCCGCACTCTTCTACACTTGGCTTATACCTCATTGCGAAGATGATGCAACAGTCACGGCAGATTTTGACGAATTGGCCTCCATTATTGTTCCGAATCGCAAAAACTGGACAACGGAGAAGGTGGGCCGCATTGTTGTTGAAATAGCGGGCCGCGGACTGTTTACGGAACGGGGGGGAAGGCTTTTTTTACCCCCAGATTCGTTTTATCGGTTCCAAAGTAACATACCAGTGGAAAAGCGTCGGATCGAGCAACCAGAGGTAAACCCCTGCTCAAAGCCACTTCAGAAAAAAATGCTGAAAGTAGCAGAAAACAGCACTTCTCCTTCTCCTTCTCCTTCTCCTTCTCCTATAAAACATATGTCCAACAAGTTGGACGGTTTTGATGCTTGGTACAAACTATATCCCCGGAAGGTGGCAAGGGCAGCAGCGGAGAGAGCGTGGGCGAAAGCAGTTAAGAAAGTGGAGGCCGAGAAGATCGTGGCCGGGTTAGAACATCAACTATCGGCGCTGAAAGCGAAGGACAAGGAGTACATTCCTCATCCGGCGACCTGGCTGAACCAAGAACGGTGGGATGATGAGGTGTGCAGCCCCTCGGTGCCGCAGACCGCCACCTATGTGCCGTTTATGCCGACATCAGATGATGAGGTGAAGCGGATCGAAAAACTGGCTGACTTTAGGGAGGTGAGTGATGAGTAATACGAAACTCTGTTGTCGTGTTCGGGGCCACGACTGGAAGGAGACAGACGAACTCATTGGCCACTTCATCACAAAGGATGACATCGAGCGGGAAGATGATAATGGGTTGATATGGTTGAAAACGAGTTGGGCGCCGTTCTACTTTGCCAGAACAATCTTTCATCCATGTTCCCGCTGTGGTGAGGAGAATCCCAAACGGGGGTGCGCGATGCTGAGCGGGCAAGAGGATGAGGAAAGGCTGACAGAAATGGATTTTGAGGAACGCCGTATGAGCGTTAAGCGGGCCGCCGATGGTTATGGATACGTATTGAATATGCGGTTTGATGCGACTAAGCGCGGTGCGCTGCTTGTCGAGGGACGGTTTCACGACGGAGTACTCATCGAACTATGCGAGTTTATTTTTGGAGAGAATCCGAGTCTTACTATTATGGACCGACCATCGTGGGAGGCCTACAATCCCGATGAGATCCCGACAAAGAACAAGTGCTGCTTTGACATTTTCGGGGGGGTGAGTGATGGACGGACTTGAACCGACAGGATATTGGAATGTCCTAACCTCCGGGGGGACGGGGGAGCTGTGCTCACACTGTGCCGATCTCCGCACCCGCCTGGAGCAGATGACCACGCTCTACGAGAGCGAGGGCCTGGTGGCGAATAGGCTGGTCGAGGCGCTAGAAAAGGCTGATGCTCGCGCTGCCCACCTGGAATCCCGACTTCAGACGGTCGGGGATGCGCTGGAGGACATGGTGTGGCAGTTCGCCTGTCGCTACGACGACCCGCCACGGATGGGAACCGCTGGGCTGTCGGCCCTAGAGAACGCTTTTGAGGTGTTGGGATGGGATGATCCCCACCCGACGCCCGAGATAGGTTGCCAGTCGGATGGATGCACCAAGACAGCAACGAGCGGTAGCCCCACGCCCGAGGGCTACAAGTGGTTGTGTTCGGTCCACTTCCGAATGGTCAATCCGCCAGAACTGGGGGAATGATGGGAAGAGAATCAGAATGGGTATTTCCCAACGAAATCGAAGCCGACCTCCGCGCCCGCCTAGCCGAGTGCGAGCGACGGCTGGAATACAGCGATCCCGAGCGCGGCACTCAGTCATTCCTGGACCACGAGAAGGGCATGGAGGACCGCCTAGCCGAGTGCGAGTATCAACTCCAGCGACAGTCCGAAATCTACGAAGGCGCTGCCGACACTGAGATAGAACGGCATTATCAGGAAGTGCAGGCATGGAAAGCCGAGAACCGGCGGCTGCTGGAGCGGGTAGGGCGGCTGGAGGCATTCAAAGAGCAGGCGGCGACGGCGGTCGACGGGTGCGATTGGATAGGGGTTCGTTCTCAGTGCCCGTTTGGTGCCGCCCTGGCCGAACTGGAGAATGAGAAATGAACCTAGACCTACTAGCGCTTTTGATACGGCTTGGGGTAGTGCGGCCCAAAGAATCATCGAAAGACAGAGCATGGGTTTTGTCTCAGTTGGCAGTTTCGGAAGATGAACTCGTTGCTGCCCTGGCCGAAGGGGAAGAGTGATGGACCGTAAACAGGCAGAGGCGGAAGTCGAGCGGCTACATAGCTTAACACCGAGGCAACTTATGTTTGAGCAGGTGCAGAGGGCTCTCGATAATGCCAACTACTATCACGCCGTTGAAACCCGTTGCGAGTATCTGATTGATGCGGTGACTGTCCTACTGGCCGCGCTCAAGGAACTGGCGGAGTGATGTTTCCTAAACAAGACTGCCCTGGCCGAAGGGGTGGAGTGATGGAGCACAAACAAGGGGAGCTAGTCTATGATCCATCAGGTCGGTGCCTGGGTCATTGGTGCGAGTTCTGTCAGATGCCGCACAGTAGTCTTTCGTGTTTTCACCCTGGTGCTGCCGTGGCAGCCGACCTGCGCGCCCAACTGAAACAGACCCAACTTCTTTACGAGAATGAGGGTGTGATAGCGAATAGGCTAGTTGCGGAACTGGAGGAGGCTAGCGCCCGCCTGGCCGAGTGCGAGGAGCAAATCGAACAATATGAAGCAAAGCGCGTCTCGTGGTGCGCTGAGACGGACGAACTCCTAGCCGAGAACCAGCTGCTGCGAGAGGCGCTGGACCTCGCGACTATCTGGTGCCGCTATCGTAGCAACGATGATTACAACACCTGTGAGGACAACTGCGCTAAGGCGTACCGTTACCAGGAACAATGTCCCATCTATCTACCTACCGTCGAGCAGTCCCTGACCACCGCCGAAGTGAAGCGGGTGAAGGGGTTGGAGCGGGTAGGGGCGGCGGCGGTGACGGCAACCCGGATGCTATTCGCGGGAGTGCCCTGGATAGACGCAGAATCTATTGATGCTGCCCTGGCCGAAGGGGGGGAATGATGAGCACTACATTTGTCGGCCTTGAGGGTGAAACCCTGCGGGTAGTCGGAATTGCAGTCATTGAGGATGGTGTCAACGAGGTTCTTGGCTGGCTTCAGCCCGATGACTCCGAATATCCCGATGCCAAGCGAGCACTAGGCGAACTAGAAAATGAATTTGGCGACGCCCTGACCGAGGAGGGGAAATAATGGAGCCGCTCGTTGCATATTTTACTCGAAATCCGGATGGGAGCCGTGGAAAATGTCTATACGTAGGTCAGGAGTTTATCGTCCAGCGTATCGTGGCCGACCGTCCCGATGAGCGCATGTGTGAGCCGGTAGCGGCCGAATACGATGCGAAATATCGGCGGTGGAAACCGATTGGCTGGACCTGGAATCCCGAGGGCAAGTACTTTGAGCTTTTGAATGACCCAGTCGGTCAGGCGGGGTGATGAGTCACGAATGTGATAAGTGTGGTGGAACTGGACGTTTGAGTTGTGAGGCAATAGACATCCAGTTGGAGAGGGCCAAGCAGGAACGAGACGAGATGGTTTCGCAAAAGACGGAAGCGCCCATGGGCGCGAGGCCGCAGCAGCCCACCGGGAAGTGCTAATATCGTGCAATGCCCGACGATACCTGCGAAAATAATTGTACGCTTGGTTATCGGTATCAAGAGCGATGCTGGAGGCGGGGATTGGACCGATAGACAGGTGACAAGGCTGACAGGGAGGTATATCGATGGAAGGTCCTGACCTGAAAGCGATACGAGAACAGATGGCGACGTGGGAAGCCACACATTGCCCCATAGAACTTCAGTTGCGGAAGATAGTTCGTGACCTCAGTGCCTACATCGCCCACCTGGAATCCCGACTTCAGACGGTCGGGGATGCGCTGGAGGAATTAGAGATAGCTGTTACAAGCGTACGATGGGACTTGCGAGAGGGCTTGGGTCGCGAAACTGCGTATGCCAAAGATTCTTGGATGCGGAACGCGCTGAGACATTTAGGTGCGACCGAAGCCGAGCTCGAGGAACTGGGGGAGTGATGGACTGGGAAGAAGCTAAAGAACTCAAAGACCTCCGCGCCCGCCTAGCCGAGTGCGAGCGGAGGCGGGAGGCGCTGCGGAAGGCGGCGAGAGAAGCGCTGGACATCATGGCTCCTAGACCTCCCGAACCGTGGCCCGACTACGCCGCGGCGGTAAGCATCTTAGCCGCTGCCCTGGCCGAGGGGGAGTGATGCTACCTAAACAACACTGTCCCCAAGGATGCGACGAAGGCTGTGGTTACTACGGCACCGAGTGTTGTCCCCGGTCTGTGTTGGAGGAATATTCATCCAGGTTGGAGCGGGTAGAGGCGGCAGCGCGTAGGGGTTCCAAGATGCGATGGTTCGAGGACGGCTCGGGCTGGCACACTCACCACGGCGCGTCTGGGTCTACGTGTGAGCTCTGTGCTGCCCTGGCCGAACTGGAGGCCGCAAATGAACCAGCCAGTTAACAAGGTGTGCGCCTCGTGCGTGGAGAAGTGTAAGCAGTTCGACTGGGTTAAGTTTGTATCCTGTCCGCACTACACCCCTCGTGTACCCAAAACCAAGAAACAGGTTAGACCCACCAACGGAAATGCACCTGAGGCTTCACCAGATGCCCCCAGAACGCGACGGTAGGGTAGGGGCAGTATACGACAGTGGGTAGCCTTTCTGTCGAGCGCACGCAATCCCAGTGGGGAAGCGGTGTTTCGGCCTCTGTCCGCACTTTGAAAGCGCGCAGACTGCCCCGTACGCGCGATTTGAGGCGTTAGTACTTCACAAGTATAACGGTTTGCAGGTAGAAAGGAGGGGTCAGTCACCTAGCCCCTCCTCCACTCGATCCACTCTTGTACGTCGTAAAGCGTAACCGGCGATTTAACTTTGGGTTCCGGCCCCTTTCCACTTTTGATAATCTGATGTACCCGTTGCCTACTAAGGCCCAGGTGTAGGGCTAGTACCGTGACGGATACTGGCTCCTTGGGTATGGGCAGAGCGTTACGGGAGCGTACGCCTAGCAAGTGGTCGGTGTCGTCACGTAGTCTCAGTAGCTCGCGACGGGTGTCCTCATGCCGGGAGTCCAGTCGTTCCAGGCGTTGCTCTAGCTCCCCCAATAGGGAAGCTAGAGCGGGTAGGCTTGGTTGTGGGGCGAAGGTACTCATAGGCTTAGTCCCCCAGTTCTTTGAGTAGGTTGATCAGCGGTCCTTCCCTCGGCCCTGGCGATAGCGGCGCATACGCGCTCATAGGTGCGCTGATCAGCGATGGTCCACTTGCGGTTAGTTTCGGAAATGGCGTCCATGTTGGCCCGGACGCCTTCCAGCGCTTCCAGGAGCTCCGGCGCGGCCGCGATCAGGTGGGCGTTGGCTTGCATCTCAGCGTCCCAGCCATCGAAACACCGAGCGATCCAGTTCTCGTCGTTGTGCGCTATGCAATACGGTTGCGGGTGGTTGTGATAGAACTCACGATCTTGTCTTACCGTCCACGGCCCTGGTGTGTGCCTGCTCATGATCCCTCCTTTCGCCCGGACTTGGGACCGGGCCGTTGTTTACTCCGGCCAGAGCCGGAGCGCTCGCCCTTAGAACTTGAGCAGTTCGTGGTATTCGGTTGGGCTGGTTAAGAATGTCGGGTAGTAGGGTTTCCCCTCCCCGCCTTGCCCCCTCCACGCCTCATCGAGAGCGGCACGGCCTCGATACCCCTCGTCGGCGGTAGCGACAATCTCTCCGTCGCGCAGTATCACGAATACTCGCCGAGGATTGCCGTTACGGTCGTTACCTGCGTTTAGTCTGATAGCTTCCATCATTCCTCCCTATGCTGCCTTGTGTTTGCCCTTACTTCTCTCGGTGCGATAGTACGTGATCCCGTTAAACTCCGCATAGCCTTCCAATTTCAGGTTGTCGATTATCTCATCGGCCTCGAACGCTAGTAGGTCTAGGTTCAGCCAGTAACGGGGCGGGTACATGGCCCAACCCGTTAGCACGGCTAGTAGTTTATGACGGCCATACGTGGACCTGCGCGGACCCTCACGCTCGGCTAGTTGGCAGGCGATATTCTCAGCCAGTGCGTCCGCAACGGCGCGAGCGACGTTAAGTTCACCAGCGGTTAGGGCACCGCGGATCATAGCGATATCGGCCGCGAGGGATTGGAGCGCTGCGGTAGTCATGACCGCAACGGTCCGGTATACCCGCCGAATTCAACGGACGGAATACGGGCGAGATAGCGGCCGCAAAGGGCGCAGATTGTCTTGTGCGTTTCAGCCTTGCCCACAGTCAGGCGAGCAGTAGCGTTAGCCCTTTGTAACGGCGACGCGCAAGCATAGCAGAGTTCGTAATACTCACGGGTCGGCCATGAGTCTTCATGTATCCATTCGGTAATTCCATACCCAGCGATCTTGTCTCTGTCCGTCATCCCTAACATGGTCCTCTCCTGACGGTACGTATGGCCCACGACGTATCGCGGAATCCTAGCCCGGCGATGTAGAGCACTCCGCGTCGGTAGTAGAGCACGTGGTAGCCGAGACGGTCTAGCCGTCTGATAAGTGTGCGGGCGGTGGTGGTCATCAGATGTGTCCCTCCTCATATGCGTATGAGAAGACGAACTCAAGTTCCTCTTCCCACACCGGAAAGACTCCGCGCTTCTTGGGAACGCGGACGAGATATGTACCCGGATCGGTTGAGCCGACAACCTCAAGAATGGTGCCTTTGGGGATAAGGTCATATCCCCGGTTGTGGAGAATGACATAGGTATCAACCGCGAGTTTCACCTTGTCGCTTACGTCGTATGCTAGACTTCTCATGGTACAGAACCTCCATTCTGTATCCGCGCCCTCGGCGGTCATTCGCGCTAGCCTTGTTGGTCGCATCGGAAGTAGTAGCCGTAGACACAGCGGGTACCGCTACGACTGGGGTCTACCGTGTCATACCCCACTCCGTCGACCATGGCGGTCAGATGCTTGGAGACCGCGACGACCAGACGGCCGCTCGGTAGTTCAGTCGACCGCAGGTGGACCGTGCACCCTTGACCGATGGCCATAGTGGGAGTCCAGACCCAGCCCAGCGATTCCAAGTACGTCTGATACGTGCGTCTCCATACGCCCGTGCGCGAGTCGGATCGCTGGCGCCCTTTGCGTGGGCATTCATCTATGGCTCGGTTGTTGAGGGCATCATAAACCGTCTGATAGGCTTGCTCGGTGGCTATGGCGATAGCACGCACCACGCAGTCATTAGCCGCGCCCTTGTAGCCTGCGGCCGCTCGTCCTCCGTCGTTATACTCCCAATTCATAGTTCCTCCCGTGGTCGGTTACTTGTGTCTCGCCTGCGCCCCGAAGGGCGCAACGCGCTAGCCTTAGGGGACGCTAGCAGTAGTGCTCGGTATACCAGTCAACAATATCCTCCAGCGGAGCCGGACCCTTGAGAATGGGGCCATCCCAAGTTCCAAACGTGATTACGTACGCTTGGTTGGTGGGGAGATACTGAAGTAGCAGTCCTTCGGGCAGCTTGGTCTTGAGTGTATCGGCGGTCATCATCATTCCTCCTCTGTCGGTGTCTCTGTTTGTCCCGCCGGAGGGCCTGCGCCCTCCACGCGCTAGCCTTAGGAGACGCTAGCTAGAGAATGTCATATCGGCCCAGGTGCACGGCACCCCGAGATACTTCCGTGTGTCGCGATGCTTGAACAGGTCGCGGTCGGTGAGACCCATGGAGTCGCGAGGGCAGGCGTCCGTCTCGGTGCCCATGTACATGTAGTGGCCGGCAAAGTTCGCGGCCTGCTCGTCGGTGCTCAAGTATCCGTCGTCAATCGCTCCCTGAAACGCTTCTTGGCTTGGATGGAATGCCAGAGTCATGTTGTCCTCCTCCTCGGTTGGTGTGGGTCACACCTACACCGTACACCTGTCGACAGAGTTTGTCAAGTACTTTACAGCCGGCGATGAGAGAGGGAGAGGAGAGAGAACAGAGGGGAGGGAGAGGGGGGGACCATGGAGGGGAGAGAGTAGAGAGTCTATGAGAGAGGAGAGGGAGAGAGTACTCCTGTGTACTTTACAGTGTAGAGAGGTTAGGAGTAGTACTCTTATGTGTATAGTATGAAGAGAGTACTAGTGTGAGGTTAGTAATAGAGTATTAGAGAGAGTATATGAGCGCGCGCGCACGCGATCCTAGTTGCTCGATTCCCTGTCAAGCCTCGGACCTCCACGTTCAGGGTCCACTGTCAAGCGTTCAGGGCCATGGTTGACCAGTTCAGGCCTGCACAATATAGATCATAACGTGTAGCAGGGCATAGACTAGGCTTTCCTAAGCCCAAAGGGAGCAGGCTGGGGGTGCTTAACCAACACCTCAGCAAACAATGGGCCCCCCGGTCCTGGGATCACGAGGCTTTCTCCCCTGGCGCTGGCAGGCTTGGACTAGAATCTAGAATCCAGATTCGGGGGGGCGGACCCGGTTTAAACTGCGCATCTCTCTCTGTGTGTGTGACCCCCACAACAATGCTTTTTTCTTTTCTCCCTCCCTTGACACCACCACTGTCCTCTGCTACACTACTCTGGTAGGAGGTGAGCTATGAAGGTCATAACCTTTTCGTCCCCATGACCCTGACACCCGAGCAGATAGACCTGATATATGCCGAACTGCCCGAGGGTAGTTGGCGACCCTGTTGCGAAGATATTGCCGAAACTTTGGTGGATGCCTACGTCGACATCGTGCAGCGGCTGGCGGAGATGGACTTAGAGACAAACGAGTATGGTTACTCTTACTGCATGTTTTGTGACGCGGGCGAGGCAGTTGTTGGTTATACGGTTTTGTCTGAGCCGGTGCGAAAACTAGACCACGCCCCCGACTGCCTCTACCTTGCCGCCCGCAAGCTGAGAGGACTTGATGGGTAGAACCGTCATCCCCCGGCCCTGTCTGATTCAGGCCAAGCTCACCAATACCGAGATGGCCGCCTTCTTGGAATGGCAGAAGGACTCCCTGCTCACCCGATCCCAGTTGGTGGGCATGACCGCTCTGGCTTGGAAGGAGGGTCGTCTCTTCATCCTAGACCGCCCCACTCTGGACGTACTCCAGGGGGCCGCCGAGGACCGCATCATGCGCAAGGTCAAGCGCTGGGCGCTGACTACGGTTCTGGAAGAGCTACACCGGCAGGGATTCAACCCTACGCCCTATGACAAATGAATGAAGAGGACTACATCCCTGTCATCCTCGGGCTTTTAGACCGCGATCGCAAGGAACTGGAAGAGTGCTACGGCCCAGAGGTTGGTTGGTTGGGCGCTATTCTTAAATGGGATTATTGGGATAGCAAGGGCTGGGAAGTAGAGAACTTTTGGGTGGAGGGGCGCTACATAGGGTGGCGTCCCAAAGACCACCCGGAGGAGGGCTCCATCGTCTTAATCCAATAGCACGGGGAGAGGAGGTGAATAATGCTACTCGTACGAACCATGTACGATGAATCGGGTGAACAATTTGAAACGGGAGTCGGTTGGGTTATAAGTGACACTACTGGTAGGCTTTCCGTACAGGACGCGGAGGGGAACGTGCTGGGTATCTTTGCTCACGGCGTTTGGCAGAGCCTTCGTGTTTGCGACCCGATAATGTATTACGACTCGCTAATGTAAGAATAGAGGCTTTTGCTCGGGGCGACCCAAAATAGGGGGCGAGATGAAGAAGACCAAGTATGCTGAGGTGTATTGCACCGTAGACGATGGGGTGAACAAACCCTGTGAGGTGATGCTGAATCTCCACCACAGCTTCCAGTTGATTGCTCGGTTACGTGTGGGTGAGAGTGATTTTGTTACCACGGCCAGCATCACTGTCAATAGGGTTTATGTACCCCCTTCATAGGGGTACTTGACAGCACAACAATTTTGTGGTATAATACTCTGTTAGAGTAGTATTAGGCACAACGGCATTAGCCGACTGCCGAAGTGGGTTCAAAGGGAGCCTGCTTCGGCCTTTCCTTTTTCAAGGAGGTAGCAGTGCCCGCCACTGAGAGAACCTGCGCCAACTGTATCTACTACGACGCTTTAACGGATACATGTCATCGCTATCCCCCGGCCAGCAATGGCAAATGGGGGGTTACGGCCGACGTTTGTTGGTGCGGAGAGTGGGCTGGCGACTTTGTGCTCCAACAGCAACCCGGCCCCGTGGCCTAATGGACAACCCGATTTCTAGGAGGTTCTAGTGGCAGGCACTATCAAGAGGTACGGCCGAGTGGCGGTCTGGGATACGACTTTGACCGTAGCCGCTGGGGCTACCACAGCTACCGACACCTCGCCCTTCGGCATGGGCGGTCAGCTTATGAAGGTGGAGATCGACCCCGGCGCGGCTATGGCCACCAGCGCCACCCTCAAGGGATATGAGACCAATACTCCCCTAGCCACCGGCACCCGCGATCACTTCTTGAGTTACACCTTCCCCGCTTCCGAGGTGGAGTTGGTCATCTATCCCCTATTCGAGTCGTCCACTCTGAACACCGGGGCGGCGCTCACCACCAAACTATCCCAGCATTATGTCGTCTGTGACACCATCACCATCGACCTTGCCGCCGCCGCCGCCGCCGATTCAGTTCGCGTCAGAGTCTACGTACAACAGTGACCGAGAGCGCCCTAGAACTGTACCAGGGGGGCGACGATACCAAGGTTCTTTATGAACGCGCTGCTACGCACTATCTGGAACTCTACAACGCTACGGGCAAGCCGCCTCGCCTGGAGGCGGTGGTCGATAGCCTACTGGAGT
>Ga0180008_1001531_pt1 | contig 14338 bp, 15 predicted proteins | sample MM_PW_MetaG_FD_121121 | JGI IMG/M metagenome (GOLD analysis project Ga0180008, IMG submission 121121) | Groundwater microbial communities from the Aspo Hard Rock Laboratory (HRL) deep subsurface site, Sweden - MM_PW_MetaG | ecosystem: Environmental > Aquatic > Deep subsurface > Groundwater... | reverse complement strand
GACGTGATCGTCCTTCTAAACAACGACGTGATCGTGACTCCGGGAGCACTGAATCGTCTGTCCGACCTGTTGTCCGACTTCTCCATCGTCGCCCCCGTTGCAAACTACTGTGCCGGGCTCCAACAGGAGGCTGTTCTTCCGACCTACAATAACGATCAGGAATTATTTGAAGTGGCGCGGAAATGGTCAGAGGATAACATGGGGAAAACGAGAGAGGTCAATTTCGTCATCGGGTTCTGCATGGCCTTCAAGAAATGTCTCTTCGGTGAGATCGGGCCGTTTGACGAAACCCACTGGCCATGTTGTGGAGAGGAGATCGATTGGTGTTTCCGTGCGCGGATGACCGGTCACAAGATCGCGGTCGCCTGCGATGTCTATGTCCACCATGTCGGAAGCCAAACCTTCAAGGCGATGGAGGCGAAAGGCCTGGTTGAATACCATCATGTCTGCTACCGCAACGATCGCTACCTTGAAAAAAAGTGGGGACCGAATATCTGGGGAAGACAGACTGGACCGATGGAGGGACCAATCAAGCAGAAAAGCCATAATGGTGCGATCCGTCTTAACCTTGGGTGCGGGCCCTACACGATCGAAGACTTCATCAATGTGGATCAGTTTGAAAATGTTCATCCCGATCTTGTGGCCGATGTCCGTAATCTCCCTTATGAGCCAGGGACGGTTGATGAGATCTATGCTGGCCACTTGCTTGAACACTTAGACTGGGATGAAGGCATGGCGGCACTCAGGCATTGGCATTCTATTCTGAAGATCGGCGGGGGAATAATGCTCACCGTGCCAGATTTCGATTGTTTGGCGAAGGCTTATCTTGACAATCCGACGGCGGATAATATGAGAAAGATGAACGACCTCTATATCTATTCATATAGCCAAAAATCACATCATAGATATTGCTATGGGCCATCACTCCTGAAGGCGGCTCTGGCTGAAGCAGGATTCGGGAAGATTGAGAGGGTCCCACAGACCCATCCCTATTGCACCTCACTGATGGAGGATCAAATTTCGTTCAAGGGGGTTAAATGAAGATCAGTAATTTGTCACTCGGGATAGGTGTGCCATGCAATCTGCCGACCGTGCCGGTAAGTTTCTTTTATAGTTTTGTCCATTTAGAAAGACCAGACTTTACGTTCATTCATGCGGATAATGGCCCCATTGATGTATTAAGAAATGACATCGTTAATATCGCTCTTTCTTTGGGAATGACAAAATTGATCATGATGGATGTTGATCACATATATCATCCGAAGACAATTACCAAACTTCTATCTCATAACTTACCAATTGTTAGCGCATTGACTTGGAGAAGATATCCTCCGTTCGATTCTCTAATGTTGAGAGGAGATGCGAAGGGTTATCTCCCGGTGGACGAATGGGAGGAGGGCGAACTGGTGGAGGTAGACGCGGTTGGTGCGGCAACTGTTCTTTTTGATATGGAAATTTTTCGTAAGATGCCAGCCCCTTGGTTCAAGTTCCGCAAGGATCCTGAGACGGGGGCTGGTTGCGGTGAGGACATCGGTTTCTGCCAAGACCTGAAAGCGGCTGGCTATCGAATCTTTGTTGATACCTCGGTCCCGTCAGATCATCTTGCAACGATTGCGATCAACGAAAAGACGAATAGGCTTTGGCGGTCTATGAAAAGTCTGGAACAACAAAGGGCATTGGAAAGAGCATTAGATACCGGTAAAGAACCTGAAATCAGGACATAGGGAAAAATGATGGAAGCCGTAGCCACTACAAGAAAAGAATATTTTCATAAATATTATTTCAAAAACCAAGCAAAAGAAAAAGAACGATTCCGAGTTTGGTATGCCGAAAACAGAGAAGGAAGGAAGGAATATAACAAGGAATGGCGAAAGGAAAATCCCGAAAAGCAACAGAAATACGCGGATGAAAATAGATTATCTATCAATACAATTAAAATGAAATATCAGCAGATTCATCCCGAAAAACATAGGGAAACGGAACATAAGCGGAGAGCAAGAAAGCAAAATGGAATTTGCGAAAACATTAATAGTATGGAAATTTACGAAAGGGATAAATGGGTATGTCAGATATGCCAAATAAAGGTTGACAAAAATTTGAAATGGCCGAATCAATTAAGTCCTTCTTTGGATCATATTATTCCACTTTCAGGAGGTGGAAATCATACCGAGGACAATGTCCAGTTGGCTCATTTGGGATGCAATATAAGGGCGGGTATCAGGGGAACGAAGCAATTAAAGCTATCGTTATTTAGTAGTAAACAATTTAACCAAATTTAATAGTAGGAGGATAACATTATGTGTGCAGATCGAGCAACAACTTTAACCGGAAGTTTCATGAAGGCAACTTTAGGACCAACCTCAAAGATCCTGGGCGCGGGAAAATACGACATTTCAGGTATTACCCGCAAAACCGTCGATTGTTCAGAATTCGGCGTGGATATCGACATCTTTGAGTTTGGAAGTGCGGACGGTGGGACCATCACCCTTTCAGATGTGAGTTTTGACCCGTCAGATCCGATGCAGAACGAACTCAGAGCGTGTGTTGAGAACGGGGTGAAACTCAACAACAACCTTACGTCTGGTTTGCGGTTTTATCTGAACACCACCTCTTATATGACCATCGGGTCATCCGGCACAATCCTCATGACCACTGCCGGAAAGGTGACTGCTGATCGGAATGGAATAGCGAAAACCGATTTCAGTGGCAAGGTCTCCGGGGCCTTCATGTACGTTGACACCCGGGCGACAGCATAAGGCTCTTCGACCAGAAAGGAAGAAATTATGACCATTTCGATTGATCTTGAATCGACGGAAGGGGAATGGTTTCAGTTCTTTGGATCGCGAATCGATCCAAGCACCGGGGAAACCATTTTTGAAGAACCGACATCCGATGCTCGGGTACAAATCCGAAGTATGGCTCCTTTTTTTGAAGAGCGCATTGCTATCCGTAAGCGGAGTATCGAACACGTTTATAACCCCAAAACCCGGGCGATGGAGAGAATATCCTATTATCCAGAACTTACGCTGGCTGAAGCAAAAGTCGAACGGGAGGACGCTTGGGATTACTGTATCACGGCTCTCGAAAACTTCAAGGATAGCAAGACGGGGGAGCTAATCGTCTGCACGCGGGAGAACAAACTCAAGCTGATGAAGGTTCCCGTCTTCGACCGCTTTATAGCGCGGTGTTTGCAGATCCTGGCCAGCACCGGAGTCAAGGCTAAAGAGGAAGCTGAAAAAAACTGATACCCGAGGTGGAGTCAGCTTTCGTTGAGGCTTCATCTCGGGTGGTGCTTGCTGACGGGAGAGTGCTTACTCGATGCGACCAATGTCAACAGATGTATGCGGAGAGGATACCTCCTGGGACTCCCCCATGCGACAATTGCCGGGTTGAACCCAAGGAGGAGAACGCAGATGCGTTGATGATATTTTTCCTGGTACAGAACCAGTTTATCATGGGTGCGAACGGACCAATCGACATAAACCATTTAGCGATTCATTCGGCGATGGATCTTTATGAGGTCAAGGACCGCCGGGAGTGTTTCAAGAAGGTGTTAAGGTTAGCGCGATGGCATATTAACAGGATCATGGAGAAGAACGAAAATGGCTAAGATGATCAACTGGAATACCGCAATATTCGAAGCCGAATGTGTAAATGTCAGTATGGATCGGCTTGAAGCCGCCGCGAGAATTATCAGAGATGATGCCAAGCGGATATTAAAGAGTCAGATTAAAGGTCCGCCGATCACCCGACCCGGTAAACAAGGACAACCTGTCTGGGAAGAACGAGACCCAGGAGCCCTTGTGGAAACCATCCGAGTTGTTCGCAAGAAGGATTCAACCTCTCGTAACATCTGGATCATGGCCGGGAATTATAAGACCTGGTGGGCATTGCAAACCGAGTACGGACGGGGAGGATGGAAGGGCGGGGCGAAACCATTTCTCCGTCCTGCGATGGCTAACGCACCGTCAGCGATCAAAGGGATTCTTGAAAGTGGGGGCGGTCAAACAAGATAATGGCTAGAAAACCTGTTGGTACTGCTTACGCCGAAATTGATTTAGATTCTACCAAAATAGAGAGGGGGTTAAAGCGGACACATGATGCCCTTATATCCGGGTCTATCAAGGTCGAGGATTCCTACAAATCCCTTGGCATAAAATCCGATCAAGTTTACAACATGATGCGGGCCAACGCCGTTGCCGCTGTAGACTTCATCAAGAATAAGACCATATCCTCCACCGAGGAGATCAAGAGAGCACAGGAAGCCGCCGCGAATAAGATAAAGCAGATCAACGAGCAGCAATACGGGCACCAGGCGACCCTCATCGAAGGCTTAAAAAAGAACTGGATAGCAGCCTCCGCAGCCATCGTCGCCGCATGGTACGCAGTCAATAAAGTTGTCGGGGCGATTAGCGGTGTTGTCCTCGCAGCTGCCCGGTATGAAACCCTCGGAATTGTGATGCGAGTTGTCGGGAACAATGCAGGATATACCGGGGAGCAAATGGAGGATCTGGCCAAGGCGCTCGAAAAGACGGGAATATCGATGTCCGGGTCAAGGCAGGCCCTGACTCGCATGGCCCAGGCGCAGCTCGACCTTACCAAAGCAACGCAACTAGGAAGGGTTGCACAGGATGCCGCAGTTATCGGGAATATCAATTCAACAGAAGCCTTCCAACGACTTGTCTATGGAATCCAATCTGCCCAGGTTGAAATGCTTCGGACTATCGGGATCAATGTAAGTTTCGAGAATAGCTATCAGAAGGTAGCCAAGGAAACTGGGAGGGTAGCCACTTCATTCAGTGAATCAGAAAAAGCTGCAATCCGAATGAATGCCGTCCTTAAAGCGGGAGAAGGTATCGCCGGAACGTATGAGGCCGCGATGGAGACCGCCGGAAAGCAACTCTTATCTTTGGAGCGGCATTTTGAGAATCTTAAAGTTTTAATCGGTCTGGCATTTACTCCCGCCCTCGCGGAGATTGTGGAAACGATAACTTGGGCGATCACGGGTCTCAACAAGGAACTAAGTGGAGATAGCAAAAAGGCCATCGAGGAGTGGGGTGTGAGATTTAGGGTCACTCTCATAGATATCGAAATCGCATTTTTGAACCTTGCGGTGGTTATTGAAACGACTAAACGATCTCTTAAAATATTATTGATGCTTGTTCAACCCGATGCTTTCGGTGGATTAGTTACTGAATTAATGAAAATAAAAGAGTATTCAAATTATATTGAAAAGATCGAAAAAAACATTTTAGAGCTTACGAAAAAACAACTCGCCCTTGAAGAATCTTTAACTGACGCTGGTAAGGCCCGGGCAAAGGCGGCGGCGGATGAGTTGGAGAAGAAACGGTTGGCAGCCTCTGCCGCGGCCAGGGCTGCGGGGGCAGTCGCTGAAGTAGATGAAAAAGCCGCCAAAAAACGGGCCAAAGAGATCGAAGATTTCATTAAGGGTCAGACCGACTTGGAACAAAAACTAAGGGATATTGAGGTAGGTCAGATCGAGGATTCAGAAAAAAAAGAGATCATGGCATCTCAGGAGAAATATAAAGATCTCTACGCCCTTGCTTTTAAATTCGGGATAAATATGAATCGAATCCTTGAACTTCAGACCAAGGAAGAGGATGCGATCAGGAAGAAATACGGTGATAAGCGGTTGAAGGATGAGGAGAAACTTGAAGCTGATTCCGCAGCAATCAGTAACAAAAATTCAGAGGATTTCTACGCCTCTTTAGATATCTATTATGAGAATCTACGTAAGCAGAAGGCGGAAGAGGATGCGGCATATGAGAAGTATAAGCAGGACCAGATCTATAAAGCTGCAGACCTAGCCAACTTCTACGCGGAGATCGCCGGATATGAAGATGAATTCCGCAAGAATGTATTCGATTGGATCGACAAAGAAGCAAAACGGCGTGCCGAATTATATGAGGATGAGGTTGCAGCCGCTAAATGGGCGAGAGACGAGAAGTTAAAATTTGATGCCAAGGTTAGCGAGCAAAAACTTGGCAATATCGCTGAGGGGATGGGGGCCAGTGCCGATGCCTTTGAGCAGTTAAGCCGACTCTATTCCGAGGATTCTAATGAGAGAAAAAGACTGCATGAGGTTGCGATGGTGTTCGCCGTCGCAGAAAAGGCGGCTTTAACAGCTCAGGCTATCGTAACGGCGGTCAACGCAATAGCAACCCAGGGAATGGGCGATCCCTATACGGCTTTTGTAAGGATCGCGATGATGGCTGCGATGATGGCTTCCTTACTTGCATCGGCTGGGATCGCTTTCGGTGGTGGTGGTGGAGCCTCTGCGCCTCCCGAAAAACCAGCGAGTACCGTTTTGGGGGCGGCCCCTGGAACGGGAAGCGAATCCATCGCCAAGATGTGGGAGCTCCTCCAGGATACCTACAAGATGGAATACCGGGAACTTCACGGCATCTATGAGACTATGCAAGAATTGAACTCAAACATCACCGGACTCGTCAAAAATATCATCCAGGGCGGGGGGAAGTTTGATGCCTCGACATTTGTAATCTCTGAAGGCAAGGTGAAAGGTTTTGCTCAAAGTTTCTTTGAAAAATACATTCATGATTTCGGATTTATTGGTGGACCATTAAGCTCTTTGTTTATCAAAGGATTGACGGGGATCCTTAATAAGATAACCTTCGGAGTTTCCGGATGGATAACCGATATGCTGGGTAATATCGTAGGGAAGATATTCGGGGGAGAAACTAAAACCTCAGTCGTGGCGGCTGGGATCGAGATCGGAAAGATAACCGTTAAAGATCTTATCGAAGGCATGGGAGTTGGTGCGCGTCAGTATGCGAAGATAAAGACGACCACTGAGGGCGGATGGTTCAGTAGCGACAAAACCTCCTATTCTATGATGTATAAGGCGCTGGATGAGGATGTAGTCGCGATGCTCACGAAGGTATATAAAAATATCTCCGAAACCCTGGTTGAACTTGCGAAAGGACTGGGAACCTCCGTTGAAGATGCGATGAATTATTTGTTCCCGATGATCAGGATTAACCTCAAAGGGAAGAGTGCTGAGCAGATCGATAAGATCCTTTCGGAATATTTTTCCAATATTGGTGATAAGGCAGCCGAAGTTCTTTTTGAGGTTTATAAGGGCTATCAAAAGGTAGGTGAGGGATTTCTGGAAACAGCGATGAGACTGGTGATCGATAAAGAGGTAATTCTTGATACGTTGAAGATGACCAACCAATCATTTAGCGCGATAGACACCGAGATCATTGGCACACGAACGGTTATCAATGAGGAGTGGAAACGCTGGAAGGAGATGACCGCGAAGGAGCGCAAGGAAGCATTCCCCGAAGGCAAACCCGAGAAGTTTATCACTGAGACTTTTGTCGAGGGTATCGATACCGCAACCATGAAGACCGTGGCTTTCAGTGAAGCCTTAATCGAGATGGCCGGAGGCATTGATAAACTCCGGGAATATGCGGAGAACTATTATGATGCTTTCTTTACGGATGCCGAAAAACAGATACGATTACAGGGGCAGCTTACAGAGGCATTTACAGACATGAATTTGGTATTGCCGGATGCCAGAGAAGGATATCGTGCCCTCTTAGAAGGGTTGGATCTGACCACCGAATCTGGGCAAGAAGCCTATGTAACCCTCCTTAATCTGGCTGGGTGGGCTGATGCCTACTACAATTATTTGGAAGAAGCCGCCGAAGAAGCGGCGGAGGCCGCCGAAAGACGTTTGCGTGAACAACAATCTTTGATCTCTTATTGGGTTTCTATTACTCAGGAGAATCTATCAGAAGCGCAGACGGCACTTAGATCAGCGTTTGAAGCAGAAAAAAACATCCTTACCGAGACTGCACAAGTTATCATTTCCGATCTCAAAAGTAATCTGGATAAACTTCGCAGCGCAAGAGATCGGATGCAGATAGAGGATGAATCCTTTGCCAGAAGTCAGTATTATGCAGCAAAGGCCACTCTTGCCGCCATTCTTCAACAGGCGAGGATGGGCGATCTATCCGGTGTTAAAGATATTGATAAGACCCTGGATGTACTTACGGGATCATCTATTGGCTTATTTTCATCGTTTGTGGATTATCAGCGTGACTATTGGAAAACCTATCAATCCATATCGGAATTGGAACATCTTACTGAACATCAATTAACAGCGGAAGAAAAGTTTTATGAAGATCAAATAGCCGCTCTGGATTCACAGATGAACGCCTTATTGAATATCAATACCAGTGTGCTTTCCATTGCAGAGGCGATAGAAAGACTATCTATAGCTATGGGGGCCGCCACCGCTGCTACCGCCGCTGCCGAGAAGATTAAGAAAGTAACCGGCGAAATATATTATGGCCAATATATGGGAACCGGAGGTTTTGAGTCGTATGAAGCATATGCCGCAGAAATAAAAAGAAAATTAGAGGGGAATATTCCCTTTGTTGATCCTGGTGCCGCAGAAAAATTCATGATAGATCATCCTGAACTTTTTGCCGCAGGTGGCTCTTTCGGTGGTGGTTGGCGGGTAGTCGGAGAACAGGGTCCGGAGCTGGAATATACGGGGCCGAGCAATATTTTCAGCAATCAGAAGAGTAAAGCCTTGGTTGATAATGTCATCCTGATATCCGAGGTTAGAAAGTTACGGGAAGAGATGAAGCAAGGGAATTTCCAGATTGCTAAAAATACTGGAAAAATGGCCAAGATCAATGATCGGTGGGACAGCGACGGATTGCCCAGTACAAGATCAATATAATTATGAATAGAAAGACAAAACATCCTATTGCTTTTATGCAATCACGGGTTTTTTTACTATGATCATCATAAGACCTACATCTATTACAGATTCGATGTTTCAATCGTCGAATATCCCTGAATCCTCTACAGGATATCTTGAATACAACACTGGGACGACTTATATAGACGGACAATATTGTATAAGTTCGGTTTCGGGAGTCCATCGAATTTATGAATCTTTGCAAAACGGAAACCTAAACAACCCTCTTCCTGTCCTTCCGTTAACATCGACTGCATGGTGGCTCGAGGTCGGGGCGACGAATCCATGGAAAGTTTTTGATGCCAAGGTTCAATCTCAATCTCAAGTGACTTCGCAAGCCATGATAAATTGGGTGGTGAATCCAGGTTTGATTGATAGCATTACTTTGCTCAACATTGATGCCACATCAACTCAGATCATCATGGCGGATCAAAATACGAATCTCGTTATAAACGGAACGGCATGGACGGGAGCAACAGGAGTCACACCGCCGAACAGTTGGGATCTGGTTGGCAGTCCATCGGACTTCTTGATTGATAGTGGCGCATTAAAAATAACCGCCGATGCCGCAAATGAAGGGATTAGCCAGACGATGACCGTTGTCGCCGGCACGGAGATGCAACTGCTTGGTATCTATCGCAATACTGCTGGAGATGTTGCTCAATATGCCATAGATGGAATAGGTGGCGTCCTTCATGGCCCAACTTCTGTAACGCAAGCCAATATGCATATCTCGGCAGTGGATGGGATTGCATTTATTGACTTTTCTACTGCCGATCTTTTGACTGACCATCTTAACAAATATCTTAAAATTACGGATAGTGCAGGAAAGGAGATTAAAGGTTACATCAAGGCAGCAGGGACGGGGGAGACGCTTGATAGTGAATTACTTACTGGATTCACAAATAACGGGTTTGATACATTCACCACAAGTGGTGTAGATATTAGTTCGGCAATTAAAATTGCTGATGGTGTTGCTACTGGGTATAGCAATTTGATGGCAGTACCGTCTCTTGGTACACTATTCAAACTAACTCGCACATATTCTAAAACTTCTGGGACTGATCCAGATACTCGTATAGGAGATGGTGCGGGTCTATCTTCAAGCCTTTCTTTTGGTACAGCAAATACAGCATATAGAAGCATAACTAACATTGTTCAGCGTCGTTTTGGATATTATACAGCACTAACAACCAACTTTTCCGCAACTGGTAACAGTTTAAAACAAGTCCTCGCCCCCTCCGCAACAGGCGTAACTATTGTTTCAGCCAAGGGTGGAACAACTTATAATTGGGAATCGAAAGACGCAGACTTTAATTATAATGATTCAAGCGGATATACCTATACTATTTATGAAACAACCATCTTGGCAACAACCGATCTTGTATCAAGCGTTGTCAATTCCACGCTCTCTTATGTATTCACTGTCCCTGCGGGCTGCATCTCCGTAAAAATATCCCTTATGGCAAAGACAGCCACCGATATCGTGTGGTTTGATACCGTATCTCTCTCGGAAGTGGTCTATAACAAGACGACCTCGACTCTGACGACGATCGCCGTGGTCGATTGGTATACCTACTTTTTCGAGCCGATCATCAGGGCAACCGATATCATGAAGACCGATCTTGCCGAGATCGGAATGCCACCCATATCCACGGCATCTGTTACCATCATCGTAACCTATACCGCGGGGACGGCGAAGTGTGGTGAGATCGTTATGGGTTTAAAGTTTGAGCTTGGGAGAATGAAATATAATCCGTCAATCGGGATTATTGATTATTCGATTAAGTCGGCAGATGCTTTCGGAAACTACTCAATTACAACGAGGGCATATTCAAAACGGATGTCTTGTGATCTGGTGATTAAAAATACAATCGTTGATGAGGTATTTCGTCAACTTGCCCTCTATCGGTCAACGCCAGTAGTCTATGTGGGCAGTGAAGTTTATTCTGCCTTGATAATATACGGTTTTTATAAATCATTTGAGATTGTAATCCCTTATCCAAATTATAGTGAATGTTTGTTGGAATTGGAGGGGCTCACTTGATCATCTATAAGGTAGAAAACAATATTAAAGGAGATTTATTATGCCGATAACAACACTGCCACCTGCCCCATCGAGAGCGGAACCATCGACATTCTCGGATAGAGGGGATGCCTTGCTCGGCGCCTTGGCTGTATTCGTCACAGAGGCGAATGCACTGGAGGTGAATGTCAACGCGAAAGAGGTCCAAACCAATGCCGATGTTGTAACTACTGCTGCGGATGTGGTTTTAACCCATGCCGATGTGATTCTTACTAACGCCGATGTAGTCACTGCCACATCCACCGCCAACTACAAAGGGTCCTGGGCGGATCAGGCAGGCGCTGCAGCCGTCCCTTACGCCGTCTCACACCTCGGAATGTATTGGCAATTAACATCAAATCTCGCAGATGTGACGTTAAAAACGCCGGGGACAGACCCGGAATGGATCAAGCTTCTTATATATTCTGATCTGACCGCTAAAACGGGCGACGCTACCTTAACGGCCGTCGAACTACTGGGGAATGTGGTTATTACCAATACCGGTGCTGGTGCGGCGATAAATCTGACATTGCAGGCCGGGGCAGCGGATTATTCCATAGAATTTGAGGCGACGGTTGCGCAGTATCTCAAGGTCACGGCGGCAGGCGCGAACACGATCGGTTATGGAGCGACGGCGGGGGCTGCCGGTGGGTATGTCAGGAGCAATGTCATCGGCACTCGCTGGAAAATGACATGGAACGGCGCACGTTGGTCGATTAGCGATCTTATTGGCATTCTCAATTATGATGAATAAAGGAGAAAAATAATGGGAAAATTTGGTTCACCAGAAAGTAGGAATATCGCAATGTTTTTTCCATCTTCAACGACATACACTATTCCCTATACCGGGAAATATCGTTTATCTGGGCTTGGTGCAGGGGCGAGTGGAGCGGCAATCTTTACCACGACATCGGGGGGCGCAGCCTCCGGTGGTGGTGGAGGATCATTCTCTGAGATTGAGGTGGATCTTGTCGTTGCGGATATATTGACTCTTGTTATAGGGGCAGGTGGGGCAGCGGCAACATCAAGCGTTAGCGGAACCGGTTCAGACGGAACTAATGGTGGAGAGACTACCATACACGGTTCAGGTTCAGCAGCAGCGGTGGCGCTGAATATGCACGCAGGAGGTGGAGTTAAGGGATTATTCACTGTCACCAACTCAGAAAATAAGGCAGGAGGAGTTGGTGGGACGGCAACTGGCGGAACCTTGAATACAACGGGTGGGGCAGGAGGGGCGGCAACTCACTTAACAAATGGTGCAGAGGCAGCGGGCGGAGGTGGGGCAGGTAATCCCTATGGCACGGGAGGGGCAGGCGGCTCTGCGATTGCCGCAAGCACCGCAATTATATCGGCGGCTGGAGGTGGAGCTATCGGTGGCTTCCGAGGCGGGAATGTAACCGCTACCAATAAGCAGGCAGGCGGAGGCGGAACGGGTGGAAATGGGGTAGATGATGTGCCAACGGCTGGAATAGGTCGAGCAGGTCAGACGGCAGTGGGAAGGTCTATTGATAGTATAGCACGAGGAGGATCAGGTATATTCTCATTTTTTGATTCACTTGTTGATCCATTTAGAGGTCTTACAGGTCCTGGTGGAGTGGGGGTAGAAACAGGATCTCCGATCCCTGGAGGCACGGGAGGTGGCAGTGGTGGGACAAAGGGTGTAGTTGCAGTCACGGGAACAAGTAATACCTGCGGAGGTAGTGGGGGGAATTCTGTCAATGCCGCAGCAACCAGTGCTTCATGCTCTCTTGGTGGTGGTTCAGGTGGCGCAACATCCGTGGAAACGGGGCCAGCCATCTCTGGTGTAGGTGGCAATGGTCTTTGTACGATAGAAAGGATTGGGTGAGAATATGGCAAACTATGAAATCTTAGATGCAAAAGGCAAAGCAATTAATACCATCGTGGCAGAGCAGGTTTTTGTAGAAACCCATTATCCTGGGAGACACAAATTACTCAAAGAGGTCATTGTTACCAGCGAGCCTCTTGCTCAACCAATCGACCCAATTAAAGATCTTGCCCTCAAAGTTGAAAGTTTAAAAGTAATATTATTGTCGATCCAGGCGAAGATAGTAGGATAAGTCCATTGTAGGAGGTACGACAGCATGGCATTTGATCTTGAAACTTTAGGAATCGGCACAGGAGGCGGCCTTATTGGAGCGGTCCTGGGAGTTCTGGGTATCAACCGCAGAATGAATAACATTGAAAAACAAAAGCAGGATAAGTCATTGTGTGAGGCTATCCATAAAGGGATTGATATTCAATTAGTAGATATTAAAGAAAGCCAAAAGGCAATATTTGAACAAATCAAAGATATCAATGATTATCTCAGAAATAGGAAATGAAGGAATTGAGGGAACCATGAAAACGTTAATTGCAGTTAGTCTTGTCACTCTTTTCAGTTTTTTGGTGATATCTTGTGCCACAATTCCTCAGTTGCAGGATAATGCAAGTCGGGGTTATTCAGTGTCGGTCAAAACATTGATTAAAATAGCACTACAGGGAGAAAAAGATATAGATGGGGATTGGACAAACAAGAGGACGAATGATGACCTTGAACTTACAGTTTTTTATATTATAGACAAAGTTGTTGGGTATTCTGCCTCAGATGGATTTAATGTTTTCGTCGTTTATTATGATCCTCTCCTGAATCAGTATTCAGTTATTACAATAATGGGGGGCCAGATAATAGACATACGGGAATTGTCGTATGAAGATTTTGGCAACTTAGTTAAAAAATTCCTGGAGCTATGGGAAGAACCGAAAACCAACAAGATCGTCTGATTGTGGGGAAGTGATATGGAGGGCGATGATGGAAACAAGACTTCGGGACGACATTGTAACCCTCTGTTTTGCAATCGCAGCTATATCTACTCTCCGCGGAAAGTGTACTCTAAAGAGGGATGAGAAAGGTTTTAATCGTTATAACTGGGCAATTGATCGAAGAATAGAGGAATTAAGAGAACTGTTTAGGAAATCTGGAAATGAGTAAGATTGAAATTAAAGATTTGGGAGTTTTAAACCTTCATCCAAAACTGATTCCCATTGTGGAAGATGTCATGTATATGTCTGGATTGACCATGATTACCTCCGCATACCGTCCTGGAGATGAGGGAGTTCATGGTCAAATGCTAGTTAGAGGTCTTGATTTGAGATGTCATAATGTCACGTTCGGAAAACAAATCGAAGAGGATATCAATTCAAAGTGGACATATGATCCTGACCGTCCTTTGATGGAAGTCTGCGTTGCCCACGGAGAGGGAGAGAATTTTCATATTCATTTACAGGTTCACAGGAACACGATTAAATGGATAGAGTAAAGGATGAAGACAAAACCAAAATCGGATAATTCCTACTGGTGTCCCGAATGCAAATTGGTATTCTTCAAAGAGGATGGATTATTCCCCTCTAAGATAACGAATGAGATTTATTGTTCTGCGGAATGTCGGGAGTACAGCGATCTAAGAGAAAAAGAACGGAGAAGAGGATTAAGAAAATGAAAGGAGGTGATTAAGATG
>Ga0180008_1001530_pt1 | contig 14350 bp, 11 predicted proteins | sample MM_PW_MetaG_FD_121121 | JGI IMG/M metagenome (GOLD analysis project Ga0180008, IMG submission 121121) | Groundwater microbial communities from the Aspo Hard Rock Laboratory (HRL) deep subsurface site, Sweden - MM_PW_MetaG | ecosystem: Environmental > Aquatic > Deep subsurface > Groundwater... | reverse complement strand
TCCATGATAGCCACCAGCCACGGTGTTATCTGGCGCGACAATCCGGCGCAGATCGTGCACAAATATCTGGAGTGGGCTAAAGACTACCAGGAAGACCGCATAACCATCCTTTACGACACCATGTGGGAAGGCACCAGAATCATGGCCGAAACCCTGGCCCGCAGCATCAATGAAGCCTCGCCGGAAACTACCGTAGTGGCGCATTGCCTGTCCAAGTTTGACAAGAACGACGCGCTTACCGACGTGTTCCGCTCCAAGGCCGTGCTGCTTGGCTCGCCTACGGTAAACAAAGGTATACTGACCGCGGTGGCCGCCATACTGGAAGAAGCCAAAGGACTGAAGTTCCGCAACAAAAAGGCCGCGGCTTTCGGTACCTACGGCTGGTCCGGTGAATCAGTACCCTTGCTGACCAAAGCGCTCGGCGAGGCCGGTTTTACGGTAGTTGATGACGGACTAAAAGCCCTGTGGTCGCCTGACAGCAGCAGTATCGAAGCCATCAGCGCTTATGCCCGGGGTTTTGTGGAAAAAATATAATAGAAAGGATATGGAGACCAATGCTGGAGACTGAATACACGTACAGTAGAACTGACGCCTTTGTTATGGAAAAAATTATCGACGCTGAGTATGTGAACATTAACCACATTGTGGTTGCTCCCGGCGAGGCTGTGCCGACCCATGTTTCCAACTCCTGGGTACACCAGATTGTGGTGCGCGGTACGCTAAGCCTGAGCCTGGAAGACGGTGAGTTTAACCATCATCCGGCCGGCAGTGTTGTGGCGGTGCCGTTTAACCTGAAGATGATTATACAGAATCAGGGCTGCGAGACACTGGAATTTTTTGTGGTAAAAGCGCCGAATCCGCGCACCATGTCCGAAACCAAGAAAATCTGAACCATGTACGAGATTATTACCCGAGACTACGAAAAACTATTTCCTTCCGATCCGGCTCGGGTGGATTTTGCCAGACGGCTAGCCGACGAAGGGCCAGCCGACAGCTTGTCTGCTGGTAAAAAGGCGGCAGACAAGATGCAGAGTGATGGTGGAGTTGCTATATTGGATATAGGCTGTGCTACCGGCGAGTTTGCCTTGGCGCTGTGTGCTGCTGGTTTTCAGGTAACAGGCTGGGAACCGGACAGCCAGCTGTTGGCCAAAGCCCGCGGCCTGCGTACCGAGCTGCCGCCCGGGCAGCAAACCAGGCTGCTGTTCGAGCAGAAAGGTATGCTGGATCTAGAGTCTCAGGCCGCCTATGACCAGATCTATTGCATGGGCAATACCCTGCCGCATCTGCAAAACGCCGGCCGGATTCTGCAGTTTTTGCAAAAGGCCCGACAAGCGCTTAAGCCCGGCGGCCGGCTGGTACTGCAAATAATTAATTTTGCCAGAGTTTTAGGAAAAAGCATACACCATTTTCCGGTAGTGGAAACCGAAGAGATACGCTTTGAGCGAAGCTATACCGAGATCAGCCCGGAAAGCCTTAGCTTTACCATCCGCATCTTCGACAAGGCTGACGGCACCGACAAGACTGCGGCAACCAGTTTATATCCCGTAACAGCCAACGAGCTGAAAAATTTGCTCTGGCAAAGCGGCTTCGGCTCGGTTGCCTTATATGCGGGGTACACTCTCGAAGCGGCTGCTGATGCTTCGCCCCATTTTCTGGCAGTGGCTGAATGAAGAATGCAGGTTTTCGCAGGCAGTTATAAAGGAAAGCTCAGATTGCAGCGGTAGCCATTGGCGGTTTTGCAACGTATGTGGCCTTGTAATTGAGTCGTCAGCACCCTGATCAGCTCCAACCCTAGACCCTGCGCGGCTTCCGCTGAACTGTTTTCTTCGGCTTTACCTGAACCGTTGTCCTGGAACAAACACTGGCAGTTTCCGTTTTCTGTATGTATTACAATACTGATTTTTCCGGTGGTTCTGTCTGTAAAGGCATGTTTGTATGAATTAGTTATTAATTCGTTAAGAATCAAACCCAGGGGAATCGCGCGTTCAAGTGTAATATCAAAAGGTTCAATATCGGTTTCCATGGAAATGTCGCAGGAACTGCGGATTTGGCTATTTTGAACATTGGCGGTAATTTCTGCTATAAAATCCCGAATATTGATGTGCGAAAAAGTATCGCTCTGGTAAAAAAGATTATGAACCGCTGCCATTGAATAAATACGGTCGTGCGCCGTCTGTAAAGCCTGCCTGGCCGCTATCTCTTCACATTGGTAACTCTGCATGGTGAGCAGGCTTGCAACTGTCTGGAAGTTATTCTTAACACGATGGTGTACTTCGCGCAATAAGGCTGATTGTTCCTCCAGGCTTAGTTTCAGGTCGCTGTCCAGCTGGTTTTTCTTTTCTACCATAGCGTTCAATGGAGTCGCGATACCCCGGTATTCTTCCATTTTTAGTGATGAAATATTGATGCTGAGGCCTTCAAACGCGGCTTGTGCAAAATAATTCATGAACACCGTATAGTCGGCCTTGAAATGCTTTTGCAGGCTCTTTCCGGTAAGCATGATACCTACTACCAGAATAGCGGTCAGGAGTAAAATATACAAAACCCGGGTTAGTATCTGCCGGTTCAGTTCTTCTCGCAGCTGCGCAATCTGGGTGCTTATTTCGTCGATATACACACCATAGCCGATATACCAGCTCCACTCAGGAATGGAGCTGACGTAGCTGAGTTTTGGAAGCGCCTGAACATCCGGGAAAGGCGGCACAACGTATTCCATAAAGCCGCCGCCAGCGCTAGCCAGACGTATCAGTTCTTTAACAATATAAACACCGTTAACATCCCTGGTTTCGAGCATGTTCTGGCCGACCATCGGGCCGAGCAGGCTGATGCCATCCATGGTTCCGCCGAAAATGTAGCCATTTTCTTCGATCGTCAGGGTAGAAAGATAGGTAAGGGTTTTCTGCTGCTGGTCGCGCTCCACATCCTCAAGATATTCTCCTGCACCAATAACCCAATCCAGGCCGGGTATCAGTTTCAGGTAGGCAATTTTCGGATGGTTGTTCCTGTCCGAGCCAGGTTTGGTCCAGTTATACTCATAAAATCCTTCCTGCTGGTTGCGGGCCAGTTCCAGCATTTCGGGTACAACCTGTCTACCCTGGTCATCTATCATGTAACTCAAGTTCAGGCCTTCCAGTTCAGGCTTGTCGGCATATAATTCTTCAGTACCGTCAATATTAATAGCAAAAAAATAACCCCGACCGCTAAAGAACCGTATCGGCCGTAAGGCTTCCCGTATTAGTGCCTCAAGCTGTTCTCTTTCGGTCTGTGTTCCAAAATGGTCCAGCAAGTGTGCTGCTATCCCTGTTGCTTCCTGTACCCTCGATTGAACCTCGCTCCGCGTAATGGCGCCACTTTGTACATATTCGACATGGATATAAGCTGCGGTGCTTTCGACAATATTTTTAAGCCAGGCTTTTTTTTCAGAGATATAGGCTTCGCGTTCACGCTCAATCTGTACTGTAAAATCTGTATATTCGATAAATATCCATAGAATGGTAAGCAACATGATGGCTCCGATGCCAATCAGCAGGGTAGCCTTGAGAAAATATACCGAGATCTGAATCGACTTTTTGCTCACAGATTAAGCATAGATTCAGTCTTTTGTATTTTCAAGCTTTTCGTCTGTTTCAGGGTGATAATACGGCTTAACCCCGCTCGACACTGCCGGCGTCTGACGTTATCATCAGTGCATGAATGAAGACCGGAATATTTTACTCGTCGTCTCATATAATGGTGCTGGTTTTGCCGGCTGGCAGCGTCTTCCCGGACGGGAACGTACCGTGCAGGAAACGCTGGAAAAGTGTCTGACCAGTCTCCTGGGCGAAGATATAAATGTAATTGGTGCCGGCCGTACCGATGCCGGCGTGCATGCCGAAGGCCAGGCAGTGAATTTCCGCACAAAGAGTGACCAGAGCCTGGACGAGCTCGGCACCAGGATTAAGGCGGCTTTGCCCGCCGATATCGGCTGTTCAGCCATCCGCGAAGCAGTGCCGAACTTTCATGCCCGTTATCGTGCTCTGGGCAAAACCTATGCCTACCGTCTGCATGATGGACCGGTGGCCGATCCCCATCCCGGTAAAAAAGCCTGGCATGTATCCAGCCCCCTGGATGAAAAAGCCATGCAGCAGGCCGGAGAGCTTTTTACCGGCATCCGCAATTTTTACGCGTTTACCGGCGCAAAGACCGACAGCCGTAATTTTCTGCGCGAGCTGACCGAAGTGCGGCTGGAGCGGAAAAAGCATCTGCTGGACCTGTACTTTAGTGCTGACGGTTTCCTGAATCGGCAGGTTCGCATCATGGCCGCCCTTATGGCCGAGATTGGTGTCGGCCGGGCAAAACCCGATCTGGTGCGGCAGTTGCTTGAGACTCCTGATCGCACCCGCACACCTGGTCCTTTGGCTGCTTACGGGCTGCGGCTGGTGGAGGTACGTTATCGTGACGAAGACTTTACCGGACCTATTTTAGTTCTATAGGATTGCTTTCCCGTTCACGGCATACATCGACCCAGCCGGGATTGCGACTGAGTTGTTCCAGCTCGGCGCAACTCAGTTTGATGCCGGAATTGGCACTGCCGCAGGCTGGAAATACATAGTCATATTGCCGTAACGACTGGTCAAGATAAACTTCGACATTCTCCGGAATCCCAAACGGACAAACACCGCCGATTTCATGCCCGGTCCGCTGTAGAACCTCCTCGGCTTGCAGCATCACAGCTTTGCACCCAAATTGGTCCTTGTACTTGCGATTGTCAATTTTTACCGTTCCGGCAGTTACCAGTATGATGGTACTGTCAGCTTTTTTAAGTGCGATGCTTTTTGCAATCCGGCCTTCCTCAGTCCCCAGCGCTTGGGCTGCCAGCGAAACAGTTGCACTGGATACCTCGAATTCGAGGATATCGCCGTCTCGGCCAAAAAGCTGCAGCCAGCGGCGGGCTTGTTCGATGCTCATTGCTTTCCTCCCTGAAAATCCTACTGCCACATTTTGACTATGTCTACAGGCATTCGGAGTGGAAGTTATTATATTGGTCGCACTCGCTGGCGCTCGCCGCGACCGGCGGGGCGCCCCCCTGAACGGTACGCTGCGCGTCCGCAGCTTCGCCGCAGAACTATAGCCCGCATGGGCGGCCTGGCTGGTATGGGCGGGCCAATAAACAAAAAACCGCGCCTCTTGCGAGGCGCGGCCGTACTTTAGCTATACAGGTTTCTGGATCAGTAGTCCATGCCGCCCATACCACCCAGACAAGAATCCTCTCGGATTCTTGTCCCCGAGTGGAAATTATTGTAATGGTCGCGCTCGCTGGCGCTCGCCGCGACCGGCGGGGCGCCCCCCTGAACGGCACGCTGCGCGTCCGCAGCTTCGCCGCGGAACTATAGCCCCATGGGTGGAATGGCTGGTATGGGCGGGCTTATAAAAAAACCGCGCCCTTGCGGGCGCGGCTGCACATTAGCTATACAGTTGGCTTGGATTAATAATCCATGCCGCCCATACCACCCATTCCACCCATGCCGCCGCCGGGCATGCCGGCGGGGGCGGATTTGGGTTCGGGGATGTCGGAGATGGCGCATTCGGTGGTCAGCAGCAGGGAGGCCACGGAGGCGGCGTTCTGCAGGGCTGAGCGGGTTACCTTGGCCGGATCGATGATGCCGGCTTTCAGCATGTCTACCCATTCCATCTTGGCGGCGTCGAAGCCGAGACCTTTTTTGTCATTCTTGGCTTTGTCGGCAATGATGGCGCCGTCAACGCCGGCATTCTCGGCGATCTGGCGGATCGGCTCTTCCAGGGCACGGCGGACAATCTTGAAGCCGACTTTTTCGTCTTCGTTCAGGTTGTCGGTTCCGGCTTTCAGAATGGCATTGGAAGCCAGGATCAGGGCCATACCACCACCGGGTACGATACCTTCTTCGATGGCTGCGCGGGTAGCCGACAGGGCGTCTTCTACGCGATGCTTTTTCTCTTTCATTTCTACTTCGGTGGCTGCACCGACGTTGATAACGGCAACACCGCCGGCCAGTTTGGCCAGGCGTTCCTGCAGCTTCTCGCGGTCGTAGTCACTGGAGGTTTCTTCGATCTGAGCCTTGATCAGGGCCTTGCGGGCATCAATGTCTTTCTGTTTGCCGGCGCCGTTGATCAGGGTGCTGTTGTCTTTGTCGATTTTTACGGTCTTGGCCTGGCCGAGCTGAGCCATCTCGGTGTTTTCGAGCTTCATGCCCAGGTCTTCGCTGATGACTTCGCCGCCGGTCAGGATGGCGATATCTTCGAGCATGGCCTTGCGGCGGTCGCCGAAACCGGGTGCTTTAACGGCACAGACGTTGATGGTGCCGCGGATATGGTTTACCACCAGGGTAGCAAGGGCTTCGCCGTCTACATCTTCGGCGATGATCACCAGCGGCTTGCCGGTCTGGGCGATCTTCTCGAGGATGGGGAGCAGATCCTTCATGCTGGAGATTTTCTTCTCGTGGATGAGGATGTAGGGATTCTCGAATACTGCAGTCATGTTTTCGCGGTTGGTCACAAAGTAGGGTGACAGATAGCCGCGGTCAAACTGCATGCCTTCGACGAAATCGATGGTGGTGTCCATGGTTTTGGATTCTTCCACAGTGATAACGCCGTCTTTGCCGACTTTTTCCATGGCTTCGGCGATCTGGTTGCCGATTTCAGAATCGTTGTTGGCGGAAACGGAAGCAACATGGGAAATTTCATCTTTTTCTTTGATGTCTTTCTTCATGCGCTTGATTTCAGCGATGGCCAGCTCAACAGCCTTGTCCATACCGCGCTTGATACCCATCGGGTCAAGACCGGCTGCAACGGCTTTTACGCCTTCTTTTACCATGCTGTAAGCCAGAACGGTAGCGGTAGTGGTACCATCACCGGCTATATCGTTGGTCTTGGTGGCTACTTCTTTAAGCAGCTGGGCGCCCATGTTTTCATAGGGGTCTTCCAGCTCAATTTCTTTAGCGACAGAAACACCATCTTTGGTTACGGTCGGAGCGCCGAATTTTTTGTCCAGAAGGACATTGCGTCCCTTGGGGCCCAGAGTAACCTTTACGGCTTTTGACATTTGCTCTACACCGGAGAGCAGTTTCTTGCGGGCATCTTCGCTGAACATGAGTTGCTTTGCCATTCTCTTGTATCTCCCTTTCGTTTGTGGGTGCCGCCCGATACCGACGTAGTGTGTCCAGCCGGGCGGTTCAGTTGTTTCGGAATACGAAGCAGGTATGCTTCGCGAGCTCGAAGATACTAAAAAAGGGCGGTCGGCGGCAAGTGCAAAATTAGTTCTGGTACCGCATTTTTTAGCATTACGCGGTCAATTAACAGCATTTTGGACTGAAATGGCGGCTTTTACTGCCGATAATCCAAGAGAGGGAGTATTATGACCATGCAACACCTGGCAGGCCGTTTCTTTCCGCAACACAAGAGCGCTGCTTTTTTTCCGGTGCTGCTGCTTCTGTGTATGTCAGTGCTGCCATTGTCGGCACAGAGCGGAACCGGTTTATCATCCGAAACTATTTTCTCGTACTCTACTCTGCGCTTTAATGCTGCCGGTGAACCGCCCTGGTTAAGTTTCGAGCGGGGCAAGCGACTGTATACCGCCCGGGATTTTGGCGACGCACTGGCCGCCTTCGACAGTGCCATACTCTTCCGCCGGCAGGTTTTTGCCCTGGTACAGACCAATCTGCAGCGACTGGCGGAAACGAGTCAATATATGGACGCCGCTGATTCCATTACAGCGCTGTTGGCAGCCTACAGTGCCGAAGATTTCCTGCCAGATGAATATCTGCAGATGCAGAAGCACTATAAGGCTTCTACCTTTGCCTTCCTGCAGCACCTACGCTCGCTGCGTATCTCGGAAAACCATCGTACTTTTATCGAGATTCTGCTTATTTTTATGGATTACCGGGCGTTGGATTCGCTGGATGATTCGCTGTACCTGCTTGGCCAGCAGATCCAGCTGCTTAGCCGCTATCCAGAGGCGGAGTTCTGGAAGGGCCGGGTATTTCTGCTGGAAGGCGAGGTGCGTCTGGCTGAGCTGCAGTTTATGCGGGCTCTGGAGCAGCGGGCATCACTGGAAATACCTGAGGATGTGTATCATTTTCAGTATGAGCTGGCTGATCTGTACAGGCTGCAGGATAATTTACGTCGCTGGGAAGAAGTTTTACAACGGATTCTGGTTGATGATCCGATTACCGGAGATCCGCCTATTGATCCGTATCTGCGCGATGCCATGTTGCGCACCCTCAGTAATGAAGGCTTTGATAAATTTATGACGCTGTACCGTATTGACCCGGGGTTCTCGCTGCAGGCTAATCGTGAACTGGCTACCTTCATGCTGGAACACGGCCGGTCGGCGGTAAAACATGCCTCGGTTGCGTCCTGTATGGTTATCACCTCCAGTATCGAGCTGATAAGCACCCGCGACCGGGATTACCGCTGGGCCGGGCTGGCCCATTTTCTTGATTATATCCGGGATCGTCCTGATGTTATGTCGTATATCGCAGAGCAGGATTTGTATGCCTTGCTATTTACACTGGCTGATGCCTTGTATGTCGACAGTGCCTATGCTAATCGGGCTGCTGCCTCATATATCTGGCAGCACTTGGTCCGCCACTCTGCTGCACCCTGGTCGGCGCTTGCCGCCGAACGCGTACGCGACCCGCAGAGTGCAGTAAGACGCTGAGCTAAGAATGGCAGGCGGCTGGTTTAGTTGCCGGCTTTGTTGTTTTCAATTACTGCGAGCATGTCTTTGATCATCTGTTTAATGAACGGATCTTTTATCGAGTAAACGCGGCGGGTTTTCTGTACTTCCGAATCAACAATGCCATTTTCCTTGAGTATGGACAGGTGTTGCGACACTACCGGCTGCGGTTGCTGCAGGCATTGCCAGAGATCGGAGACACAGGGGTCTTCCTCGTGGGCAATCAAACACAGTAGTTTGAGCCGCACGGGATGGCCTACGGCCTTGAGTTTACGGGAGAAATCGGACAGCTGATCTTCGTTACAAGTGTTATTTGGTGCCATGGCAAAGCAATAATACTGATTAAGTTGGATTTATTCAACTCGTCTGCTGGATTAATGCCTTCATTTGACGCTCGGGAGTTGCTGCCAGGTACTGCAAAAGCAGTTTTCGGTCGTTTTCCGGCATGCCATCAAAGGAAAAAGCCAGAATTGCGCCGCGACGGATGAGGGTGCAGGTAAAACTGACTACCGCCTTGTCGATGCGCAGGTCGGCATCCTCGATGACGGTGCCCGGTTCCAGGTCGCTGCACAGCGAAGGATGATCCGGTTTCATGGACAGGCCGGAGGAGGAAATAGTTTCTATGCAGCCGCTTATCGGAGCCAGGGTTTGTGGGTGGCTGAATATGAAGTCCAGCTTGTCCCAGGTGGTTAATGGCCGTCGGTCGGTGATTCTGGCCTCGTCAACCTGTACATAACGCTTAAAGAGCTGCTGAAAGCGGGTGCGCTCCAGCGGGTCATCCAGGGCCTCGCGAATTACACCGTTTACGCCAAGATGGGCGGCTTTGGCGGCTTCCTCGAAGGGGAAGAACGTGCCTTTCAGCAAAACGATTACACAGTCACTCTTGGAATACTGGCTGCGGATATTGACCACGATGGGTTTCCAGTGGCGCGGGAAATCGCGTGCGCTCATGATGATGGCGTCGGGCAGTATCTCGTCCAGATTATCCAAGGCCTTCAGCGGATCGCGATACCGGATAATATCCATGCCCAGCGGCTTGAGGTAGAATGAGGCAATCTGGCTGGTGGTATCATCGTCGATAATCAGAAGCGCCTTCATTCACTGCCCTTGTTTATTACGGTATAAGCGACGATGTTCCAGATATCGTCGCGTTTTTCCAGTTCGTAGATATATTGTTTTACCATGAAGAAGCCGTCATAGGCAAATTTCTGCAGGACATCTACCGTGCCGTACAGCATGCCATAGCGGGTTTCTACTATTTCGAAACTGGAGGGAACGACTACGATATCCGTGTCCACTACGCCCTGCATCAGTTCAGTCTTAAATTCGGACAACATGCGGCGGCGGCCGTCATCGGACTCGCGGTCGTATACCCGGCGGCGTTCGGCGCTGTTGCGCAGCATGGCTTCCAGATCCAGGTACAGAAAAAACTCGTTCCAGTGGCTTTTCTGCCGCGCTGTGATGGTGCGCCGGATCACTTCGTCGGGCGGAATACGTTGGGCCCGCAGAATTTCGGTGGTGCCGGCGATGAATTGTTCGGCAGCCGACGGGGTGGGCGATCCTGGTCGTACCGAAAGCGTCAGGACGTTGGAGCGCAGGCCTTCCTGTTGTGGTCGGCCGACCAGTTCCGGGGAAAAAACGCAGTGCAGCAGATAGGTGCCGGCTTCATTAATGGCCACATAGTCATGCACATTTTCTATAAAAGAGTATTCTTCGCCGGGCAGGAGGCTCAGTTCGCGGTAATACGCCGGGGTATTGGCGGCCATGGTGCGCAGCCAGGTATTGGAGGCTGGCAGCTGGCGGTTACTCAGGGTACGGGCTTCCAGATTCAACGAAAGACGCCGTTCATCGGCCAGACGGAAGCGGTACACCTCGGTGCTGTCGTTGAATATACTCACCCGTACCATGATATCGCTGCTGGTTGAATACAGCGTTTTGTCATGAAATTGTATAGTTACCCTCGGCTGCGCGTGGACGGCGGAAAGCAACAGGCCCAACAGAATCAGGCAGGCACTGGTTTTTCGTAAGAACACCGTTCAACTCCTTGTATGCGCTCAAGCAATACTGTAGTATACTCCAACATTCAATCATGGTGGAGGGCTATGGCCGGCTTTTTCCGGTTCTACCTTCCAGTATATCGGTAACTTTTATGCAGACCTTGAAATTACGAACGTTTTCTGAACGCCTGATGGCTCATTCCTCTTTATCCGAGCTGCTCTCCCTGGCGGGAGGGGGCTATTTTCCTATAGACTGCACCGATACCGAGCTGCCGTTGGCCGCTGTTGTGGCGGCGGCTCTGTCCAGTGATGGTCTGGGCAGGCGGATCTGTGTTGTTCTGCCCGGGGATGCCGAAGCCGAGGCCTTTGCCGCTGATTGTGCTACCCTGGGGGTGGGGGCTTTGCTGTTCCCTTGGTGGAAGGCCGCCGCTTACCGGCCGGTTGAGCCGCGCTCCAGCATTTTTGGCGAACGAGCGGCTGCTCTGGCGGCTCTGCTCGACGATCACGGTCCGCGTATTATCGTGGCCAGTCAGCGGGCTGCCATAACACCGGTGCCGCCGCGCGATGAATTTGAAAAAAACCTGCTGCGCATCCGCAAGGGCGACAGTATCGACAGTCTGGCCATAGCCGACAAGCTGACGGCCTGGGGTTATCTGCGCGTGCCGCGGGTTAGTCTGCCCGGCGAGTTTGCTTTGCGCGGCGAGGTGCTTGATGTGTACATGCCGGGGGACGAGTTTGCCCTGCGCGTGGTGTTCGAGTTTGACGAAGTAGAGGAACTGCGCCTGTTCGAGCCGGTTTCGCAGGCCTCGCAGCCGGATAAACCGGCTACTGCCTTGTTGCGGCCGGCCCGCGAATTGATCTGGAACGAAACCCTTATTGAGCGGCTTGGCCTAACCTTGGCCTCCTGCCCCAAATCGGCTCTGGATAATCATGAACAGGCTCTGGAACATCTATTAGATACCCTGCGCAGCCACGGCGAGTTTAAGGGTGAGGAAAACTATTTCCCGCTGGCCTGGTCTGAGCCGGCCGCAATATTCGACTATCTTTCCGGCGACGATATTGTTATCGCGCTGGAACGCGAGCGTCTGCTTGGCCAATCCGATGCAGTGTTCCGTGAGTACTCCGGCTTGTACCGTAAGGCCCTGCTGGATGCGCCGGTGCCGCCACCGGAGCGCATTCTTATCGATTTTGACGCCTTTTTAAAGCGGGTGCCGCGCCTTTTGTCTACCTGGTCACTTAAAGATACCGAGGCCGTAAACCGGCTCAGTCTGGGTTGCGAAGCGCCGCGTTCGTGGTTCGGCAATATCAATTATTTCAAGGAAGAACTGGAAACCCTGCTGAAGAGCGGCTACGAGCTGCATGTATTTGCCGAAAATGCTATACAGGCCGAGCGCATCGCTTCGCTTTTGCACGACGAACGGATTCTGGTACACTCAGGCGGCCTGTCGGCCGGCTTTACCCTGCCGCAGTCGAAATTGGCTTTTATCCATGAGAGTGAAATTTTCGGCCGCCGGCGCAAGGTGCCCAAGTCGCTAAAAAGTGCCCGCTCACGCATCATCGATACCTTTGTGGATCTGAGCCCCGGCGATTTTGTGGTGCATGTAAACTACGGTATCGGCCGCTTTGTGGGCATCGAGCGCATGAAGGTGCTGGGTAATGACCGCGACTACGTAAAAATCGAGTATGCCGACGACGAGAATATTTTTGTTCCCATCGAACAGGCAAACCTGGTGCAGCGCTTTATCGGCAACGAGGGCGAAGCGCCCCGGCTGGACCGCATTGGCTCCAAGTCCTGGGAAAATCGCAAAAACAAGGTAAAAAAGAGTGTCGAGGATCTGGCTGAACGGCTTATCAGGATTTATTCACGGCGCAAAATGGCTCCCGGCTTTGCCTTTCCTCCTGACGGCGAATGGCAGACTGCCTTCGAGGCGGCCTTCCCCTACGAAGAGACCGTCGATCAGCTTACCTGCATCGACGATGTAAAGCGCGACATGGAAAGTCCCCGGCCGATGGACCGTCTGGTCTGCGGCGATGTCGGCTACGGCAAGACCGAGATAGCCATGCGCGCCGCCTTTAAGGCAGTGATGGGCGGCAAGCAGGTGGCCTTCCTGGCTCCTACCACCATTCTGGCCGAACAGCATTATGAAAACTGCATCGAACGCTTCCGCGGCCTGCCGGTAAGCTTCGGCATGCTGTCGCGCTTCGTGGATAAAAAAGACCAGAAAGTGGTGCTGCAGGATCTGGCTGCCGGCCGTATCGATGTTGTGGTCGGTACCCACCGCATTCTGCAGAAAGATATGGTGTTCAAGGATCTGGGCCTGCTTATCGTCGACGAGGAGCAGCGTTTCGGTGTAAAAGACAAGGAGCGGCTGAAGGAAATCCGGGCCAGTATTGATTGCCTGACCCTTACCGCCACACCGATTCCGCGTACCCTGCACATGAGCATGCTCAAGATCCGCGACCTGTCGGTGCTTACCACTCCACCGATCAACCGCCATCCCATTCAGACTGTGGTGGATGAATACCAGGCCGACCTGATTGCCAAAGCTATCCGCCGCGAAGTGGAGCGCGAAGGCCAGGTGTTTTTCCTGCATAACCGGGTGCAGACCCTGGACGATACCCGCGCCTTTATTCAGCGCCTGGTGCCCGAAGTAATGGTAGAAAGCGCCCACGGCCAGATGTCCAGCCACGAACTGGAAGACATCATGCACCGTTTTATCCATAAGGGCTTTCATGTACTGGTTTCCACTACCATCATCGAAAACGGTATCGACATTCCCAATGTAAATACCATCATTATTGACCGCGCCGATATGTACGGCATCAGCCAGTTGTACCAGCTGCGCGGGCGAGTGGGGCGTTCCGACCGCCTGGCCTATGCTTATCTGTTTTACCCGGACGGACGAGCCCTTTCCGAGCTGGCCATGAAGCGGCTGCAGATCATTTCTGACTTTACCGAGCTGGGCTCCGGCTTCAAAATCGCCATGAAGGATCTGGAAGTGCGCGGTGCCGGCAATCTGCTTGGCCGCGAACAGTCCGGCGAGATCATGGCGGTTGGCTTCGACCTGTATCTTAAGCTATTGGACGATGCAGTTGCCCGGCTGTCGCAGGATGGCTACAAGGAAGTGGAAGAGCCTTACCTGGAATTGGATTATTCCGGCTTCATTCCCGACAACTATATCGGGCAGCCGGCGGTAAAGATGGAAATATACAAGAAGATTGCCTCGATTCTGGGACAGGACGATCTGGATGCCCTTCTGCGCGAGCTGGAAGACCGTTTTGGTCCGCTGCCCGAAGAAGCGGCCAGTCTGCTGGCTCTGGCCGAAATCCGTATCCTCTGCCGCCGTCTGTCGGTTGCTTCGTTAAAAGAAAGCCGCGGTTTTGTTACCGTTGAATTCTCCAAGGTGGCTAACATCTCCATCGAGCGGCTGCTGCGTCTGATGAAGGAAAGCGGCCAGAAGATGAAGCTGGACCCCAACCGGCCCAATGTGCTGATGATAGCCACCGGACCGATCGGGTTGCGCGAGAAGAGCGAGTTTATCCGCGAGAAGCTGGCGGCTTTGGCCGGCTGAGCTTGTCGTCGAATACCACAATGGTACCTGCCATGTTTATCACGTCTCCGGCCTCTAGCCTGCGCCGGCTAACCGGCTTGTTGTTTACC
>Ga0180008_1001527_pt1 | contig 14366 bp, 12 predicted proteins | sample MM_PW_MetaG_FD_121121 | JGI IMG/M metagenome (GOLD analysis project Ga0180008, IMG submission 121121) | Groundwater microbial communities from the Aspo Hard Rock Laboratory (HRL) deep subsurface site, Sweden - MM_PW_MetaG | ecosystem: Environmental > Aquatic > Deep subsurface > Groundwater... | reverse complement strand
GAATGAAATAGTTATGCAATCGGGAATTTGAAGCGGCGTTGAAAGCATAAAAAATGCAGGATGCAATTTTTTATGCTTTCGCCGAGTGCCAACGCTGCCACGATGGCAGCGTCAAACGTCCGCGAAAATCCCCGATTGCATAACTATTTGTCACCACTTTTCGTTTAAAAGAGCATATTTTGATTTCTCTTGTATTCTCTTATATTCTCAAAAGCATCTATACAACAGCCAGTATGCGCTCCGCTCCCCGGATGCTGGTACGCATCCTGGCGTGCTCAGGTCTAAAGATGCTGAATAAAAAACGGCATGACTATCTGTCTGGTACATTGCGCTTTTCAGTTTGCGAAAAAATCGTTTAATAAACGCGCTGCTTCCATGTTTGCTGATCAAGTATGCTGATTACATGCCAGCAGAAAGTCAGGCTCTGTCTCTATTGATACGTAACCGCTGAAACAAAAAGTCTGCGTTGGCCCGGTACTTACTGCAGACTTTTGCGGTAATGGTATTCCGTGATTGTGCTTTCGGGAGCAAAATCATAAGCTTTTTTGAGATATTGCTGCGCTGCATGTCTTTTTCCGGCAGATCGCAAATATAAACCATACTCAAGATAAATCAGGGCTTTCAGATCACGGGCGCTGGTTTCAGATGTAGAAATAGCCTTTGCAAGTAATTCATCATAACGGCTGTCACGCTGCGCGATGCGGTTGAGAAGCGCAAGGTTATACAGAGCCGGGGCGTCAGAGAGTTCAGCGGTGTTTAATTTTTCACGCATGAATTCTTCGGCAAAGCCGGCTCCTTTTGTGAATGCGTATGCGCAACACATATTAATAACAATATCGCGGCAAAGCTGGGTATCTCCGGAAGATTCAGCTCCGGCAAGAGCGGACCGATATGAAAACACCGCATTGGGGTAATCTTCCAATTTAAGATATAAATCTCCGCATAGTTTTGCAAGTTCGGGGACGAACGGATTTTTTTGAAGATAATCGATGATAAGGATAAGCGCGCGGCCCGGGTTGTTTTTTAAAAGATGGTATTTTGCCTCATACAGATAAAGACGCGGGTACTCCGGATTGCTGCGGTAAGGCAGTGTCTCGGAAAAAAAATCATCAGGATTGGACTGGATAGTGTGCCACGCAAGCGCGTAGATGAGTTCAGCCGACGCACCCCAACGGTCGATTGCGCTATGGATCATACTGGTCGTGAGCGCAGTTTTCCCCAACCTGGTTTGAGCATTAATGTACAACACCGCTGCAGAAATTCCATATTCACGGGATGAAGCTTCTGCAACAGTACGGTTAAGTATTGCAGCAGCTTTTTCGTATTGTCTCATCCGGTACAGACATGCCCCGTAATAGTAATTATCTTCTTCGCCTTTGTTGAGACGGTAGTTTGCGTCAAGATGTCTGAGGCTTTGCGCATAATCTTTTGTTTTAAAAAAAAGCTGACCAAGTGCGAAATCAGCTCCGGGTAATTCAGCGGTTTGATTAAATGACAGCGGCCGGAGAGTTTCAACGGCTGTTTCGTATTTTTTCATGCGGATATTCTGAAGGGCAGCAAAGTATCTGAAAATATTTTTCTCATTAAAATCTGCCTGTGCAGCGGCTATGGAAAAATTTTCTTCGCGAGTTGTATCGTTCTGAGAAGAAAGCGCGCGGATAAACCATGTGTAGGCAGAGTACTCAGGGTTTTTATTATTTCCGGAATAGGCATGACTTAAAGAAGAGGCTTCGTTAATATCTCCCGAAAGGTAATTGCAGAGCGCTGCTTTGAGAAGGATTTTTGAATTATTATCTTTATAACCATTCCCACTGTAAAATTTTAATGCGGTTAAAAAATCTTTCCGGATAAAAGCCATATCTCCGAGCTTTTCAAGGGCAGGGAGGTAGTTGCGGTCGGCACTCAGGCATTTTAACAACGCGGTTTCTGCGGCGTCCGGTTTGCCCGCAGTCAGATGAATGGATGCTTCGAGGTACAGGGGAAAGGCAGTGTTTTCTTTTTTCTGAGCCTTGCGGATGTATTCGAGCGCGCTGCTGTACAGGCCGATTTCTTTGTAGCAGCACGCGAGAAATACCTGCACAGTAAACTGCTGACGGTCACTGAGGTCTGTAGTGAGCAGATCAGAGAGGATTTTTGCGGCGAGCCGGTATTGCTGACTGTGATAAAAGGAGTGCGCGTTATTGATATCATGGAAATAGGAAAAATTGATTTGCGTATTTTTTTGGGGTATGCGGTCTATGATTTGAGGCCTTCCGGATTTGAAAACAAAGTATAGAAAACATGTCGAGCCGAAGAGAAAAAGAGCCGCTAAATAGAGAAAAAGCGTTTTATGACGCTTTTCACTGTTGTGTATTAATTTTTCCTTTTTCATCGGCTATTTTATCAAGAACGGCATTTATGAATTTGTAATCTTCAGGATCTGAAAAAAGCTTTGCGAGGTCAACGGCTTCATCGATGGTGACGGCAGCTGGAACGTCATTATCAAAAAGCAGGCTGAAAAGAGAGAGACGTAAAATTGCTTTATTGATGGGGGTAATCCTGTCAAATTCCCATCCCTGCAGTTTTTCTATTATAAGTACATCGATTTCTTCGCGTTTTTCGAGCGCACCGTAGACGAGTGATGCAGCGAATTCTTTTGCGCTTTTCCGGTTGAATGTATCCCATTCGAAAATGCAGAGCAAGTCGGTGGAAACTTCTTTTTGAAATTCATACGCAAATAATGCCTGACATGCGATAATCCTTCCGATACGCCGTATATTCATCCGGCCTTTGGTGAGTACCGGAGTTTCTACTGCGAGGGTTCGTTTTCTTATTCGTTTGGTGATGTACACGCGCGGTTTTTCGTGCGTAACGCGCGTGTTTTGTAATCCGGTGTTTTTTCGGGTACTGAAGGTATTGCGGGGAGGGCAGTTATGCATTGAATGCACGGCTGACATTGATGAGTTCGATTAAGGCTGAAGCGGCTTCCCATCCTTTGTTCCCCATTTTTATTCCTGATCGCTCAAGGGCTTGTTCCATATTTTCGACGGTAAGAATACCGTTTGAAATTGGAATGTTAAATTCAAGGGAAAGCTGCGCAGCAGCGGCGGTTGACTGGGATGCAAGATATTCAAAATGAGGTGTGCCGCCGCGGATAATGCATCCGAGACATATTATGCCGTCGTATACTTTTTTTTTGCATGCCTGTTTTACCGCATAACCGATTTCAAACGCACCCGGTACGTAGATAATATCTATGGATTGTTCATTGCCGCCGCTCCGGATGATAAAGTCTTTTGCAGCGGAAACCAGGTTTTGGGTGATGGTGGAATTAAACCGGCTGACCACAATGCATATTTTTTTATTATCAGCTGAAAGAGAGCCCTCGTAAATCATAGGTAATCCTGTATATTTAAAACGAACACGTTATTAATGGATGCGTAACAACATTTTTTATATTCTCACGTGCTTTAGTGTATTATGAGAAGGGATATTTTTCAAATACTTCATTCCAAGGGCAAACGCACACATTTTTGATTTATCAAAAATGTGTGCGTTTGGACCATATAGTAAAGACTGTTGCGAAGGAAAACGCAAACGGTTTCAGGGGTATTTCTCGTTTTTTGAGCGATTCCGTCGGGCTTTGACTGTGTGAAAAAATACATGATTGTTCCTTGCCCGACGGCGCAAGCGAAAAAAACGAGAAATACCTCTGAAACTTAAAGTTTGCGTTTACCCTTTTCATCGTTCAAGACGATGAATTTTATCGATGCGGGTCTGATGCCGCCCGCCCTGATGGTTTGACTGCACGAACGAAGCGAGTATTTTTTCAAGGGGTTCGTGATAGACGACACGCCCGCCAAGTGCGATGAAATTCGCATTGTTATGAGCCCTGGCCATTTCAGCGGTAAAACAGTCGTGAATAAGTGCGCAGCGGATGCCGTGTATTTTATTTGCGGCTATTGAGATACCAATACCGGTTCCGCACACTAGTATTCCAAAGTCATATCCGCCTTTGAGGAATGTCGCGGCTGCATTTTGCGCTATATCGGGATAATCGACAGAGTCGGGAGAATATACACCGAGATCAGTAATGGTGTGTCCGGCTCCGGTAAGAATCTGAGCAACTTTATTTTTTAATTCAAATCCGCCATGGTCTGACGCTAGGATTATTTTCTGCATGTTCATTTGCCTTATTATCAAGTTTAATATGTGAAGGAGTATTTTACAATCCACCTTTTTTAAGATGAATTTTAATAAATTTTGTATGATCACAGGTGAAAGGGTTTTGCAGAACGGTAATTCAGCGCGGCGACTTATAGTAGTTGATTTGCTTTCAATAGTCAAGTGGAAGGGTTTCGCCACTCAGGCAATTCAGCACGGCGTCAAAAAGGAAAAATTGGCAGGATGCCAAAATTTTTCCTTTTTGCCGAGTGGAGTCCGACGCCAGGAGGGCGGAGGCAAACGTCCGGCTGAATTGCCGGTGGCGAAATCCCTTTCACGTCACCTGTAGAGAAAAGAAAACCGGCAAACGTCCGCCTGAATTGATCGACATAACACTTCAGCTGAGCCTATTTTAAAAAAATAACTACCACATAAAAAGACGCCAGTTCAATTATCAGATTTACAACTTCAACACGGGTATGTCAAAAATTTGTAAAGTGCACATCTTAATTACCAGGATGTATTGTAAAATATATCCCCAACATGAATTTACTTACAGAAGTACAGCAGGAAAGATACAACAGGAATATCCGTGTAAAGGAAATCGGCATTGAAGGCCAAGAAAAAATTTCTGCTGCGCGGGTTTTGGTTATCGGTGCGGGCGGACTCGGATCGCCGGCAGCATTGTATCTTGCGGCGGCCGGAGTAGGTACACTCGGTATTGCTGACGGTGATACTGTGGCGCTTTCAAATCTACAGCGGCAAATACTCCACACGGTGCAGGATATCGGCAGACCAAAACCTGAATCCGCCGCTGAAAAAATCAAATTACTCAATCCCGATGTGAAAATTAAAACGTATTGCAAAATATTATCTTATACAGATATCAGGGAAATCATTCAGAAATATGATTTTATTCTGGATTGTACTGATAACTATAAAACAAAATTCAGTATAAATGATGCGTGTATCGCAGAAAAAAAAATATTTTCTCATGCCGGTGTGTGTGCGCTTCACGGCCAAACCTTTACGATAAATCCGGGACTATCCGCATGTGTACGCTGTGTATTCAGCTCACCGCCGCCTGAAAGCGTACAAAACGCAGGTGCCGACAGCGGTATTCTCGGCGCTGCCGCAGGAATACTCGGTTCCATACAGGCCGCTGAAGCAATCAAGTATATCAGCGGCGCGGGTGCACTTCTTTTTAACGAATTGTTGTCGTTTGAATTATCCAACATGGTTTTTCGGAAGATTCTCATTAAACTGAGACCAGATTGTCCGGCATGCGGTGGCGAAATCCCTTTCACGTCACCTGTAGAGAAAAGAAAACCGGCAAACGTCCGCCTGAATTACCATTGCGAAAACCCTGCCCAAGACTGCAACCATCATTGAAAAAAAACTCAATAGATAATAGAATGCCCTTACTGACTCTGTAAACAACATTTTTACAAGCAGAATTGCGGAGGAATGTATGAAGTATCTCTTAATAATGTTATCGTGTATGGCTTTTTCATGTCAGAAAACGCCGAAAATCCCTCAGGCGAAAGTGCTAATGCTTCAGGGATCAGTTACAGTAGTCAGAAAAAAATTATCAGCCCCATGTACCAAGGGTCTCCTTCTTTTAAGCGGCGACAGGGTAGTGACCGCAGCGGGCAGTGCCGCGGTACTCGAGCTCGGCGGTGATTTTGCAGTAGTTGAACTTCAGGAAAATGCAGAACTGCTCATTACTGACTATGCCGGTGAACATAAAATTATTAATGTACCGAAAGGAAATATCTGGGCGAAAGTTTCAAAACTGCAGCCGCAGCATCACGCTGAACTAATTACACCGCTTACCGTTGCGGGTATTCGCGGTACAAAATTTCATACTTTTACCATGGGCGAATATTTTGGTACATGTTTTTGCGATGGTGCGGTCGAGTATTCAGTATCATCAAGCGGGCACGAAGGCTATCACAATACCGATAACCTGGTAGTAACCCGCGGCAATAAAACAATTTCTTTCAATCCGGCAGTTCTGGAAAAGGAAACCGGCATAAATCACGATCATTCCGTAATAGCCGGAAGTCCTCTGGGAAATCAGGACGCAAGCGGTCATGCGGCCAAGATCATGGCATTTCTCGACCGGCGTTTTGCTGAATAAAAAAAATGACATGTTCGATTGCCGTACTCGGGTGCGGAGGTATCGCTTCTGCGCACTGTAAAATTCTTTCAGAAACAAAACAGGCAAACCTGAAAGCATTTTTTGATATCCGCAGGGAGCAGGCCGAAAAGCTCTCTGCTCTGTATCCGGGATCGTATGCCGCACACAGTATTACCGATATTATTCAGGATAAAAAAATCGATGCGGTATATTTCTGCATGGGACACTCGTGGACACTGCAGTATCTGACCCTTTTTCAACAAACCGGTAAATCTTTTTTCATCGAAAAGCCTCTTGCCGCCAACGAAAAAGATCTGATAAAAATGAGCCGGATAATAAAAAAAAACAAACTGCGGGTGTTTGCCGGGTTTAAAACCAGGTATAACAGCGCGGTGAGAGAAATGAAGAAAATTATTCCTGTTCCTCATCATCTGAGCGCTCAGGTTAACGATGCCCATTGGCGCGGGCACCACTATGATTCTGTCAATGAGGGCACGCATATACTCTGTCAGGGTGTGTATGCATCAGATGCAATATGCTATCTTGCGGGTTCACTGCCGGTCTCTGTTTTTGCCTGCGGGCCCCGGCGTCCGGATGCAAATTTTCCCGCCAGTTTATCCGCTATAATAGAATTTAAAAACGGTTCAGCCGGTACTCTGATTATAGATGAAAACGGAGTGCAGCCGGAGTTATCAAAATTTTTTATTCAGTCTTCAGGCGGGGGTAAAATCTTATCCCTGTCGCAAAGATATACCCGTTTGACCGTATCTGATGGGGAAGGTGTACGTGAGATGGCTTTTTCTGAGGATGGATTTAAATTGGAAAATATGCATTTTCTTGAGGCTTCGGCGGCGGGCGGAGACTATGAAACCGGATTTATTCAGGGAGCGCTGCCGTCTATAGTATTATACCGGGCAATTGAATCCTGGAAGAAGGGAAAGCCGGTTAAAATCACAAGTGGTGTAATCTGAGATAAATAGCCACAGAGGACACAGAGAACACAGAGGAAATTTTAACTGCTCGGATGGGAAAAGTCAAAGTTTCTTCATGTTAATAATCTATGCATGTCTATGCGCAGAAACCTGACTTCATGTTCAGGTTTGAATCGCCTTAAACGTTTTTATTACTTCTGCTTTTTCAAAAAATTGATTTAAAATATATTTATGTAAAATCGTAGTTATAAAAGTTTGGTACTTCATTCCGTTGGCATCAGCATGTTCTTTTAACTTTTTTAAATCATAGTCACTAATTCTTAGACTGATGCTTTTGTTTTTTTTTGCCTCTGAAATTATATTTTCAATTTGTTTGCGTTTTTGAGCTGGTACAGATTTAAAATTGTGAATTTCATTTTCAATATTCTTTTCAAAATCATCTAATATTATTTTTTTGTTCATTTTTTGCCTCTGTATAAATTGTTATACTTTTTACTGGGAAATATTGTTTTTAAAACTATGGTGTTATTAGTATCGACGACAAATGGAACTATGTGAATATAGTTATTCAAATTTATTACAAAGTATAATTGATTATCTCTTGTCGGATTTTCGATTATATCGATATATTTGTTATTTATAATTATTTCAGCAATGTCTTCGAATCTTATGCCCCGATCGAAAAATAATTTATTATTTTTCTCCTCGTCCCAAATTATCTCCATGTTTAATTATAAGATATTGTATATACAATGTCAATGATGATTTTGATCTTATTGATTGCTGTAATTTTTTTGTGATTGGTACAACGAAAGTGGTGTAAATCATTTATTATACTAATATCAAGTGGACAGGTCGGCTTTACCGACAGCGAAACAGATGCCAGTTGTCAGTAGACGAGAATTGTAATAAGACACCTGGTGCTGACGACTGAGCGCTGTCTTCTGATGCCTGCCGACTCAGTCGGCATGGCTTCTCCGGCGAAGCCGGCATAGGACTATAAATTTACCAGGATTAATTTATCACTCCCGGCAAGCACAATTTTTTTTTCTATACTCAGAAACATTACTTTATGTAATGGAGTGCGGAATTTTCTCCGCGAAATTATTTCCCCTTTGTTTGATATTACATATAAATGGCCGTTTTTATCCGCTGCGGCAATTTTTCCGTCCTTGGCATCACTCTGTATTCCGCAAGCGGTAATAATTTCTCCGGGCAAAGTAATATTCCAACGCATAGTGCCGTCTGTATTCCACGCACACAGTGCCCCGCTGTCGGAACAGCTCACAAGCATCTGTCCATCAGTGTCAGGACAGTGCATTGTGAAAAGGCCGTGTACTTTACCGGCAGTATTTTGTTCCCATTTAAGCTCAAGTCCGGTTTTGCCGGTTTCATACAGCTGTACGCATCCGATACTATTACCTGAAAACAGGTATGCGCGTTCTGAAACTGTTACTGGCAATAGTCCGGTAACAGCTGAACCCGCACGAGGGAAAAGACGGCGGTTTGCTTTTAATGTTCCCGTGCGATCGTAAATATAGGCAGAAGCCACACCGCATGGAGAACCTAATCCCGCGATTATATTATTTTCTTTACTCGCGAATACATCGCATACTGAAATGCATACGGGAACACCGTATGCCATATACTGAGACCAGTTTGTTTCACCGGTTTCACTTAATGCATGAATGCGGCTGTCTCCGGTGCCTGCCAATATCAGTACATTCCCGCCGGAATCATACACCTGGAATGACCGGACTTCACCGTTGCCGCTCGTGTACCAGCTTACTGCGGGCATTATATGCGGGATTTCTTTTTTCCAAATAAGTTTTGTCCGGTCAAAAAAATATACAGTCCCGCTCCGTGTGCCTGCGAGTAAACAGGGCTTTTGAGAAATAGTCACCGTTTCGAGCGCGGTGATTGTGCCGTCAAGTTTCTCTTTTTGAAGCGGTGTGCCGCTGCGGTCAAAAAAAGAAAGTGTGCTTCCCTCACTCGCTGCAACTATGCTTCTCCCTTTTTGCTGCTCAAGTACGGCGAGTTGTCCTCCGCTTTGAAGCGTAACGGTTACTTCAGCTGCGATACCGGATGGTGCTGCAGTCCGCGTATCAGAATCCGGAGCATCGGTAACGTATTCCGGTTTTTTTCGTAACGCATCAAGCAGTATTTGTATCTCGTTTGCCCGGGAGGTATTAATTTTTCCCGCAAAGGAGGATTTTGTTTTTTTCAGAAATATATTTTCACCATTTATTTTTAAATATGAACCGGCAACACAGAAAAAAACGTTTTTGTCAAAATAAAGAAATTCAGCATCGGTTTGGACTTCCTTATTATTTTGACCTGAGACGCCGATATACCCTGTGTTTTCAGCGCATATAACCGCGAATGTTCCTGTAGCGGTTTTCTTTATTTTAAGTTCCGGATAGTCTCCAAGACGGCTTTGAAAAAGAACCGGAAAACTGATTTTTGATCCTTTTTTGTATACTCCGTTTACGGTTTGATCTAGTCGGTGTAGTGCGGTAGACGCATAAAAGCGCGGGTACAGTCTGTTACCGCGGTCAAATTCGGCCGAAATTGTGCTCTCCTGGCCAAATGACGCATGTGCGAGAGTAAAACGGCTTGGTTCTTTCACCGCTTTTTTCCTCAGTATGACGCTGATAATTTCAAAATTATATCCCTGAGAAGAGGCATTCTTGCCGTCTGAAGTAACCAGGATTGTACGTGGTGAATTTTTCTCCCACACATGCCGGCCGAGAGGCACCTCAAACATTTCTGCAAGAGAGTGCGTTGCCAGGTCAACATTACGCGCATATTCTTTCCCGTCAATAACAACACGTACGGTCCCTGATGCGGGTGTTTGGATGCCGGGCATCGTTATTCCTTTAAGGCGGATAGCTGTATCATATGTTCCTTCCGGACCTCCTTCAAGCGTAAACCGGATACCGTCCCCTATATTTTTTACTGCTACCGCGAGGCTTGTAAAGGAGAGTCCGGATTCAGTAAACACAGATGATCCTATCGGTTCTGCATTCTTCTTTATCTGTTGTACGCCGAACCAGAAGTCCGGCTCATTCCATCCGTCCTGACGGGAAAAAACAGAATTTGATGCATATTCTTTGTCCCCGGCAAGATACCACCTTGAATTTATTTTATAATATCCGGGTGAACCGCATGTTAATTCATCAAGTACAAAAAAAGCTCCTGCGGCAATTTTAAAAATATGACGGTGCCATACGGAGTCTCCGTATGGGTCAAGTTTAGTTCTGGTATAATGAAAGCCGTTATCAGACCCGTGCTGTTCTATCATTGCCAAAAGGGGGATTTGCTTTGGCGCCAGGCCGTCCTTTATAAATGTCAGCGCATTGTGCTGTTCGAGACTCGACCATATACCATAGGGGTCCGGCTGGGCGATCCATACCCGTTTGGATTGTGAAAATTCCAGTACGGTATTCTGATCTGAAAATGAGTGACCCATCTGCTCCCCGACACCGTCAAGCAGGAGATATGCATCCTCCGGTTCAAATCCATCCCTGAAATAAATTTTATCGAAGGATAATGTAATAGTATCTGCAGAAATTCCTTCACGGGGCATACTCGCGCCGCTGCCGTCCATATGCGGGGTGTACAAAACGCTGAACCTCGGCTCAAGCGGTGCAATAACTTGTAATCCATTTAAAGAGCTGGGAATAACCGGGAGAATACCGCTGTTAAACCCCCGGAACGCTTCATCTGATGAACTCATCATCTGGCGTTTATTTGCAAGATAAATCCAGGTTCCGTCCTGCAGCAGCCAGGAAAGTTTGGTAAATACACTTGCCGGGTAATCGCCCGCGGAACAGTCTCCTGAATACGGCGACATGCCGAGATTATTTACTATCGCCGCACAATAAATTGCTGTTTTGGCTGCATTGCCGCTCTTTACGAATTTTTCGCCAAGATCCTTCATCTGCAGGGCCATTGTGAGATGGTTTTCCAGAGAACCTCCGTAATTGTGCTGACTCGTAACCTCGTCGAGACTTCGGTACGAACTGAGCTGACTCTCCCATAAATACCGCACATTTCGTTCATATTCTGTTAATTCTTTTTCAGTGACTTGATCACTGTAATATTTTCTCAAATGCCTGACTGCATAATAAAATCCTATTCCAAATCTGGTCAGATGATTGCCTCCTATTCCTCCGCGGCGGAGAACTGTATCCCAGGTCTCATAATATTTTAATCCCTGACTGCTTCTTAAAAAATCAAGTAATGCATTAATAACTGTTTTTCGTTCCTCATCACTCATCATGGCATACGGTTCCATTATATCCCATGACTGGGATAAATAATAGAAAAGCAAATGATCATAAACAAGTTTTTTATTTTTAATTTTTTTATTAAGCACCGTCTCTTTGTATTGTGCTGAAAATGCGGAATCCGCACTGCGCAGATATTTGGATGACAGGCCAAGTTCGTCACGGTTTGCTCCGGAAAAGCGAAGGGGGAAGGCATCAAGCATAGTAAGAGAAGGATCGCGGTTCACTATAAGTCTAAAAGGAAAGATGAGCATATCTTTTTGCATCTTACATGAATCGTTGAACTTTTTTACCGCATTTTGTATTCCATCAGCCTGAGAAGAACTGATGATAATTATATGTTTTCCGTTACCAAGAGGGTTGGCAAGAGGCCTGATCACATAGCCGTTTGTACCCGGAAAATAATGGTCTTCGTAGGTGTAATTCATTTCGTACAATGCAGCGTGAACTCTGCAGGTTGCAAGATTGCCGATAATAATCAGATTGTTTCCTTTTGTATTAAGTTCCGCAGGATCATCCGGTAAAATATCAGGTTTCCTGCCCGTTTTTTTTAAAATATAATTTTGAATTTCAAGTGCTGCATGTTTCTCTTCAGTTCCATGCACTATGGAGATCATAGACAGTTCCTTGCTGCCGATACTGATAAATAATGGTAATGGCCGTGGAATTATTTCTTTCTGCGGGGGTAGCACGGAAAAAAATACATTTTCAAACCAGACGGTTCCACCGTCTTCAATATTTATGCATCTCAACAACAAGACTGCGGTTTTTGCTTCAGCATCTGCTTTGAAAGTGCCTTTAATCTCGCGGAATGATTCTCCAAGCCGGTCGCCAGGTTGACTCGCGGTGGATGAACCAATGTTTTTTTTCTCAGCATTAAACTGAACCACAGTTACACCGAGTACCGCATTTTGACCGGGACTGATACATGCGGCCATTGTGCCGAATTCGTACTCCTCTCCGGGTATTATCTGAATAGTCTGCTGCGCTAAATAGATACTCGCTGCTTTTTTAGTGGCATATCTGAGAGAAGATGCATTTTCTGCATTGATGCTGTTGTCCGCTCCGCTGATTCCTGCTTTGGTATCAAGCACCGCATCAGAGAGTATTTCCCATTTGTCTGACCCTTCTTCAAAGCCGGGATTTTGAACCATGTTTTTTTGTGCTGAAAATATTGCTGCAGTCATACATACTATACTCAGAACCTGACGCGTAAAATAACGAATATTCATGTTATGCTCCGTATTAAAAAATTATTTTTGTAAACTATATGCATTTTTAACAAGTGTTTCCGCACTGATAAAACCATTCCAGAATAAATCAATTTTTTCCTGTATAGCCAAAAAGTGCTTATCGTTTGAGAGTGTGGTCACATCGAAACTGTGTGTGATTGAGTCGGTAAAACAGCGGTAGTTGCGCGGATCATCGGGACTCTCTCTGCGTCTTGCGGCCTTATCTATTACCGGTATGCCGCTTCCGGATTTTCTAAGCCGTTCCTGGGTACTTAGACTGTAAAAAAAGTCAAGATATGCTTCCCGGACCGGAGACGGCACATTTTTAAATACAAATAATGAAGTATACACGCGGAGGTTCGGCGCAGGAAGAGACGAAAGTGCAATCGGGAAGTGCTGTCGCCGGATATGCGCAAGATCGTAATAGGTTGAGACATACATTGCCGCGTGCTGCATAGAAAAAATATTGCGGCTTACTTCATATGGGCAAAAATAGATTTCCCGTCCATGCATCGCGCGCATTTTTTTCAAAGTAGTGATTACTTCAGCGCTGTTATCAAAAGATTCTTTTTTGTGAAAATACAAGTGAAACCATGGCCATCGTCCACCGCCGTTTCCGCATGTAAGTCCGCAGTACTCCCTGCCAAGCGTGCGGCTGATTTTTGACGCGGTATCAGTAAGCGATGCCAAAGTGCTGAAATGTTTTGGCGGTATAATACCGGCCTGATTACATAACCCGGTGTTGCAGATAACAACTAACGGTGAAAAGAAGCAGGGCAGACCGGTTTGCGCACCCGCTATTTGCATATTTGTTGCGAGTGAACGCATAATAGTATTGTTTTTGAGTAAGACTGACGCGCAAGGACTTTCATGCAAATCGGTCAGCAAATTCTGATAGTAAAACCATGGTGCGCAGTACGCTTCTCCGATATAAAAATCATAATGTTTAATCTCATCAATTCCGGATTTGCATCCGTTTGATAGCTTTAAAATATCAGTACGGGTTGAGAGCCCTGTTGCGGTGCTGAAATCTTTGTGTACCGGCAGGAGTAATCCGTACAGACGTTCATCGGCCACAGCGATGGAAATTGTTTTTTGCAGTGAGCAGTGTGTATTTGATACTCGGGCGGGTTTGCCCTGTGCCTTTACGATAAAAGATTCGCTTTGAAGTAACCCAAACGCTTTCGACACAGTGCGCTTATTAACACGAAACTGAAGCGCGAGCGAATTTTCTGATGGAAGCGCATCTCCCGGTTTATACACACCGTTTGAAATGCTGTTCCGGATATGCGTGTAAATGTTTTTTGAAGTATTCATAACTGGTGCACATAAGTGCTACAGTTATTATATGCGAAAAATTGAGAAATGTCAAGTTATTTTTTTATTTTTTAACAATCACTATAAAACCACGAATGAACACTCCTGACATTAGATTCTTTATCATAGACATCTACGCTAAAACGTAGATAAATTTGTGTAATAAAGTTTATTTATTATACAGCAAGAGGACAGAGGACAGAGGACAGAGGACAGAGGACAGAGGACAGAGGACAGAGGACAGAGGACAGAGGACAGAGGACAGAGGACAGAGGACAGAGGACAGAGGACAGAGGACAGAGGACAG
>Ga0180008_1001526_pt1 | contig 14371 bp, 10 predicted proteins | sample MM_PW_MetaG_FD_121121 | JGI IMG/M metagenome (GOLD analysis project Ga0180008, IMG submission 121121) | Groundwater microbial communities from the Aspo Hard Rock Laboratory (HRL) deep subsurface site, Sweden - MM_PW_MetaG | ecosystem: Environmental > Aquatic > Deep subsurface > Groundwater... | reverse complement strand
ATTATCCCCTGCCAGTAGGATTTGACCAAACTATCTCTCAACCTTATATGGTAGCTTTAATGACTCAATGTTTAGAGCTTAAGGGAGATGAAAAAGTCTTAGAAGTTGGAACTGGCTCTGGATACCAAGCCGCTATTTTAGCTGAAATTTGTGAAAAAGTTTATTCTATTGAAAGAGTTGCTAATTTAGCTACTCGAGCATCTAATTTAATTATTAACGATTTAAATTATACTAATGTCTTAATTACTGTAGGCGACGGAACTTGTGGCCTACCTCAATATGCTCCCTACGATCGTATTATCGTCACTGCTGCTTCACCTAATATACCCAAGTTTCTTATAGAGCAATTAAGTAATAATGGCCTGATGGTTATTCCTATAGGAGGTTCCTTTCTCCAAAATTTAACTATTATTAGAAAGAGAGATAAAAAAATACAGACCCAAGAATCTATTGGATGTGTATTTGTGCCTCTTATTGGCAAATATGGTTGGGAAAATAACAAAAACGGGGTGTAGCGCAGTTTGGTTAGCGTGCAGCGTTCGGGACGCTGAGGTCGGAGGTTCAAATCCTCTCACCCCGACCAAACTATAATGGACCCCAAAAATTGGACAGTGTGTTAAGTTACGCTTAAACCCAAAAATATTTACAAAAGCATTAAAGAATGTTATAAAAAAGATTGATAAAATTTACTATGTTGGCAATGATTATGAATTAGATATTGCTCCAGAAAGAGACGCTGGGTTAATGCCAATACTTATTGATAGGGATAATCGATACCCAGATTCAGTAGATTGCGTACGAATAAAAAAATTGACTGACTTGGAAAAAATTATAAAATAGCCAATTTACAGTATTATGTCTAAAGATAAAAAACAGCTCAGATTAATCAAAACCAAATGGGGGTTTTACCAGTATAAACCCGCACCATCAGAAACCGAGTTAGAAAAATATTATGAAAAAAAATATTACCAAAAAGGGCATGGCAGTGATGAGGTTTTTTATAGCAAGGAAGAATTAGAGTGGAATAAATTAAAGGCTGGGCTGATTTATAGGGAAGTGGAAAAATTGATTTCAAAAAATGGTGACCTGATTGATCTTGGTTGCGGAGAGGGGTGGCTCTTAAATGAGTTTTATAATCATGGTTGGTCAGTTATAGGTATAGATTTTAGCAGATATGTGATTGAGAAGTATCACCCACATCTATTAGCATTTTTCAAACAGGGTAACATTTATAAGTTGATGAAGCAGAAAATTCAAGAAGGCAAAAAGTTTGATGTGATATTTTTGGGAAATGTGATTGAGCATGTTATCGACCCAGTTTATTTGCTTAATGATATAAAATTAATTACGCATAAACAGTCAATATTAGTTATGGTTGCCCCTAACGATTTTTCACCATTACACAAGCATCTTCTTGATAAAAAATATATTACAAAGAAATGGTGGCTTGCCTATCCCGATCATCTTTCCTATTTCAACAAATCAAGTATGAGTAATTTAGTTCAAGATTTAGGATTCAAGATTAAGATGATCGTGGCAGATAATCCAATTGAATTGAATCTCCTGAATGATAATTCAAATTATATTAAAGATACATCTAAAGGAAAAAAAACACATACATTTCGAGTGCGTATGGATAATTTTATGGCGAGCATTGATCCCGAAAAAATGCTATGCCTTTATGAGATTTTGGGGTCTATGGGTATTGGTCGAGACTTAATTTATTATTGTTTATTAGTACAATAGTGTTATGAAAAGAAAATTATCCATCGCAATCAACTTTTATTCAAAAATCGCTCGAATGATTTGAAATCCCGCCCCAGTGTCTCCGCCTGCAGTGTCTATGTCTTTTCGCTGGGTGATGAAACCTTTGATGATGAATTTAGCGATATAAGGCAAAATGTCCATTTATCGCCTATACCAGAAGCGATTATAAGGGTGTATAGGAGGATTTTTAGGAAAATTATGTTAGTTTTTATTGATGAAGCTGGGGATACTGATAGAAAAATTGAAGGAGGTTCAAGTAGATTTTTTGTCATTTCATTGGTTTTATTTGATGAAGAAGCTAATGCTTGTGACCAGAGAATAAGTTTACTTCGCAGGGAATTAAAATTCTCCGAAAATTATGAGTTTCATTTTACGGAAAATTCAAAACGGATAAGAATAGAATTTTTAAAAGCGATACAACCATATAATTTTATGTATTTTGCAGTTGCTCTTAATAAAGATGACCAAAAGTTATGGGGACCGGGATTTTCTACTAAAGAATCATTTTACAAATATACTTGTCAGATGGTATTTACAAATGCTATGCCTTATCTTGATGAAGCAATTGTAATTTTAGATAAATCTGGAAATCCTGAGTTCAGGAGCCGATTGGCAAAATATTTAAAGAAAAGATTAAATAAGGATAACCAGAGGATAATCAAGAAAATTAAACAGCAGAAGTCTTCGTCTAATAATTTATTGCAATTAGCTGATTATATCTCTGGTATTATAAACAGAAAGTCCCTTGATAAAAAAGATTGGCATGAGTATTATAAATATATTGCTCCAAGAGAGATATGGGTTCAGGTATGGCCCAAATAAAATACCGCTCCTTACCCTTAAAAAGGGACGCACCTGATAAACAGGACTATTTGGAGCGGTATCAATTCCATTATTAGTATATCATAAAGAATCAATAATTGTCAAGACAAAATTGGGATTATACAGCAATTCTAATTATCAGCCTCCTCTACCACCAAGGATGTTCAAAGGACAATAGATTTCACCCTGGCTAAATATGATGGACATCAAAAAGAGCAGAAGCCAATTATTCACTCTGACAACGGCCCTCAGATGAGGGCCAAATCCTTAAAGAAATTAGTCTCCAGGTATACACAAATAATTTTAATTTTTTCCTTGAAAGGATCTAAAGCAATATAATAATTACAAAAGATACTGGAAAAATTGCTTCCTTTAGAGTTACCTTAGATGCATTAGTGGGAAGAAATAAAACAACGAATAAAAAGGAAAAAACGTGAATACTGATTTAACATTCATCACAAATGAGAGAGATCAAAATCTCAAGGATAGGTTCGAGGTTTTGATAAAGGATACGAAATTTTTTGATTGCTTGGTGGGTTTCTTCTACACGAGCGGGTTTTATGCGATATGCAAATCGTTGGAAGCAACTGAGAAAATCCGCGTCCTTATTGGAATAAGCACAAGCCGACAGACATACGATTTACTTAATAGAGCAGTAACCGAAAAACAACAGACGCTCCAATTTTCTCACGCAGAGGTAAAGCAAGAATTTCAGGGCCTAGTTGAAAAAGAACTGGAAGGCTCTGAAGATATCCGCCAGGTAGAAGAAGGAGTAGTTAAATTTATAGAGTGGATAAAGAGCAAGAAATTGGAAGTAAGGGCATACCCTTCGCAAAATATTCACGCCAAGCTTTATATAATGACTTTCGCAGAAGGGGATCGCGATGTAGGAAGAGTAATTACCGGCTCCAGTAATTTTACCCAGGCGGGTTTGGTCGACAATCTTGAATTTAATGTTGAATTAAAAACCCGGGCCGATTATGAATTTGCCAAACAAAAATTTGAAGAACTTTGGAAAGACTCTGTTGATGTCAGCCAAAAATATATCCAGACCATAGAGGATAAGACCTGGCTTAACCAGAATATCACCCCTCATCAGCTTTACCTTAAATTTCTATACGAATATTTCAAAGACGAATTGAGCCAGACAGAGGATGTCTTCATCAAATATTTGCCTCAAGAATTCAAGAGATTAGAGTACCAAGAGCAAGCAGTTTTGAATGCCAAGAAGATCCTTGGAGAATACGGAGGAGTGTTTATTTCGGATGTGGTTGGCCTTGGAAAGACATATGTTTCAGCGATGCTTGCCGGTCAGCTTGATGGTAGGACTTTAGTTATCGCGCCTCCTGTGCTTCTTGAAAAAGCTAATCCCGGCTCTTGGCCAAATGTATTTTCTGATTTTAGAATCCCGGCTGATTTTGAATCCCTGGGTAAGCTTGATGACATCATCGACCGAGGAACTGAAAAGTATACCAATATCATAATAGATGAAGCCCATCGTTTCCGGACAGAAGCCACTATGACTTATGAAAAACTGGCAGAGATTTGTCGTGGTAAACGAGTGATTTTGGTAACCGCTACACCTTACAATAATTCACCTAAAGATGTTTTAAGCCAGATTAAGCTGTTTCAAAAAGCAAAGAAGAGTACAATCCCGAACCTTTCTGATCTGGAAGGATTTTTCAATAGCCTTCATAGAAAACTTAAAGGGTTAGACAGGCAAAAAGATTATGCGGAGTATATTAAAACAGTAAAAGAAAACTCGAAAGAAATCCGCGATAAAGTCCTTAAATACTTGATGGTTCGCCGGACTAGGACAGAGATTACCAACTATTTTTCCGAAGACCTCAAAAACCAGAAGCTAAAATTCCCGGATGCCCAAAAGCCGGAACCGCTGTTTTACGAATTGAGCAGCGAAGAAGATGCGATCTTTAATAAAACCATCGAACTTATAACTCAGAGATTCAAATACGCCCGTTACGCGCCTATGCTGTATTACAAGGGTAAAATATCTCAGCCAGAAGAATTATCCCAGAAGAATATGGGCAAGTTTATGAAAATCCTTTTAGTAAAAAGGCTTGAGAGCAGTTTCTTTGCCTTCAAAAAATCTGTTGACAGATTTTTTGATTCATACGAAATGTTTATCAAGGAATTTGACAAGGGAAATGTCTATGTAAGCAAGAAATACACGAACAAGATATTTGAACTCTTAGAGAATGACGATGACCAGGCAATTCAAAAACTGATTGATGAGGGTAAGGCAGAGAAATATTCCGGAAAGGAATTTACAGACGATCTTCTTAAAGATCTCAAAAGCGATTTTAAGATACTAAAAGAAGTAAAAGTTTTATGGCAGGATGTAACGAGGGACCCAAAACTACTTAAATTCTTAAATGAACTTTCAAAAAATAAAACCCTAAAAGATAATAAGCTCATTATCTTTACTGAATCAAAAGAAACCGCTGAATATCTGTCAGGCAATATAAACAAAAAGTTTCCCGACACGGCACTTTTGTTTAGCGGTGGCTCTGATGAGGCAACTCGCGATAAAGTAATTGAGAATTTTGACGCCCGGGCCCGACATCCAAAAGACGAGTATCGTATTCTCGTATCTACGGAAGTATTATCAGAAGGTGTTAACTTGCATCGCTCAAATACGGTTATTAATTATGATATCCCCTGGAACCCGACTCGTATAATGCAAAGGGTAGGCCGTATCAATCGTGTAGATACGAAGTTTTCCGAAATATATACCTTCAACTTTTTCCCCACGCAACAATCTAACGACCAGATAAAACTCAGGGAAGCCGCAGAGGCTAAAATCAATGCCTTTTTAACCCTGCTTGGCGGGGATGCCGCACTTTTAACCGAGGGCGAGCCAATTGGTTCGCACGAGCTTTTCAATAGGTTGATTTCTAAGCAAGTTATAACCGGTGAGGATGAAAAAGAAGAAAGCGAATTGAAATATCTGCAGATTATTAAGAACATCCGGGATAAAGAGCCGGATTTGTTCGAGAAAATCAAGTATCTTCCTAAGAAAGCCCGTACTGGAAAAATAAACAATGAGCATAAAGAATCGCTTCTTACATATTTTAGGAGAGGTAAGCTCGAAAAGTTTTTTATCATCAAGGCCAATGAGAAACCTAAAGAGCTTGATTTTCTTTCTGCGGCAAAACTAATGGAAAGTGATCTTGAGGAGAAAAGGCAAAAGTTACCAGAAAAGTTTTATGAGCTCTTAGATATGAATAAAGAAGCCTTTATCTTTGCCACGACCGAAGAGATGGCGAAATCACATTTTAAGGGTAAGGGCGGCAGGGATAGCGTAACCAATATTCTTAAGATATTGAAGCTTACAGTGAAAAATACCCGTCAGCTCACTGATGAGCAGGAGTTATATTTAAGGAAGGTTGTTCGACAGCTTGAAGAAGGCGGGCTTCCCAAACAGACCACAAAGGAAGTTCTTAATGCCCTGGATGAATTAAAACAGGATGTAATAAATCCTTTGAAGGTTTTGGCTACTCTTCAAACCAATATTCCTGGGCGGCTTCTGGAAGGTCATTATGTCGAGTATTTGCCGGTTGTTTTTGGAAAGCGTAAAGTAATCCTATCCTTATACTTAAAAGGCAGGGAGTGATATGAAAAAGGAAATAATAATGTTTCCAATTCGCTCTACACTGTGGAGCAAATTAACGTGGTCACAATGAGAGCGATAAAAAATATCCGTTTGAAAACCTATGATTACAGTTCTGACGGCTATTATTTTGTGACAATTGATACAAACTATAGGATGCTTTATTTACAAGGCAATATAAAAAATATTGTAGTTGCCGAGCTTGCTCGGCTGAATACTTTAGAAGGTGTAAAAATAGATTACTATGTGGTAATGTCCAGTCACATTCATTTGATTATAATCCTTGAGAAAAGTAAATACTCACTTTCTGAAATTATTAGGCGGTTTAAGTCTAAAACAACAGTTTTTGTTCGAAAATACGCTAATCAAGATTGGCAATCAAAATCCGCCCAGCAAGCTGGGCAACTACAAAAATTATGGCAGCCGGGTTACTATGAACATATAATTAGAAATGATAATGCACTAACTAAGATTCGAGAATATATCACCAATAATCCGAATGTAGAAAAAGTTAAGTTTGGGGAATTCTATGGATAAAAAACAAGCTCAGGCGCTTATAAAGGAAACCTTTGAATCACCCTTTGATAAAAACAAATTCGTAGGTTTTGTGAAGAATTTGCTCAATGAGGTAGAAGAGGCAACATTTATTTATAAGGGGAATTATATCCCTGATGCTTATGAGCAATATATCAATACGTTAGAGCGAATAGGGAAATACAACGATGGTGAGCATAAGATTGACATTCTTATCGTAAAACTTAAAGAACAGACCTCCATTGAGCGTGCCCGCACAATGCAGAGAAATTTTATTGCCTGGTATCTAAATGTCAGCCGTGGTGGAGGGAAGGATGCGGCATTAGTAGCCTTTGTCTCGCCAAACGAAGATGACTGGCGGTTTTCATTAGTCAAGATGGATTACCGCTTTGACGACAAGGGCAAGGTCAAAGAAGAGTTTACCCCGGCCCGGCGATGGTCATTTCTTGTTGGCAAAAACGAAAATAGCCATACTGCCAAAAGCCATCTTGTGCCAATTATTGAAGATGACGAGCACAACCCCACACTTGCACGGCTGGAAGACGCCTTTAACATTGAAAAAGTTACCAAAGAATTCTTTGAGAAATACCGGGAACTATTTTTGTGGACTAAAGAAACACTGGATGCCCTTGTTTTCAAAGACAACAAGATTAGAGCAGATTTTGAGGCAAAAGGTGTCAATACCGTTGACTTTGCCAAGAAACTTTTAGGACAGATAGTCTTCCTTTACTTTTTACAGAAAAAGGGTTGGTTCGGCGTTAAGCGCGATGCAGAGTGGGGAACGGGCCCCAAAAACTTCCTGCGGGAGCTATTTGAGGGAAAGCACGCAGCATATAAAAATTTTTTTAATGATATTTTGGAACCACTCTTTTACGAAGTGTTATCGCGGGAACGGGATGACAATTTTTATAGCCGTTTTAATTGTAAAATTCCATTTTTAGACGGCGGGCTTTTTGACCCCATCAATAACTACGATTGGGTGCATACTGATATTTTTCTTCCGAATGATTTATTCTCTAATGATTACAAGACTAAAGAAGGCGATAAAGGAAATAGAATTTTGGACATCTTTGATCTTTATAACTTCACAGTCAAAGAAGACGAACCGCTAGAAAAGGAAGTGGCGGTTGACCCGGAGATGCTGGGGAAAGTCTTTGAAAACCTATTAGAAGTAAAGGATCGTAAATCCAAAGGCACTTATTACACCCCCCGCGAAATCGTCCACTATATGTGTCAACAGAGTTTGATTAATTATTTGGCAACAGAACTTGAAGGCAAGGTAAGTAAGAATGACAGCGAAATCATTATCAAATACGGTGAGCAGATAGGTGAAAACGAGGCAAGGGTGGAAGCCAAAGGCAGGGAAACCGATACCTACTCTTACAAACTCCCCGAAAGCATCAGGCAAAATGCTAAATTGATTGACAATAAACTTGCCAATATCAAGGTTTGCGACCCGGCAATCGGCTCAGGGGCATTTCCTGTAGGTATGATGGGTGAGATTACAAAAGCAAGAAATGTGCTGTCTGCTTTTATTAAAGAACCCAGCAGGACAATTTACCTTTTCAAGCGTGAATGTATAGAAAAATCCCTCTATGGCGTAGATATTGATCCGAGTGCAGTTGAGATTGCCAAGCTCCGCTTGTGGTTGTCGCTAGTAGTGGATGAAGAAGACATTAAGCAAATAAAACCCCTGCCAAATCTGGATTATAAAATCGTCTGCGGTAATTCACTTTTGGGAGTTGAAAAGAACCTCTTTAATCAACGCCTGTTCGAAGAATTGGAACGGCTAAAACCACTTCTTTTTAACGAAACCAGCCCGAAGAAAAAGCAGGAATATAAAAAACAAATTGATGAATTAATCAGCCAAATAACGAATGGTCATAAAGAGTTTGATTTTGAGGTCTATTTCTCGGAAGTTTTCCATGAAAAGAAGGGGTTTGATGTGGTAATAGCGAATCCACCGTATGGTGCAGATTATTCTGTTAATGAGAAGAAACACTTTCTAAAACGATATCTAACAACAAAAACAATTACGAATGTTCAAAAAGGTTCTTTGGATACCTTTACAATATTCATTGAACTTGGTTACAATGTTTTGAAGAAATGTGGAACCCTTAATTATATAGTTCCCATCAGTATTACCTCAAGCGACTCAATGACAGCACTTCATAAATTGCTTGAGGAAAATTGTGAAATAATAAAAGTTTCTTCTTACTCTGTAAGGCCTCAGCCTGTTTTTGAAAATGCAGTTGTAGATACATCAATTATTTTGTTTAAAAAATCTGATACAAAATGTGAACACATTTATTCAACAAAAATGTATCGTAAAAACAAAAATTATGATTTACAGCATTTGGTTAATAACTTACAGTTTATTGATGTAGTTGATGTTAAACTACAAGGCAGATATCCTAAAATAAGCCAACCAATTGAAAAGGAAATTTTGGGAAAAATATTTAAACAGGATAAAACCATTTCTGATTTATTAGTAAACGATGGAAAGTCAATTTATTATAGAACATCCGGCGGTAGGTACTTTAAGGTAATTACAAATTATTCAACAGGTTCTACAAAAGAGAAAGCAATATACTTACCCAAAAGCATTTCTAACTCAATTGGTGCAATTTTGAGCAGTAATCTATTTTTCTGGTATTATCAAATATTTTCAAATAATCATGATTTAAAATCCTACGAAATTGAATCATTTAAAATTCCTTATTCAAAAATTATCTCCGATAAGGAAATTATTGAAAAAATAGAAAAGCTTTATGATGAATATTTAGAGGATATTGAAGCCAATGCCAATGTGAGACAAACAACCCGTTATGCTAATATTGATTCATTTAAGGAATATAAAATCGGGAAATCAAAAAAGTTAATTGATAGAATAGACGATATAATTGGCCCTTTGTATGGACTGACGAAAGAAGAAATTGAATTCATAAAAAATTATGAAATTGAATTTCGTTTAGGAAAAGATATAGATTGAAAAATACTATAAAATCTAAACAAACAAGCCCAAGTCAAAGAATACGAACGCCAAATCGACCATCTGGTGTATGAATTATACGGTCTGACAAAAGACGAAATCACCATCGTAGAAAATTCAGGGGAGAGATGATGGAGAATATAATAGGCAATGAATACAGGACATTCTTGAATGAAATTAAATCGCGAATTGTTACGGCGAGAATTCAGGCGATTAGGTCGGTCAATAAAGAGCTTATAAAGTTATACTGGGATATTGGTAAAAGCATTGTAGAGAGGCAGGAAAAATATAAGTGGGGAGTGTTACAAATCTTTATTTTGTTTTGACATATTTCTTCTTCTGAGTTATAATTTAATATTATAGTATCTATAGTGCTTATTAATGAAAACTTGACCTAGAGCAAATTAATTTGAGGGCAAACAAGTTTATCTTTTATTACTCGGTATTATTTTCTATGTCCAGTTTTTGTTAATAACTACTAGATTTAGTAAATGTTCAGGTATCAGCTTTTAGCTAGCAGTTTTATTAGGAATAAGTCCATTAAGGCAAGAGAGAGGAGTATTATGGCTGAGAATATCAAGAGTTTAATAGAAAAGATCCACCAAGAAGGAATTAAGGCAGCTGAGGAAAAAGCCGCGGCAGTAGAAGCCCAAGCAAGACAAAAGGCACAAGAGATGATCAAAGAAGCCCAGATGGAAGCAGATAAGATTATTGGAGAAGCTAAGACACAGGCTAAGAAAATTAAGGAATCTACTCAGACCTTACTTAAGCAAGCAGCCAGAGATTTATTGCTTTCTTTAAGAAAGCAAATTTGTCTAATGCTTGATAAGCTCACGGCAACAAAGGTCAGGGAGGCATTAAGTGGTCAGGAGTTGATAGAGATAATAACTACTTTAATTAAGAATTCTCAAACTAAGGAGATCACGGTTTCTCTTAATTCACAAAGCCTTGAAAAGTTTGAGCAGAGTCTTTTAAAAGAACTTAGCCAAGAGGTAAGAAACGGGATCACTCTTCAGTCGGAAGAAAAAATCACCGGTGGCTTTATGATCAGTTACGATAAGGGAAAATCACATTACGATTTTAGCGATACGGCCTTAGCCGAGTATATTGGCACTTATCTAAAGCCAAGACTGGCAGAGATCCTTAAGGAAATAAAGTAGTGTATACTTATTTAATATCTAGCTTGGCGATGCTTAATTTTGGTGACACCCCACCATTTTCTTATCAGTCATTTTTAAAGATATGCCAGGAGTTTATACCAGAAAGGGATATTGAAATTCTCAAAGATATTTCCAGGGTGGACATAGAGAACATAGAAGTTCATCAGCCAACATTAAAGAAGTGGTATACCTTTGAGGTAACCTTGAGAAATGAATTGGTTAAACTGCGGGCTGCTTGTAAAAAGATTGATCTTGAAAAATACTTACGGCCCACAGATGATGACCTGGTAGAATCTCACCTTACTCATATTGCTCACCTTGCTTACCAGAGTCATTCAATTCTGGAAGGGGAAGAAATCTTAGATAGAGGTCGATGGCAAAAATTAGATGACCTTGAGTTTGGACATTACTTTGATCTTGACCATTTGATTTGCTATGCTTGCAAGTTGTTAATCTTAGAAAGATGGCAGAGGATTAAGTCCTCTGATAGCCATAAGCTGTTAGAACAAACGTTACAGGGGTGAGGAGAAATAAATGACTCCAAATAGGATTGGCCGAATTATCAAGGTCTATGGAAATATGGTTTTGGCTGAGGTAGATGGAAATGTTAGGTAGCATTTTGCTTGGCTTTAATAATGAATTGATTTTAAAATATGAAGGAAATTAACCATGCAAGCCAATGCACAAGAGAGTTCAACCACATTCAATAAGTCTACATTTAGACCAACCAACAAGATTATGATTGTCAACAAGTCAATGATTTTGGAGATGATCTTTAAACTAAAAGGAGAAGAGTCTCTTTCGTCATTAAGAAATAACATATCGTATCTAAGGGATCAGTTAACTAATACAAAATCAGATAAAATTGGATTGCTAAATATTGATTCTAATGGCGATACAATAAAAGTTACACAAAAATATCTTTTTGATGAACTCCAACAAATTACAGAGGTCCAAACACTTGAAAGAGCAAAATATTATGTTGACCGTTTTGAAAAAGGTATTACTGAAATTAAGACAAGCAAAATCAACGATATTAATCTAAACCGTTGGAAGGAATATGAAGATATTTATACCGATAGTTTATGGATATGCGATAAGCGAGATAATTCTGGAGTCCACACAGCAGGATATTGGGGGAATTTTATTCCACAAATCCCAAATCAAATGATAAAACGCTACACCAAAAAAAACGATTGGGTTTTAGATGCCTTTGTTGGCTGTGGAACGACTTTAATTGAAAGTCAAAGATTAGGAAGAAATGGAATGGGAATAGAACTTCAGGAAAATGTTGCCCAAAAAGCACGAGGGCTTGTTTCTTCTGAGCCGAATAAATATGGAGTTATCAGTGAAGTTATAACTGATGACAGTTCGATTGTTGACTATAAATCACTTTTACAAAAATACGGACAAGAATCTGTTCAGCTTTTAATCATGCATCCGCCATATTTTGATATTATCAAATTTAGCAACGACCCAAGAGATTTATCTAATGCTTCTTCGGTAGAGTCATTCCTAAAAATGATGAATAAAATAGTTGATAGTGCTTCATCAGTTTTAGATAGAGGAAGATATTTTGCTCTGGTAATTGGCGATAAATATTCTAAAGGTGAGTGGATTCCATTAGGATTTTTAACCATGAATGAGATTATGAAGCGAGGTTTTTCCTTAAAAAGCATAGTTGTGAAAAACTTTGAAGAAACAACAGGAAAACGCAATCAGAAGGAATTATGGCGTTACAGGGCTCTTGTTGGTGGATTTTATATTTTTAAGCACGAATACATTTTTCTTTTCAAGAAAAAATAGGATGATTATGACAAAACACCCATTTAATGAAGGAACAAAGCTGGCCCAAATATTTACGATTTTGTCAGATGGCAAGTGGCATTGTGGCAAACATGAATTGCCTGGAACCCAACCTGCTAAAGCAATCCAGATTATTCGTCAGCACGGGTTTGATATAGAAAATAGCACTCACTATTGCGATGAATGTAAAGATAAAACGGTTCACCGCCACTTAACATCAACAATACCTATTGAGTCTTCATTTATTCGCTTGCAACTTCCATCTAAACTTCGGCAGCGTGTCCTCAAGCATTATGATAATGCTGAAGCCATTACCCTTCGCAAAATGATCCCCAATGAATTGGAAATTGACCATCGATTTCCTCAAGTTCGTTGGTCAAAAGATGAGTCGTATGATATAAATATGACCGAGGAAGAATTGCACCAAAAATTTCAGCTTTTAACCCGCCAGCATAATCTTTGGAAAAGTCGTTATTGTGAACACTGCAAGAAGACTGGCGAGCGTGGCACCTTCATTGGCATCAATTATTTTACACAAGGTGGAACAAAATGGGACACAAGAATCCCCAGCGATGACGAAAGAGGTTGCCTTGGTTGTTTTTGGTATAATCCTGATGACTGGAGATTGAAACTAAACGAACTCATAAATGGATCAAAATAACATTAAGAAATTGAATAAAGTGTTACCTAACCAATCGCTGAAGCTAACGGCGTTTCACGTCGCAGATTAGCTCAACCGTTATCCAGAATGAGGTAGCTTATCTTATCCAATATAGCATTTATTAATGAAAATTTGACATAGAGCAAATTAATTTGAGGGCAAACAAGTTTATCTTTTATTGCTCGGCATTATTTTCTATGTCTGGTTTTCGTTGATAACTACTATAGAACAAACGTTACAGGGGTGAGGAGAAATAAATGACTCCAAATAGGATTGGCCGAATTATCAAGGTCTATGGAAATATGGTTTTGGCTGAGGTAGATGGAAATGTTATCCAGAATGAGGTAGCTTATCTTATCCAGGGCACAGAGCGTCTCAAGGCAGAAGTAATTCGCATCAAGGGAAATAAAGCCGAGATGCAGGTTTACGAAAGCACAAAAGGACTTAGCGTCGGTGATAAGGTTGAATTTACAGGGGAGCTTTTATCTGTGGCGTTAGGGCCAGGGCTTTTGGGCAAGGTATTTGATGGCTTACAAAACCCTTTACCTGAAATAGCTCAGCAATGTGGATTCTTTTTAAAAAGAGGTGTTTATCTCCATGCCATTCCTGATGAAGACACTCATGATTTTACCCCGCTTAAAAAGAGAGGGGAAAAAGCAAGGGCCGGGGATGTGCTTGGCTTGGTTCCGGAAAAGATATTTAAGCATGCCATTATGGTGCCGTTTGGGTTAAGTGGTGTCTTTGAAATTGTCAGCATAGTTCCAGAAGGCAGATACAAGATAATTCAACCCATTGCCACTCTCAGGGGGGCAAATGGCCAGGAACATGAATGCTTTTTAAAACAAAGATGGCCGGTTAAAATTCCTATTAAGGCTTATGGTGAGAAATTAAAGCCAACTCAGCCACTAGCGACTAAGATGCGTCTGATAGATTCACTTTTTCCGGTAGCACTTGGCGGTACTTATTGTATTCCGGGTCCTTTCGGTGCTGGTAAAACT
>Ga0180008_1001525_pt1 | contig 14372 bp, 15 predicted proteins | sample MM_PW_MetaG_FD_121121 | JGI IMG/M metagenome (GOLD analysis project Ga0180008, IMG submission 121121) | Groundwater microbial communities from the Aspo Hard Rock Laboratory (HRL) deep subsurface site, Sweden - MM_PW_MetaG | ecosystem: Environmental > Aquatic > Deep subsurface > Groundwater... | reverse complement strand
TCTTTACAAATTATACAAAGATCATGCCAATTATCAGAATAATCAGTTACCATTTTAGTATTCTTACTTTGACATTTAGGACATTTTTGATTAGTCATAATGATATTGTTTGTTGGCAACTATAACACATCACTCTTGTCTCGTCATAATTATAAAACTTGAAATTAGGCATTGTGATATAGCCGCCGCACCGGACGCATCGGACAAGATGCCGAGTATTTATTTGCCAATCTTTAATTAAATTTTCTTTCATTGTTTTTCCATTATATCCTCTTGCGCTTAGTCGCAGTAAATTCTCTCTGACTATATCAGAATTGGCAAACTCATCATCTATCGGTTCATCGCGAAAGTTGATATCAGGGTTGAAGTTATATAAGGCCATACTTGCGGCGCCGGCTTGTCAATAATATGACTTCTAAGACCATTATCCATTAACTTATTTATATACAACCGTTGGCTTGATTTAATCCAGAATTTTGCAAAATCCCGCATAATTAAATTTGGATTTCTCCAATAGCCGATTATATCTTTGGCTATTTCGTTATTATTGGAATTGATAATAATCTCCCCGGCTTTTTTAATTTTATTTTCTAAATATCCTAAATTGTGTTCTTTAAGCAGAGTGTTCTGTATTGTGTTTAGACTTACTATTTGTTTATTTGTAATCATAGCGCATTAAGCATTACACTTTCAGCAACCATAACTAACCATAGAGATCCAAGCGCTAACACGACCTTTAAGATAAAAGATGTCGGCTTGGCAGGCTGTAATTCAGCCCAACTTACTGCATATTGTTTCATATACTTGACAGACCAGCCGAAGGTATGCTATACTTAGGGTAGCTGTTTTGTTTTCCCTAAAATACCATAAAAACGCTGGTATTTTATTGTTCGCCTTACCGGGCGAACTTTTTTTAATCTTTAATTTTTCGCGCTTAATTATCCCGCCATAATGATTAAACATAATCATGGAGGAAAAGGACTTATATTTAATCAATCAGGCGAGAAAACCAAGCGCAAAAAAAATCCTTGCAAATAACAAGGATTATTGAAAGTATAATGTTTTTAAAAAATTGTATGGTATATTATACGACATTTCAAAATCCTTGCCTTAAAAAATTATTAAAGAGTGTAGAAAGTAGGGGATTACTTTTTCTTTTTTTTCTTGTAAGATCTCCAAATGTTATAAATCATTATTAAACTTAAATCAAAATCAACAGCAATTTTTTCTTTTTTAATTCCTTTTTTAATTTGTTCAATTATTTTTGTATTACGCTTTTTCAGTCGTTTGCGTTGTTCTAATTCTTGTTGCGGTGTTCCTTTAGTAATGATCATAATTTAATTAAATTTAATTATTATACATCTATAATAAACTTATTTAAAAATCTTGTCAAGGCCTCCTTTCCTTTATATTTAAAAGATAATTAAGCAGGGGATAAATCCATAGTCATTTCAGAGCAGGGGATTGGCGCGGGGGTGTGGATAACTTTATGTCGCAATGGTTATTATTGAAAGGCGATAGACAGCTTTTAACTTGCATAAAATTTTTGTTCAATTAAAATTAAGATAGGGGAGCGCGAACAATTTTATTGTTCAACTTCACAATTTTTTAGATTTTATATAATTATTCCTTTTTCTTTAAGAAAATAAATTATTATTTGGCCAATTGTTTGGCCAATAAGAAAAGCGAAAAAAAGAATAATAAAATTTATTATTGTCATATAATTTCATCGTCGTCCTCCTCTTCTTCCTCTTCAACGCACCAGCACGGCTCGGCGTAGAAATCGTCCTCGCCGTTGGGCTGGTTGGTAAAGCCTGCGCCGAAACAATACGGGCAGTCTGGCTTGGGTTTGGTATCGGATAGGGGAGTCATAGTTTTTTAAATTTACCAACGGCAAGGCAGGATTTGACCTGCAGTCGTTAGGTCTTGTGCTATCTATTATTATAATTCTTTGCAGAATTTCGCAAACAAGACAGTTGCATTAAGCATAATAGAATAGCCCTCATTTCTTATAATATTCGTTTAGGGTAGCTAATATTAGCGAATCCCAGAGCTTCACGTTTTATTACACTAATGATCCATAATAAAACTTTCCGTTCGTTCACTCATATTATAAATAGCTCTCTGGCTATCTCTTGCCGTTAGTAAATTTAAAATAAAAAAATCCTCTAATCGGATACTTAGGTATAGAAACTTTTTAGGGTTTCAATCTCTAAATATCTGATTAAAGGATTTTACCTAAAAGTATTTAGAGAGATGTATCCGGCCAACATAAGTTAGCATTGTCATTATATCGCATAGCCAAAAATCTGTCAAGAGGGGACTTGTGGATAAATTATTTCCCTCGCCGTTGCCAAGCATGTCCTTGCTTTTAGAGACACAGAAAAGCTCTATTTCTCAAGGTAACGGCGAGGCGGCTAACCCGGATACGCCGGGCCGGTTGCGGGTTGAAACATACTCGCGCACTTCCGTAGTTTCTCCTGATTGCCAGCCGAAGCGCCCAAGAGATAAGCGGAAAGCAATTTAAAAATTATTCTTCGCTATCATATTTCGGCGGTTTAATTTCAATCACAATTTTTTCAATTTTTCCGATTAACTGTTCAACCAATGATTTGGCGATAAATTGCTCTTCTTTATTTTCCGCTTGCATTGAAAATTTAAAACCACTGTCTTTGTAATTACTTTCTGAATTGGTAGCGCTGAAAGATAATTTAAGCATATTATATAATATTATACATTTAAAGCAGGGGACTGAAAACCCTTTATTTAAAACAAAAATCAGCTATCTGCCTAATGTCGTATAATCTACATTAAACGACATATTATACGAACTATTCGTATGATGACATCATACAAATTATTCCTCCGCCTCCTCGCCTCGCAATGTTTCTTCAATTTCACTATCCTTGTTCTGTAAAATATCAACCGGCAAGTTAGTGATCGCGCGCAAGATCACATCAAGAATTGATTTAGCCATAGCCAAGACGCCAATCTCCGGGTAATAATTTCCAATTACCAAGATAATGCCGATTATGGCTTGAATTATAGCAATAATAATTGTTTTAGAAAAATACCATTTTTTCATATTATACTAAAGATAAGATAAACGGTCAATCTGCTCGTTAAGCAAAACAACCGTCTCTTTTATATTATTTATAACTTTTCCAATTTCATTTTTAATTGGCTCAATAATTGGCGCTGGCTCAGGCAGTTTAATCTCTAACAAGGCTAAAACTCCGGCGATTACTCCTTCAGCCATTTGGTCTAAATTATTTTGAATGTAATCATAATCCCCGCATAGAAAAGCGCACTCTAACAGCAAGGCCCAGGGTTTGGTATCCTGTATCCAACCTAATCGTTTAACAGCTGAAGCTGAGTCTGGTTTGACTCCCCGATTCTTTAATTTAGTAATTTTGCAATATTCAGCCAAAAACTTTTCAGCCAGCGGTTTGGAAAACTTGTCGTCGCCTGTATAGTAAAACATTTCCGCGCCTTTGGCGGTTAAAACATTGGGAGTGTTAAAATGAAGTTCTAAAGCCAAGCCGTCGTTAAGCTGTTTGACCCGATCATTAACCCATAAAATAGAGGCGGATAAATCAATATCATCAGGCACAAAATATGATTTAAAGTCAGTGCTGTATATCTTTTTATATTTATCAGTCAATTTTGAGCAAATTAAATCTCTTAACTTAATAGTTAAGTCAGACTCTTTTAAATCTGCGTAAACTGCGCCGGTGTCTTTTAAAGAATGGCCGGCGGATAAGAAAAGCGTTTTGTTAATCATATAGTTATAGTTTTGTTTTTAAAGTTCCAAAAATATTTTTAATTTCATCAGGCATATTGTCATCGCGATGCGCTTGAACAAAAAAATAATAGCCGCACTTTTGGCATTTAAAAGCGGCCGGGTTGTCGGCATATTGGCTTAATTGGCACTCGGGACATTTAACGCGGATCATAATAAAGTTTTTTGCATCAATCGCCTTTTAGAGATTTTAATATAATCAGGGTTTAATTCAATTCCAATATAATTTCGGCTTAATCGGTTAGCCATTAAAGCGGTCGTGCCGGCGCCCATAAATGGATCAAGCACAACCCCAGCTTTATAAGTCGGCTTTTCGCATTTGCATTTTGTCCAGCCGATTGTTTGATAATCTGCACTTATTGAAACAGGTTTTTTATTCATATAAGTTTCAATCCGCCCAGCACTGCCTATTTTCCCTTCTTTTTTTTGTTTCTCTAACTCTTCCTGTTTATTAATATAACCTTGATTTAAATATTTAGCATACTCCTCTGTCGGTTTTGTTATCCTCACCCTCGCTTCCCCGCACTGCTCGCATATCCACTGGGGGCAGGCCGCTTTAATCGGCTTGATTAGAAGTTTAGGAGGGTAGGTTGCGAAATGCGCTTGAGGAAAAGGATGCGTGTGTATGTGCCAAACATCGCCGGGATTTTTACCGTCTGGATTTAATTTTCCGCACATATAATCGCCGCCTTCAAATTGTCCGGGTTGCATTGCGCCTATACCTTGGTTCTTATTTCTAAAATCTCTTGCTCTTGGACTATTGTATTTTTCTGGATTGTCAAATTGCTTTCTGTTCACTCTTGGTTTATTTAATCCTTGCATCAATTTAGGATCCACGTTTTTAAAATATTTATTTTGATTGCTTACAGCTCTATCTAATCTTGTAATACTAACCAATTTATGCGGTTCTCTAACTGCGTCTAAATCAAACCAATACTTTTTGCTTTTAACCAACATAAACATCGGCTCGTATTGGTTGGAAAATCTGTCTTTAACTGATGAGGGCATTCCATTTGGCTTGTGCCAAATAATGCTGTTGCGCAAAATAAACCCCTGCTCGTCAATCATTCGGATTATCAACCGCCAATTTTGAAGCATTAAGCATTTTTCAAATTTAGGCGCATATTTTTTTAACCCTTTCTGGCTATCATTAACGTAATCAGATACTTTCTTATCCGTCTTGCCAGTTTTAATTCCCCCATAACAATCCCCGTGATTCCAAAACATCACCCCGCTTGGCTTCATCACCCGCTTAATCTCTGCCGTTATCGCCAGCATTTTGTTTAAATATTCCTCAAGCGTTGGCTCAAGCCCAATTTGGCCTGCAACGCCGTAATCACGAAGTCCCCAATACGGCGGCGAAGTTATAATTGTATCAACAAAATCATCAGGAAAAGTTTTTAAAACTGCTAAAGCGTCTCCTTGAATAATTTGATTTAATTTCATCTGCTTAAAATAAAATCTTTAATAAAATCCAAAAAAAATCCGGCTAAAAAGGTAAGCGCGCCGATAATAATAATTATCTTGGGCGACAATTTAGCGTATTTAGACACAAACTCTTCTTGCCAAGTTGGCAAATGTTCTAACAATTTTTGATAAGTTAAGCGGAATTTAAGATTTTCTTGGACTGCGCCATTTAAAATTGTCAGATGAGAATCTATATTATTTAAACTTTGATTGATTTTGCCTTTCCAAGCCGAATCTTCAATCATAAAGTTTTGCAATTTTTCTTGAATATCCATATTTATCATTTTCTTATATCAATATAAATCAATACCCTCTAAGTATTAACACTTATTGACTTGTTTTAATTTAACCGCCAACCCAGCGTAATTTTTATAACCCTTCACCTTAATTTATCTTATTTTACCCTTTATTATAAAAATAGATAGTTAAACAAAGTTATGGCTGTAAAAACTCGTCAAGGCCAGCGGTATTATTTATTTATTTTTACTTGAACAAACGCGGCATTTGGTATGCCACGGCTTTTTGGACTTATATTTTCTGCCGCAAAGCGAACAAATTTTAATCATATTTTTAAATAAACTTGATAAATTTTGTTGATTTTTTTAATCCACTCATCATTTGGCTTTCCACATTCAAACAAAGCGCAATGGACAAAATTATAAATAGCATTCTGTTGTTCCTCGTTTAGTTCTTGGCTGTCGCTTGAGGTCATTGCTTCCACCACTTTTAACGCTTTTATTTTAATTTCATTTTTCATAAAATTGTGATGATGTGAACTCCCCATAACCTACCTTTGCTTTAAGCAAATTAACTATACACTTGGTATAGTGTTCGGTTATGGTGGAGTTGTATCATCTGCTTTCATAAATATAATCTTACTCCGCCTGACTATCCAGTTAAGGAAGCGCGAACTTCGCGCGTGTCATTAGACGGAGTCTCATATTAAAACCCCAAACTTACAACATCATCAATAGACCTAATCACATAATATTTTCCGCCAGCATTGATAAAGTCATTTTCAAATTTTTTCTGTTCTTTGCTTTGTATGCCTTTGTCTTTTTTAATTTCCAGACCATAGCAAATTCCTTTATCAATCATTATAATATCGGCAACGCCTTTCTTGGCATACTTTGGCATTCTGCGGAACACTCCCCTGCTCTTATCATAGATTGCGACATTATTATTTCGCCAAAAAAAGTATTTATGCAGGGTTAAATATTCGCATACTGAATTTAAAATTTGGTTTTCAGTGGCCTCTATTCTTGACATATTTATAAATTTATGCTAAATTATGTGGTCAAAGTTGGATGATTACCCTCTAATCGTCTGTAAAACCTCTTACATAGGTTCTCTTTGACACCAGTGTTTTTAATCTTGACAAGAAATTTGAGGGTGGTATAATGGGGATAACATTGCTATATAGTAGTGAAACAATTACCTCTTGAATCTATAGCTATGGATAATTTTAAATTATCTATCTAAACTACCGTTTCAAGAGGCGGTAGTTTTGTTTTAAAGTTAATATATTGAAATTGACTAATATAATCTTGTTGTTTTCGTTCAGAAGTCATTGGATCAAACCAACCTAAAGTTTTTCTTGTTACTAAAAGAACAACCTTTAATTCAGTTTCATTCATTTTTTTCATTTCTCCATTATAAAGCCAATTAGGAGTAGGTGTTGTATTAGGAATAAAGCTCATTATAAAAATGTTTAGTCATTTTAGGCGATTAGGCAAGGTTAGATGATCTTGATAAATCTTATTTTAAAGCCATTATCGTTTTTTTTGTGATAGTGATAATGGCGGGAGCTTTTTTATATGCAATTCATTAAAAACGCGCAAATTAACAATATAGTAAAATCAGCGGAAATGGGATCGGAAATGGGAGCAGTAATGATAGAAAAAGACTTTAAAAGAATTTATCGCCAGCAACATCGTAAAGAATGGTGGTTAAATATTATTAATTTTATATTTTGTAAAGAACGATGGTTAAATATTTTTTGCTTTATATTTTGGATTATAATATTTTTTTTAATGGCGCAAATCTTTGAATCTATCCATAGAATACCATCTCGGCCGCAAGATGAATATTACGAATATCCGTCTCAATATTGATTATTGATTTTTTAATTTAGCAATCATTTCCTTAACTGCTGAAGTTAAAATTCCATTTTCTTCTAAATCATCTAAAAATTTAATTCTATCTTCTTTAGCGATTCCTTGCTCTTTTTGTTCATCAAGCCGCTGTAAAATATATCTGGCTCGCAATTCTACCGAGTCATTTTTTTTTAATACTTCAACTGATTGTCTTGAATCCTTTAAACTTTTTATTTTTTTTTGTATCTCTGGAGTTAATTCATCTCCAAAACTATTAAGATATTGCACTCTCTCATCTTTGGTTTTTCTTTTATTCATTTCCGTAAAAATTTGTTCAGCTTTATCTTTAATCTGTAATTTTTTGCCGGTTATTTCGGTTTCTAATTCTTCTTTTTGTTTTTCTCTAAATTGTGTTTCCGGACTATAAGAAGGAGAGGATTCTCTTGTAAATCGCCGGCTAATAGGAATTTGCGTTGCCGCGCCAAAAGGAGTTTCTGTTAAAGCATTACCACCTATTTTGCCGTCTTTAACCACTCCATAAACTATATCAGCCGCTCGTTGCGCGTCTTGCGGCACGCCGCCAAAACTATTTAAAATAAATTCAACATTAGCTGGCGCCACATTTAAAATATTAGCGATTTCTTTAGTCGTTTCTGGCGTAGTTTTTTTAAATTGCATTTCTTTTGGCGCTTGTTTTCTGCTTTCAGGCACAATTTTTTGACCGGAATAGGGCTGAATATTAGTGCCTAAACCAACGGCAATACTGGCTAACGGCCCAAGCTGTGAAATTCCAGTCAGCCATAAATTACCCTCGCCCCAAGTTTGAAATTCTAACGGCGAGGCCGATCCTAAAACATCAGCTAACATCTCGCTTGTTTTTCTAAAATCTATTCCATCGGCCTTATCTAAATAATATTGCACCGGCCCGGAAACTAAAGTTTGTCCTTCTCCTTTAGGTATTGTAATAAATTGCGGCACTAACATTGGCTCGCCGCTATATTCGTCAACGGCTTGATTCTCGCCAGTCATTATAATCCAATACTTATCTTTATAATATTGCGAAATATTTTTATAACTTTCAAATCGTCTGTTATTTTGGTGCAAGGCAAGGGTAGGATAAACTGCGGTATACATTTGCATTCGGGCAAATACTTCTGGATTTTTAATTAACGCTTTTGGCAAATTGATAAAGCCCTGCACTCTGGCGTTTAAAAAGGGCACAGCTTGATTAATCGGCCGCATCCAAGTTCCCATTTTAGCAAAGTCAATCGTCGCGTCTCGGGAAACAAAAGCCGCGTCTTTAGGCGAGAGTCCTGCTTCTAAACCTTTTCTAAAAACTTGCATTCTGGTTGACTGCTCTAAACTTTCATTTATCGCCTCAATAGTTTTAATCGGGTTTAAATATTGGGATTGTTTTTTAATACCGACTTTTGACAACTGATTAAATATTTTATCATCTCCTTCTCTAAAGATTGAACCGCCATATCCGCCGCTTATTTTGTATAATTCTTTAATTTCTTTTTGCGTTAAATTAACCGCTTGCGGGCTAACGCCTGTCCTTTTGGCTAATTCTTGAATAAAAGAATCAGCGGTTATTAAAGCTGTTTGCTGGTCTCTAAATTTATTTGGCAAAGCAAAAGATAAATTATATTGAGTCGCGCTTTTTTTAAGCAATGTTTGCGGCGCAGTTAATAATTTCCACCAGCCCGGCGTAATCGGCGCGTCTAAATTTTTAATTGCAACGGCAATGTCTTCCGGCACTATCCAAGTTTCTTTAATGCCTTGACGGAAAAGATTGATTGAATATTCTCCTGATTTAAGTGGTTTTATTTTTTCCAAACCAGAATATAATTCTTGTAAAAAAGGTTTTAAATTTTCAGATACTTTAATATTTTTTATAGCTTGTTCAAAATTTTTAGAATCTTTTATTTTATTAAAGTTTTTTACAATTTCATCTAAATCAACTTCAGTAAATAATTTAGTATTTTGTTTTTGAGGAATTTTTTTAATAAATTTAAATAAATTATTAATATTATTTTTTATGGCAGGATTTTTATCTAAAGCATTATTAAAAAATTCAGTAAATTTTGGAGCTTTTTGTAAAGCAATTTGCGGATCAACTAAATAAACGGAAATGTAATCAGCAAATAATTCAGAGCTTGAATTACGATAATTTTTATAATATTGACTTGGATTTATCTGCATTGGCCTTATTTCGTAAGAGACTTTTTTTAATTCATCTCTTAAAATTGTTTTACCAGGCGCTTCCAATTCATTTCTTAAAGTGCGTAATAAAGTTTGACTTGTGCCTTCTTCTAAAGAAGCATTTATTTTGTGGCCAATTTCGTGCGCTGTAGTAAATTGTTGCACACCTCCTTGTTTGGGATTTAATCTAATTTTTTCAGAATAATGTAAATTTCCTTCTGCTGATCTATATTTAAAAAATCCTCTTAAAGCATTTCCTCCTCGTCCTTTTATTTCTAATTTAATTCCTAATTCTTTAGAAATATCATCAAGTTGATTTATAATATCAGGTTTAAATTTACCAAGAGAATTATCAAGTCCTTTTTCGATCGTATTTAAAACAAGATTTCGCTGTTGTTCCGGTAAATCAAAAAAATTTGAGCTTTTTTTAAGAATTGAAATTTCTTGTTGTGTTAAAACTCTTTCGGCTGTTTGTATTGGCCGCATTCCCTCAAACAAATTCAATTCTTCTTGCGCTTCCACTAAACCTTTCAAAACTTTGTTTTTTTCAATTATTCTGGTGGCAATCGGCGTTCTTTGGATTGTGGCTACAAACGGATCATCAATATTCCTAACTGAACCAACTGCTTTCATTATATCAGTTTTAGGCACGTTTAAAGAGTTGCTAAGATATTTAACCGCTTGCTCGTCTATATCCATTAGAACATTATGCGGAATATAATTTGGGTGAGTTTCTAATAGTTTATTAACTTGGTCTTGATTTAAAAGTCCGGCCGCCACTCGTTCGTCTAATAATGATTTATGATAATTTCTGGTTATCTGCCTTAATTCGCCTACTTTTTTCATATCGTCTCCCCCTATTTCCCGCGTCAATTTTTCCAAACCATTTATTAAATCATCTAAAGATTGTCCGCCGGCAACTTTTTGTCCTAATTTAGCGCGGTCTATTAAATCTAATTGCGTTAAATACGCTTTTGATTTTAAAGTAATATCATCGCCAAATTGATTTATTTGCGAAATATATTTGCCAACTAATTGTTCGGCTTTGGCATCGGCAATGGCGTTGGCAAGTCGCGCGTTGCGATAAACTTTTTCTGATTCTTTTAATGGTCTGTCAGCCATAAAACCAATCTTTTTCTCTACTCTTTGCAATGGACTAAACCGATCAATAAACCGAGCTTTTAATTTACTAACTTCCTGCCCGCCTTTTAATATTATTTGAGCGGCTTTTTGTTTAAAAGTTGCTTTACCCTCGCCGATAAAAGATAAAATTTTTTCTAATTGAGTCCCTGTTTTTATTGCTGTTGGTTTCCCAGCGGCTATTTTTTCTAAACCCATTTCTGCTTTTTGCAAGCCCTTTGATATTTTCGGGCCTAAAAATTCCGCTGCCCTGCTTATGGCCGCGCCAGCGCCAATCGCGCCTAAAGTTATGCCGCCGCTTATTACCGCTCCCATTTCCGCTGATTTTACTATATCGTTTATTTTCGCGTCTTTTTCCGCTGCTTTGGCCGCGCCAAAAAAACCAGCGCCGATAAGAGATTCTTTTAATAATGGTTTCGCAACTTTAACTGCCAATTTTTTAACTATGCCGGCGCCTTTTAAAGCCGCCGCCGTTTTAGCGGCTTGGGCTGATTGCAATGCTTTAATCGCAGTCTGCGGCACTAATTTGCCAGTCGCGCCCATAGGCAATTTTCGTTTTAAACCAGTGGCGGCTAATAAAGCTAATTCCGCTCCGCTGGCAATCATTTGCATGCCGGTAGTCGCGCCTTCTAAAGTAGCTTCAAGCGGGCCGGCAATTCTGGTTTGTTTGGCTATTTTGGCTAATCTGTTTATTTTTTCTTGATCTCCTTTTGAATCTTGAATTTCTTTTATTAGTAAATTATGCAATTGTTCTTGATTAGCTTTTACTTGTTCATCAGCTCTTTTAACTTGCGACGAAAACCGCGCCGCTGTTTCTCCCAAACCTTTGGCTAATTCACCGCCAGGGATATAGGATTTTGTTTTATAAACAATTTTTGATATTTCACCCGGTAAAAATTTAAAAGTAGAAGGTAAAAGTTTTGCCTCTTGTTTTATTTTTTCCCCTGCTTTTTTTATAAAATCAAAAAAGGCCATAAATTTAATCGGCTAAACTTTCATTTGAAAATCCTTCTTTCTTTTTTTCTTCATCTAATACTTGAATAAATCTATCTAAAAATTTATTAGGATCAATTCCCGCGCCGGTTGTTCTGGCTGATTCTTCATAAGATTTTACAAATTCTCTAATCTCTGCGTCTGATAATCGCAAGGCCTTATTTTGCACTTCAATAGAATATTGATTTAATCCTAAAGCCTGCGCTCTATTTTTATTAGTGGTATTTAAATTTATCTCATCTCCCTCGGTTGGGCTTAATAAATTACTTTTCGTCTTCCCCACTCCAGGCGTGGTAATAACTTTTTGCGCGCCGTCAGACATAGTTAAAATAGTGGTTAGGTTTCCATTGTCATCAGTGGCGCTGGTCACATTTTTAACTTCCGGATTTGCTTTCATCAAATCGCTCTTTAATTGTTCCATAACAAGTTTCTGTTGCCAGTCGTATTCTAATTTCTGCAATTCAAATAATTTGTCCTCTTTGGCTCTGTCTAATGCGCCTTGTTCTTTTAATTTTGTTTGCAGTAAAGCCAATTCGTTTTGTTTGTCTTCAGTAAAACCAGATAATTCAGCGGCTTTGAATTGTGAAAAAAGCGAAAAATTTTGAGCCAACAAATTCTGGCTAAACTCAAATGATGATTGCCCGGTTTCCAACTTCATCTTGGCTACATCAGTTAAACGATTCTGCATATCAGTATAAGTGGAGTAAAGCTGTTCAGCCTGACCGACTCCAAACTCGGCTTGTTCTTTGCCAAAACCAAGTTTTAGGCTCATTATGTCTTTTTGTCTTTGCAAGTCTTCCTGCGCCGCGCCCATAAATTGCTGAACATTCGCTTGTTTTTGTTCTAATCCTGCGGCTACCGTCTGCCTTGCCCTTATCTGTTCGCTTAATTGTTTGGATAAAGGCGCTTGTTCCATTGCGGTTAAACGTCTGGCGGCCGCTTCGGTGACAGGCAAACCTTCGGTTCTTTTTCTGATGTCGGCTTCTAAATTAGCCATTAAGCCCTCTGTTTGCAAGATTGTTTGATCAACTAAAGCTAATTGCTGTTCCATTTGCGGCAAGCCTTGCTGTTCCCTGAATGTCTGCAAATTTTGTAAGGCAGAAGGCTGGGCTTGCATTTCCGTCAAAGCCGCTGTTTGGTCGGCGTAATATTTATCCATTGCTTCTTTAGTTGCGACTTGCATTTCTTTAAATTGTTTGGCTAAATCCTCATTGGCTTGCGCGCCGATTTGGTTAAATATTTCATCTTGTTTGGCTTGATTTTCTTTTTGCATTGCTGATACTTTGTCGCTGAATTCTGTAAATTGATCTTGAATTTGTTTATTGATTTCAGCTGTTTTGTCAGAGATTGTTTGGCTGGGCGCGGTTGTTCCGGTTGGCGGTTGATTGATTGGCGCAACTGGCGCAACTGGCGCAACTGGCGCAACTGGCGCAACTGGCGCAACTGGCGCAACTGGTTGATTATATTGAGCTGGTTCGCCGGTTGTATGCGATATGCCGGTAAACGGATCATAAAGATTCTCCGGCGTTGTTGAAACTATGCCGCCTGTTTGGGCCGGCGGCGCGACTGGCGCGGCAGTTTGCGCAACTGGCGCGAATTGCGCCATATATTGCTCGTATGCGGCGTTTCCTGCCTTCCATTCTGAAAATTTAGGCGGAGCTTTTACTTCCGTCATACCTTTAACAACATCAGGAGTTTTGCCTAAAAATGTTGATAAATCTCCTTTCTTTTGCGGAGCAACATAATAATTTTTGTCTGCTCCTTGATAGTAGTATTGTGTTGTTGCCATATTAAGTTAACTCGGCAAGCATATGCTGGACTTCCAAATTGTTTGCCTGTCCTTGTTTTAATTTATTTTATTATTATTTTAAAAATTTGATTTAGTTCGTTAGTTTAAAAATTACACAGTTCCATCGTGCAAAACTTTGTAAGTTATGCCGCCGATATTTAATTCTACATATTGGTTGCCGGCGCCGGCTGAACCTGCGCCACCGGTTGTGCCGTCTGACATTGCCATATCAAAAATAGTTGGTGTTGAATCAGCAAATTGCAAATTTGTGCCATCATACCAAAACGCGCCTTCTCTGACATTGTCATTATTTACTCCATTAACAAAACGCAAATGAGCGCCGTCTTTTACACCCCCCGATCTGTTTAAGGCCAAACATTCCATTCCGTCTTGCACTGAATTGCAAATTTCCATTACATAAGCACCGGCGCCAGGCGTAGTTGGCCCGATATTTCTTTCAATAAAAGCAAGTATTGTGCTATCATCAACATCATTTTGGGTAATATGCAATCCGCCATCTACACTGTCTTGGCAAGTTAAAGTTAATAAAGCGTCAAAAGCTCCGCCAGCACCATTGGGATTAAGTATAATTGTAGTATTTGTGCTTGTATTAGTCGCATATAAACCTAAAGTGCCGGCGGTTGATGATGTTAATTTAATATCTTGAGCTATCAATGTTGTTCCGTCCCAGTTAATAAATTTAGTTGAATTACCAATATAAAATTTTGCCAAATCGCTATCACTATCATCAATCCCCAAAATAAATCCGCTTTCCGCATTGGTAAAATCCGTTTTGCCGGCGGCAATAAAAGAATCCCCAGTGCCGTCCGCTACCGCTAAAGTAATTTGTTTAGAATAAATCGTGCCAGCGGTTAGTTTG
>Ga0180008_1001524_pt1 | contig 14382 bp, 13 predicted proteins | sample MM_PW_MetaG_FD_121121 | JGI IMG/M metagenome (GOLD analysis project Ga0180008, IMG submission 121121) | Groundwater microbial communities from the Aspo Hard Rock Laboratory (HRL) deep subsurface site, Sweden - MM_PW_MetaG | ecosystem: Environmental > Aquatic > Deep subsurface > Groundwater... | reverse complement strand
GGACAGGCTGGCCGCGGAGGCCTCGGCGGCCGAGACTCGCGCGCCGAGGGCGGCTATCTCCGACCGGGAGTCGGCGAGGCTCGCCTCGAGCTCGGCGATCCTGGCCTCGGCGAGCCTCCTCGAGTCGGCCAGCGCGGCCTCGAGCCCGGCGCCCGCCTCGACGAGGCCCCGGGACGACCGCTCGGACTGCTCGGCCGCCGGGAAGCGGGCCAGCGCCGAGGCGAAGCCGCGGATGGCGTCCAGGTACTTGCCGGCGGCCAGGTCTGAGGCCGCGACGCGGAAGGGCGCGGCGGCCGCGGCGGTATCGGAGGAGCGCCTCGCCGCGTCGGCCTCGCGGGCGCCCGAGGCCTTGACGTAGGCGTAGGCCTTGGAGGCGTCGCCCGGCCCGAGGGGCAGGCCGGCGAGCAGCCGGGAGAACGAGGTCTCGAGGGCCCTGTCGTCGGGGCCGGACGGGAGCACGGCGGCCATGGCCTCCCGCGACTCGGCGGCGGCCTTATCGGCCCGCTCGGCGGCCAGGGTTGCCTCGGCCTTCCGGGCCTCCGCGTCGGCGGCCAGCGCCTCGAGCCTGGCCTTCCACGTTCCTTCTATATAAGCCCCGGCCTCCTCGAGCTCCTTGGTCGCCTTCAGCGCCTTGCGGTACGATTCGAGGGCCGCGTCCCGGTTCCCCAGGCTTATCGCCGCGCGCGCCCTATCCGACTCCTCGCGCACGACCGCCAGCGCGTCCAAGGCGGCCGATACTCGGGTCGTGTCGGCGGAGGCCTTGGCCCGCTCCGTGCCTATGGCCCGCTCCACGAGGTCGAGCGCGAACAGGTCCAGTTCCCGCCTCGAGCGCAGGGCCGGCATCGCGGCGACCTGCGGATCCGAGAGGTAGGCGCGTAACGATTGCGCCGCGCTCGAGGCGTCGTCCAGGCGGCCTTCCCTGAGCGCCTGGCGGGCCGCGGCGTAGAGCCCGACGAGCCGGTCCTCGGCCGCCTTGACCCTCGCGGCGTCCTCGTTCAGCCGGGAGAGCTCGGCCTGGGCGCTCTGAAGCGTCGCGGCGGTCCTGGCCCGCTCCGCCTCGAGGGCCTTATTCTTATCGTCGAGCTGGGCGCGTAGATCCTGCTCCCGCTTGCGCGACTCGTCCTGGATTCGCTGGCGTTCCGCGGTAGCGTCGGATAGGCTGGTCCTGTACTCGTCGCGGGCCTTGTCCAGCCTCGCTTGCAGCTCTACGCGCTCGGCTTCCGCCTTCGCGGAGAAATCGTCCAACTGAGAACGGAACTCCTCCGTCTTACGCTTCTCGAATTCGCGCATTCGCTCCTGTATGGCCGACTCCGAGAGACCTTCGGCGACGAGGCGCGCGCGCTCCCGGTCCAGCTCGGTCTTGAGGGCCGCCTCGAGCTCGGCCTGCTTGGCCTTGACCCTGTCCTCGACGCTGGCGAGGAGCTGTTCCTTCTCCTTGTCCAGGGAGGCCATGCGCTGCTGTATAGCGGCTATCTCGCGATCCTTCTCCTGGAGCCGCCCCTCGGATTCCCGCTTGATCTCCTGCAGGAGGAGTCCCTCGGCCGACGATAGCGAGGACGAGCCGGCGACGCCCGACGATTCTCGCGGCGCGAAGAGCGCCCCGAGGCCGTAGATCCCGCCCGCGAGCACGAGCGCCCCGACGAGGTTTACGACGAGGGGCAGGGCTAGGCCGCGCTTCCTAGGCTTGACCTTCCAGGTCTCGGGCCCCGCGAGAATGCGGCTGGAGCGGGAGACGCGGTCGATATGCAGGAGGATATCCTTCTGGTCTTCCTTGGAGATGCCGGAGGTCTTGTCGAACGAGAAATCGCCGTCGGATCCTAGGCTGGAGCCCACGGCCTTCCTGAATTCCTCCGCCTTCCTTAAGAGGCTCTTGATTCCCACTGCCATCTCCCCCGCGGATCGTCGCCGACGTACCAGGGATTAGCGCGCGCTGCTCCCTATCTTATCAGTATATCGGAAGTTCGGCGCGATGGAAGAAGCAAGAAGGCGAAATTGCATACGGGCGGTCAAGCCGGCTTATCCGGCCTAGCCGGCTTGACCGCCCGGGCGCCGCGGGCTACGCTCGCGGCATGAGGAAGACAATAGTCGTCGTGGACGGCATGGGAGGCGGCATAGGCGCGCAGCTGGTGTCCAAGGCGCGGGAGCTGGTAGGAGACGCGGCCGACATCGTGGCCCTGGGGACGAATTCCTGCGCGACCGAGCGCATGCTCAAGGCGGGAGCCGACCGAGGGGCGAGCGGAGAGAACGCCATACGCGTATCCGTGGCGCTCGGCGACGTCGTGCTGGGGCCCATCGGGATAATAGCGCCCGATAGCATGATGGGCGAGATCACGCCCTCCGTCGCCTCGGCCGTGCTCGGCGCGCGCGGGCGGCTCGTGCTCGTGCCCGTGGCCCAGACGCATTTCATCCTCGTCGGCGTCGAGCGCGTCCCCATGGCCGCCCTTATTTCCGCCGCCGCCGCGGAGGCGGCGAGGCAGATCGGGCTGGCCGACGCGTAGAGCCGGCGCGATCGGTCGGCTAGGCCCTCAGGAAGAAGCGTCGGTAGACGAAGTAGACGGTCCCGATGCCGCCGCAGATAAAGGCGGGCAGGGCCAGGACGGCGTTCCCGACGAGGGGATAGAGGAGTCCGCTCGCTAGCCCGCCCGCGAGGAAGCCCGCGAGTATATCGCTTAATAGCTTCAGCTTCCTCTCGGGCATGGGGATACCCGCCAGGCGGTTCCCGAGGAGTATGCCAATGTCGGTGAAGACGCCAGTCAGGTGGGTCGTGCGGACTATCGCCCCCGAGTACGTCGTCGCCAAGGCGTTCTGAAGCCCGCTGGCCGCCGACAGCATGAGCTGGGCCGCGTACGGGTTAGCGTCGAAGGCCGCCCACGCCCCGAGCACCGTCGCGCTCTCGAGGAGGAGGCTGAGCCCGTAGCGCCGGCCTAGCCGCAGGTGGCTATCGCGTATTATGAAGCCGCTCAGGACGGAACCGGAGACGAACGCGATGATGAGAAGGCCGAAGTGGACGGACCTGCCGTACTCGCCGCGCGAAAGCGCGAGCATCATGCTCGAGGAGCTGCCCGAGTGATGCGTGACGGCCTGGCCCACGACGCTTTCGAGCACGAAAACGTTCATGGCTCCCGCCGCCAACGCGAGCAGGAAGGCGCCGAGGCCGACCCAGGCCGGCAATTTTGAGAGCATAGGAATCCTCCGATACGGCCGCGATGATAGCTCGTAAGGAGGGCGGGGATAAAGCCCCGGCCGCCTGGACACGGCCGGGGCGCGCGGCTAGTATCGCCCCATGGAACACGATACGGGCATAGCCATTGTCACCGGCGCCTCCTCGGGCATAGGGGCCGCCTTCGCGCGCGCGCTCGCGGCCTCGGCGGCCGGGATGGAACGGTACCGCGGACTCCCCCGCTTCGGCGCGCTGTGGCTCGTGGCCAGGCGCGAGGACAGGCTGCTGGCCCTGGCCGACGAGCTGCGCGGAACAGCGCCCGGCCTGGCGGTGGAAGCCGTCGCGGCGGACATCGCCCGGCCCGGGGCCCTCGCCGCGCTAGCCGGGCGGGCGGCGGGCGCCGGCCCGGGCCTGGCCGCGCCGGTGAGGATACTGATCAACAACGCCGGCTACGGAACGTACGGAGACTTCATAGACACGCCGCTCGAGCGGAGCCTCGGGCAGGTGGACCTGAACTGCCGCGCCCTCACGGAGGCCTGCGGGCTGTTCTCGCCGCTCCTGGGCCGCGGATCCGTCGTCATTAACGTCTCCAGCCTCGCGGCCTTCGCGCCCCTGGGCGGCTTCGCCGTCTACGCCGCGAGCAAGGCCTACGCGCTGAGCCTCTCGGTGGCCCTGGCCGCCGAGTGGAAGGGCCGCGGCGTATCGGTCTGCGCCCTGTGCCCCGGGCCCGTGGCCACCGAGTTCTCGCTCGTCGCGTCGGGGGGGGCCAGGAAGGAGGTCCGGCACGGATGGTCGGCCCGGCGCACCGCGGCCCTGTGCCTGAGGGACGTAGGGCGGGGGGCTTGGATATCGATGCCGAGGCCGCTGTGGCGCTTCCGCAGGTTCGCCGGCTGGCTCTTCGGCCCTCGGGCCTCGGCGTCCTTCGCCTACCGCTTCATGAAGCGGCCCAGCGCCGGGAGCTCCCGGGCGGGCGACTAGATACTCGGAGGCGCCAGGGATCGGAGGGGCGGCGCGGAGCGCCGGTCCGAGCGCAGCGAGGACGGTACCCCCGAAGAGCCCGGCCCCCGGCCGAGAGGCCGGGGGAGGCGCCCATCGAAGCGCCTAGGGCCCGGAGCGCCTAGCGGTTCGCGGCGACGACGGCCTTGAACGGCGCCAGGTCGGCGTAGACCTCGTGCTTGAGCGGGTTGAGCCTGCCCTTCAGGATCTTGTAGAGGTGGTACGCGAAGACGGCAAGGTTTGACGCCAGGGCGAGGAGGCTGACGACCCAGAGGGCCGCGGTCGAATGCGACGAGCGCACGGCGAACCTGGAGCTGTCGGCGAAGAAGGGCAGGGTCAGCGAGAACATCGCCCACAGCGCGAGGGTCTGCGCCCGGTGCTGTAGCCAGGCGCCCTTCTTGATGAAGAAGGCCGGGATCGTGCACGACAGGAGCAGGAAGAGCCCCGAATAGAACGAGTGGTCGGGTATGCAGTTGTAGACGTAGGCGAAGTTCCACAGGTCGTAGGCGACGATCCAGAACCATAGCTGGTCGGGCCAGATCATGTCCTTCGACTCGTCCTTGCTGACGAAGATCCCGCTCCAGCCCGCTATGGTAAGGATGTTGAGTATGCCCGCCGCGCCGTTGAGGATATTCCAGGGGCCGCCTATTATGACGATGCCGTCCACGAGGCCGTTATAGGCCAGGCACTCGAAGTCGCGGACGACCGCCTCCAGGATGTTGACCGAGAGTATGAGCGGCGGGAAGGCGAGCATCAGCTTCTTGGTATCCAGGCCCTTGACGTGGCGCAGGGCCAGGAACCCGAGGACGCCCGCGAGCGCCGAGTACGTCTTGACCCAGGGGAACCAGTAGCCGACTGCGGTGCCGGCGCCGGCGGTCCTGGGCCAGACGAGGACGGTCATCGCTACGGGCAGGACCAGGTAGACGGCGAGCGAGGCCCACTTGCTGCGGCGGGTGAGCTCGTTGACGGCGATGAGGCCGGCCAGCACGGCGAGGCCCATCAGGGCCGAGTACCACGGGACGGATTCGAATAGGAACATGAGGGAACCCCTGTCGGCGCCCGCGCGACGGGCGGCGGAATTAAGGACGGCGATGCGTCGGGCGCCACTGTAGCGTCATTTGACATGCGTGTCAATAAAAAGATATTTAATTCGCAGTTCTCATAATTCCACAGTCGGAAGCGGGGCAGGATCGCGCCTACGGGAATGCGCGCCCGCGCAGGCGGCCGAGGACCCTAGCGCTCGCCGAAAAGCGGGCGCAGGCGCTCGACGGCCTCCGCCAGGTCCTCCGCCGCGGTCGACGCTTCCGCCGCGGTCGACGCTTCCGGGCGGGCCGCGGCGAAGCGCTCCGCGGCCCGCCACAAGGCGGCGATGTCGTCGCGGGCGGCGAATAGGAGGAGGCCGATATCCTGCCTGGGCCCGCTCCGCTTGGTAACGCTCGGGTCGCGGGCCAGTTTCTCCGCGAGCTCGTCGTATAGGCTGATCATGGCCGATCGCTCCCTTCGAAATAACGATACTCGTAGCGGGTCTCCGAGGAGAAGAAGGAGGCCGGGAAATCCTCTTCCCGCGTCATGGCCTCGTATCGGCCCTCGGCGTCGTCGGGGACCTGGTATGACGCCTCCCGGATCAGGTTCCCGTCCGGATCGTAGGCGTAGAAGACGCGGCCCTCGAGCCACCGCCCCCGTTGATAGTGCGAGGAATACGCCCGGCGCCCGTCGAGGTACGCGTGGGCGACCCTGAGCGTCACGGCGGAGGAAGGCGGCTCCCTGTATTCCTCCTCGACAGCCGAGCCCGACTCGTCGTAGCGGTACCGGACCTCGTTAATCCGGGAGCTTCCGTCGGAGTAATCGACCCGCATGACGGTGCTCTGGACGCGGCCGCGATCGTCGTACCGGTGCTCGTTGGAGCCTATCAGGATCCCGCCCGCGTCGTAGTACTCCTCGCGCGCGCGGCGGCCCCGCTCGTCGTAGCGATAGGCGAGCCTCTGTTCCAGGTCGCCGATAGGCGAGCGGCTCGCCGCGCCTGACGGCCTGCCCTGAGCGTCCCTCTCATGGATGACGATGCTCGTCAGCCGGTTGTCCCGGTCGAAGTAGCGCTCCTCCGAGACGAAGCCGTCCGGCGCGAAGGCGGTGATGGAGTACATCCATAGCTCGAGCGCCTTCCTATCAGCCGAGGCGCTCCCGTAGGCCTGGGGCGGCAGGTACAGCTTCATCGTGACCTGGCGGACGCGGTCGGGCAGCATGCGCCGGGCGCGGTCGCTGGGCGGCGCGGCCTCCCCGGGAGCGCAGGCGAACGACGCGGCCGCGACGGCGAGGACCGCGAGCCAGGGCGCCGCGAGACGTGCAAGACTCGCGGCGCCGGCGGGACGGGTTCTATCGGGCATGGAAGCCTCCGGGTAGGCGTAACGCCTACCCGAAAGCGTAACGACTCGTCCGCCTCGGCGCAAACCCTATACGGACCGCCGCCCGGGCGCGCCATGGCGGGAAGGGCGACGGTCCCGACGGGCCCGCCGGGCCCGTTGATCGGCCTTCCGACTAGCGCGCCGCCAAGGCCCCGACCTTGGGCGTTATCAAGGCCATGACCGCCTCGGCGCTGGCCTTGTGGATAGTCTCCGAGCCCACGTGCACCGTCGGGCCCTTGTCGCACTTCTCCGAGCAGAACGTCGCGCTGACGTCGACGTAGTCCTGGAGCCCGGCCTTCTCCACCGAGGCCAGCACGTCCCGGAGGACGGCCTGGCTGCCCCGTAGGAAGCAGCTCGTGCCGACGCAGACCCTGACCGCCACCTTCTGGGCCTCGCCGCCGCGGACGAGCGATATGCGGGTGTCCTGGATGCGCTTCTTGCTGGAATAGCCCGTGTGCAGGAGCTCGTGGGCGCGATGGCCGCCGGGCTCGCCGCCGAGGACCTCGGCGTAGAACTTGGGCACGAAGGGGTTGTCGCCGGTCGTCCGCAGCTCGCGGGCGCCGTCGGCGTCGCGCATGCCCCGCTTTCGTTCGGCCACGGCCGAGCCGTCCGGGTCAATGGGCTGTCCCGCTCCGCCGACGCATCCGCCGGGGCAGGCCATGACCTCCACGACGTCGGCGCGGCGGCTGCCGTCCAGGACGCCGCGCGCCACTAGCTTGGCGTTGGCCAGGCCCTGCACCGACAGCACGGTCAGCTCCCTGTCGCCGAGCCTGAGCGTAGCGGAGCGTATGCCGCCGCCGGGGATCTCATCTACGAATTCGAGCGCCCGCCCGTTCAAGGGCGAGACGGGGGCGCCGACGTAGCGGGCCACCGCCTCGGCCACGCCGCCGGCGTCGCCGAAGACCATGCCGGCCCCCGTCGCGAAGCCGAAGGGCATGTCCATGGACCCGGCGGGCAAGGCGGCGAAGCGTAGGCCGGCCTCCTCTATCATGGAGGCCAGCTCGGCCGTGGTCAGAGAGAAGTCGACGAGCGGCCCGCCGTCGCGCGATAGCTCGGGCCTAGAGACCTCGTACTTCTTGGCGACGCAGGGCATCACCGAGACCACGACGACGCGCTTGCCCACGCGCTCGGCGCCGCCGGCCGCTACAGCCGCCGCCGCGGCGCGGGCCGCGTCCTCGCGGACGATAGAGCCGACCATCGCCTGGGGCGACATGCACGAGCTCAGACTAGGCAGGAGCTCGGGGAAGAACTGCTCCGCGTACTTGACCCAGGCCGGGCAGCAGGAGGTGAAAAGCGGCAGCTTCTCCCCCGAGGCCAGTCGCCCGGCCAGCTCTCCCGATTCCTCGACGACGGTCAGGTCCGCGCCGAAGGCGGTATCGTAGACCTTGTCGAAGCCGAGCATGCGCAGGGCCGTGGCGATCTTGCCCGCGGCGTTCTCCCCGGGCGCCATGCCGAAGCGCTCGCCTATCGCGACGCGGACGGCGGGCGCTATCTGCGCGACGACGACGGTCTCCGGGTCCTCGAGGGCCTTCCATACGGCGTCCGCCGGGGAGCGCGGCACGATGGCCGCGGTCGGGCACACGGCGGCGCACTGGCCGCAGTTTACGCAGTCGACCTCGCCCAGGGACTTGCCGAAGGCGGGGCTGACCATAACGTCGGAGCCGCGGCCCGCGAAGTCTATGGCGCCCACGCCCTGGATCTCGGCGCAATAGCGGACGCAGTCGCCGCAGAGGATGCACTTGTTGGGGTCTCGCACCAGGGCCACGGAGCCGGAGTCCTTAGGCCGCTCGGCGCGGAGCCGCTTGAAGCGCACGTCCCGTATGCCCATCTTGGCCGACAGGTCGCGCAGCTTGCAGCTCGCGGAGCGCTCGCAGGTAGGGCAGTCCTGCTTATGGTTGGCCAGGAGCAGCTCCAGGTTCATCCTGCGCATCGAGCGTATCTTGGCGGTGCTCGTGCGCACCGACATGCCGTCCTTGGGCGGCACCACGCAGCTGGCGTCGATGTCCTTGCCGTTTATCTCGACGAGGCATAGCCTGCAGGCCCCGTACGTCGACAGCTTGCTGTGGTAGCAGAACGTCGGGACGTCAATATTGGCCTTGCGGCACAGGGCCAGGACGTTCTTCTCGCCCTCTATGGGAACCTTTATGCCGTCTATCGTTACGAAGCCGCTCATGCCGCCCCCTTCTTAATGGCGTCGAACTTGCACGCGGCGACGCACGCGCCGCACTTGATGCACTTCTGGGCGTCTATCGCGTGCGCCTGCTTGGGCGCGCCCGATATCGCCCCTACGGGGCACTTCCTCGCGCAGGCCGTGCAGCCCTTGCAGGCCGCCGCGTCTATGGACAAGGGCACGAGGGCCGAGCACTGGCCGGTCGGGCAGCGCTTGTCCACGACGTGGGCCTCGTACTCGGAGCGGAACTGCCTGAGCATCGACAGCACCGGCGCCGGCGCCGAGGCGCCGAGGCCGCACAGCGAGCTGTCGGCGACGTTCTCGCATAGCGCCTCGAGCAGGCCGAGGCTCTCGAGGGTGCCGTTCCCGGCTATGACGTCGTCGAGCAGCGCGAGTATCTGCTGGGTGCCCTCGCGGCACGGCACGCACTTGCCGCACGACTCGCGCTGGGTGAACTGCATGAAGAAGCGGGCCATCTGCACCATGCAGGTGGAGTCGTTCATGACGACGAGCCCGCCCGAGCCTACCATCGCGCCTATGTCACCGAGCGAGTCGAAGTCCATGGGCACGTCCAGGTGCTCGGCCGTCAGGCAGCCGCCGGAGGGGCCGCCTATCTGCACGGCCTTGAACGCGGCGTCGTCCGGCCTGCCGTCGCGGTCCAGTATGCCGCCGCCTATGTCGAAGACGACGCGGCGCAGGGTCGCCCCGAAGGGCACCTCGATGAGGCCGGTGTTGGCCACGTGGCCCGTGAGCGCGTAGGTCTTGGTGCCCGACGAGCCCGCGGTCCCGAGCGAGCGGTACTCCGCGGCGCCTTTATCGATGATCAGAGCTACCTGGGCCAGGGTCTCCACGTTATTGACGACGGTAGGCTTGCCCCAGAGGCCCTGCTCGGCGGTGCGGGGAGGCTTGGGCCTCGGCATGCCGCGGTTGCCCATTATGGACGACACCATGGCGCTCGCCTCGCCGCAGACGAAGGCGCCCGCGCCCTCCATGACCCGCAGCTCGAAGGCGGTGCCCGAGCCCATGGAGTCGGCGCCCAGGAACCCGGCCGCCTCGGCGTCGGCGACGGCCTTGCGGACGCGCTGCACCGCGAGCGGGTACTCGGCCCGGACGTAGACGTAGCCGACGCCCGCGCCGGTCGCCCTCGCGCCGATGAGCATGCCCTCGATGACGGAGTGCGGGTTGCCCTCCAGCACGGAGCGGTCCATGAAGGCTCCGGGGTCACCCTCGTCGCCGTTGCAGATGATGTACTTCTCGGGGCTCGCCTGCCTGAGGGCCAGCTCCCACTTCCTGCCCGTGGGGAAGCCCGCTCCGCCGCGGCCGCGCAGGCCGGAGTCCTTGACGACGGCGCATATCTGGGCCGGCGACAGGTCGAAGAGCGCCTTGCGCGCCGCCCTGTAGCCGCCGCGGGCTATGTACTCGTTAAGGTCCTCGGGGTCTATGGAGCCGCACTCGGCCATGACCCGCCGCTCCTGCTTCGCGTAGAAGCCTATGTCGCGCTTGCCGCGCTTGCGCTCCCCCGATACCGGGTCGCGATAGAGGAGCCGTTCGACGAGCCCGCCTCGGACGAAGGTCCGCGACACTATCTCCTCGACGTCGGCCCCCTTCACGTGCGTATACAGTATGCCGTCCGGCTCTATGGTCACGAGCGGCCCGACCTGGCAGAAGCCCTGGCAGCCGCTCGTGGAGACGTGGGCGGCCGCGCCGGAGCAATCGTGTATGTCCAGGTCGACTACGACCTCCTGGCCGGCCGCGGCGAGCGCGGCCACGAGCGCCTCGTAGACCTTGAGCGACCCGTTGGCGATGCAGCCCGTGCCCCCGCAGACCACGACCCTGCGCGCTATCGAGGCGCTCGCCTCGGCGTAGGCCGTCGCGACCGCCTCCAGCTCTCCGGGCGGTATGATCGCGGCGTTAGATCGAGCCATCTCCGGCCTCCTTCCGCCTGATTTCCTTCACGAGGCGCACGGCCTCGTCCTTGCCCACGAGCCCGTGGACGTCCTCGCCCACGACCAGCACCGGCGCGAGGCCGCAGGCCCCGAGGCACGAGACGGTCTCCAGGGTGAACAGCATGTCCGGCGTCGTCTTGGCCTTGCCCTCCAGGCGCAGCTCGGCGCGCAGGGCCTCGACCAGGTCGCCCGAGCCCTTCACGTGGCAGGCGGTACCGTCGCAGACCTTGATGACGTGCTTGCCCTTGGGCTCCAGGGAGAAGTGGCCGTAGAACGTCGCGACGCCGTAGACCTTGGCCGGCGATATGTCCAGGGCCGTGGCCACGTAGGTCATGATCTCCTCGGGCAGGTAGCGGTACTCGTCCTGCACGGCCTGCAGTATCGGTATAAGGCGCGAAGGATCGCGGTCGTAGCGGTCGAGGACGGCGACTACCGCCTCGAAGCGCCGGGCCTCGGCGAAAACGCTCAGGGTCAACATCTCGGCTCCTTAGAGGCGCTCGGCTCCGGCCTCGCCCGCCGTCTCGCGGGTCGGGCGCTTAGGCTGTTCGTCGCGCCTTGTGATATCATTTATCGATATATTTTGTACTATAAATAGGACGAACGTGTCAACACCGGAACCGACGCGCTAACGGCCCCGACCTCGGGGCAGGCTCCTAGCGGCGCGCGGCTAGAATGAGGAAGGCGTATCGGGTAGGATCGGCGGGTACCCGGGGCGGGGTACGAGGAGGACCGGCATGCGCGTACTCATCACGGGCTTCGACCCGTTCGGCGGGGAGGCCGCCAATCCGGCCTTCGAGGCGGTCAGGCTCCTGCCGGACGTCATAGCGGGAGCCGATATCGCGAAGCTCGAGCTGCCCACCGTGTTCGCCGCCTGCGACGCGATGCTCGAGGAGGCGGTGGAGCGGCTGGCCCCGGACGCCGTGCTGTCCGTGGGGCAGGCAGGCGGCCGCTTCGACGTCAGCGTGGAGCGCGTCGCCATCAACCTCGCCGACGGCAGGATACCCGACAACGCCGGCGACCAGCCCATAGACAGGACCATCCGCGAGGGCGGCCCCGACGCGTACTTCGCCACCGTTCCGGTCAAGGCCATGGTCCGGAGGATACGGGCGGCCGGCGTGCCCGCGAGCGTCTCGTACAGCGCCGGCTCCTACGTCTGCAACCACCTCATGTACTGCGCCCTCCACTACGCCGCGACGCGACGCCCGGGCCTCCGGGCCGGCTTCATCCACGTGCCGTTCATGCCGTCCCAGGCCGTGGACAAGCCCGCCGCTACGCCGACCATGTCGCTCGAGTGCATGGCGACCGCCATCGCGGCCGCCGTGGAGGCCGTAGTCGATACGGTCGACGACCTGCGCGCGCCCGAGGGCCGCGACCACTGATCGCCCGGACGGGATCGGAGAGGCGATGGAGTGGATACTATGCGATAAGGCCAGCCCGAGCGACGGTTTCGGCCTGGACGAGAGGTCCAGGATCGTGGTCGTCGGCACGAGCGGCTCCGGGAAGAGCGTCCTGGCCCGCAGGCTAAGCCTGAGCCTCGGGATCGACGACGTAGAGCTGGACGCGCTGCACTGGAATCCGGGCTGGCGGGAGAGCGATGACGTCGAGTTCAGGGATAGGATACGAGCCGCCGTCGAGGGCCGGGACGGCTTCGTCATCCACGGGAACTACAACAAGGTGCGGGACCTGACCTGGGGGATGTGCGACACCATGATATGGCTCGATTACCCGAGGTCCGTCGTCATGTACAGGGTCATCAAAAGAACGCTCGTCAGGATACTCGCGAAGGAAGCGCTGTGGAACGGGAACGTCGAGACGTGGAGTAAAAGCGTCTTCTCGAGGGATTCCATAATCCTATGGTCGTGGAACACGTACGATAGGAGACGTAGGCAGTACCTCGCGCTGAGAGACGCCGATTGCTACGGCATACGGCGCATAATCGTGGTACGGAAGCCCCGCGACGCGAGGCGACTCCTCGGGGCGACTCGTCTCGACGATTGATATCGCTTGCCCGGAATGAATATTGGATATAAAGTTCAAAATTGAACTAGATCGGTAGGCCGACGGCGCGGTAGTCGCCATGGAGGTTCTCATTGAGAATAAGAGCGGTCGGAATAGGCCCGGGGTCATTCGCCATAGGAGCCCTCGCCCTCGCGGTCTTCGTCACGTCCTGCGCCGGAACCCCGTCCCCCGAGCCAGCGGAAGAGCCCGTCCCGGAGCCGCCCCGCATCCTATCGGGCCCCTCCGTCCCTACCCTTCCGGGCCTCGAGCCGGTAGCTCGCTACGCGGGGCCCTTCGCCGTCGAGTACCTCGGCAATTCGACCATCCTCGTCATGGGTCCCGACGGCAGCCTCGTCGTCTGCGATCCCTATAGCCCCGGCGACGTGCCGTACGGCCTTACGCCCCTTCCCTCCAACCTCGTAGCCGACGCGGTGACGGTGAGCCACGCCCACGGCGACCACGATTCGATCCGGAGCGTTTTCGCGGATCCTCGGGTCATCGCCGCGCCCGGCAGCTATCAGGTCGGCGCTATCAAGGTCACCGGCTTCCCCGGCCTCGAAGGCTCTCCTCGGGGCCCGTCGAGGATGAGCAACGTCATTTTCGTCATAGAGGCGGACGGAGCCAAGATCGTCCATCTGGGCGACTCGGGACCCGTCACGGACCCGGCGGTCCTCGAGGCCGTCTCCGACGCCGACCTCGTCGTCGTCAACATCGACATGTACGTGATTACGAAGCCCGACATGATGCCCTTCCTCGACAGGATCAGGGCGAGGACCATCCTCCCCTCGCACTACCCCGTCTTCGCGGCCAAGCCGGACGTCGACGACTTCCTGGCGCTCCTCCCCGCGGGCCTGCCCGTCGAGAGGACGGGGAGCCGCCTCGTCGTAGCCGCCGGGGGGCCGCGGAGGATCGTCGTCATGAGGGCGGCCACGCAGAAAGAACCCTAGGCAGGCGGCGGGAACTGCCGCGTAAGGAGTTAGCTTTCTCGTCGGCGAACTACTATCCTATATTCATCAAGATGAATCGAGCATAGGAGGCAATCCATGGCGTCAAGCAGCTACGACAAGCTGGTCGAGACCCTCGAGGCCCGCTTCAAGAAGAACCCGGGCCGCCATCCCGGGATAGGATGGGACGCCGTGAGAGCGAAGCTAGCTGCGGTCCCCGAGAGGTATAAGCCGCTCTCCGCGATGGAGGACTCGGGAGGCGAGCCCGACGTCGTGGGCTACGACGCCGACGCCCGGGAGTACCTGTTCTGCGACTGCTCCGCCGAGACCCCGGCGGGCAGGAAGAGCCTCTGCTACGACCGCGAGGCCCTCGACTCGAGGAAGGAGAACAAGCCGGCCGGGACCGTCATGGAAGCCGCGGCCTCGATGGGGATCGAGGTCCTGGACGAGCTACAGTATAGGCGCCTACAGGAGCTAGGGGAATTCGACAGGAAGACGTCGAGCTGGATACGTACGCCCGACGACGTGAGGAAGCTCGGGGGCGCGCTGTTCTGCGACCGCCGCTACGGCCGCGTCTTCACCTACCACAACGGAGCGGAGTCGTACTACTCCGCCAGGGGCTTCCGGGGAATGCTCAGGGTCTAGGTAGTTCCTCGAACCTTGTTGCGATTAAGCCCATGCATATTGAGGCAGATAGTCTCGTCCTTTCTTGAGCGGGGTAATGGATTCTTTCAGCCAAATCATTTTATTAGCATCACTTAGATGCTCT
>Ga0180008_1001523_pt1 | contig 14385 bp, 13 predicted proteins | sample MM_PW_MetaG_FD_121121 | JGI IMG/M metagenome (GOLD analysis project Ga0180008, IMG submission 121121) | Groundwater microbial communities from the Aspo Hard Rock Laboratory (HRL) deep subsurface site, Sweden - MM_PW_MetaG | ecosystem: Environmental > Aquatic > Deep subsurface > Groundwater... | reverse complement strand
TGAATCGGCTAGCGACACCACGGGCCAGCAAGCTCCGGACGACGCGCCACCAGCGGCGGAAGCTCAGGTCGAGAAGTGGAACGTCAATACCGACCTCAGCCAACTCAGCCCCGAGCAACTCGCCGAAGGCTTGACGAACCCCGAGAACGCCGAGATCGCCAGAGGGCACCTCCTCAGAGACAGAGACTACAGGGAAAAGACGACCAAGCTCGCCAACGAGAGACGGGCACTTGAGGAGATTCGGGGCCGGACTATCAACCTCGACGAGACGCAACAGCCGACTCCCCCCCCCACCCCGCCAGTCCAGACGCTGACAGACGTGGAGCAGATGGCACGGGAGCAGGTGGCGGAGTTTATGGAGCAGCATCCGGGCGAGGACGGGGACCGGTTCGCCGTGTGGCAACTCCAACGCATCCAGCAGATGATAGCGCCGGAAGTGCAGAAGCAGTTGCAGCCATTGCGTAATGAGAACGAGCAGGCCGAAGCGCAGCGCATCCGCGCTACGGTTGACGCCGATTACCAGAGGCTGGCCGAAGAGTTCCCCCACGCCGCAGAGCCAGGGGTTCAAGATGCTGTCTATGACCAGATAGCACAGTGGGACCCCAAAGCGTACACGCCGGACATCGTGCGACAGGCATACATGGCAGCAAACGCAGACCGCTTCGTGCCGAGACAGGCGGGCCAGCCGCAACAGCCGGCGCCCGCAACTCGGGCACCACAGCAGCCTGGATTGCAGCCGCAGCCGCCACGCGCACAGCCCCTGCCGCCAGCAGCACGCAAAGGCACAGAGGCGACGCCGGTGTACGACAACCCCGAGGACATGATAGAAGCTATGATGGCTGATACGGAACTAGCCAGCAAACTGCACTTTCCCGATAGCACCTCCAGATAATCCCGCCTCACACGGCAGCAGCCGTCGTCTCCCTCCCTAGTGAGGTGAGAATGACATGGCTACAGCCGTCGAAACTGCCGATACCTTCGACGCGTACACCGACAGATATATCCTGCCTGGTCTCCACGATCAGGTCTTCACAGGGACGCCGCTCCTCAAGGAGCTCGGGACGCGTATTCGCCCGTTCCAGGGGAGTTCGTTCCAAGGTCGCCTTCAGGTCGGGAGCATCACCAACAACTGGTACAACCCGGCTACTGACGTTGACCTCGACCTCGACTTCACCACCCCAGAGATTGGCGCGGAGTTCTCCTACAACCTCGTACACGCTTACGAGGCCATTCGCCTGCCTGCTTACCAGGTTGACCAGCAGGACGCGGCGGGGAACATCCGTATGCTCGTGGCCTACACCAACAACGCCAAGGAGAGTCTGCGGATAGACCTTGCCGCGAAACTCCTCGGCGTCTCCGGCACCGGCCCGGGCGACCACTCCGCCACGCATCCGACATCCCTCTGGGACATCTGTAACGACCACAACGCCGAGTACGGCAAAGCCGCCATCGGGGGCATCACTGCTGATGCCACCACGAACGGGTACTGGCGCGCCCACATCATGGAAGCCGGCACCAGCTACACCGTGCCGGTCTCTCCGAGTCTCCAGAACATCGCTAAGATGATCACGCGCATGGAGGTCACCAACGGCAAGAAGCCCGACCTCGTATGCGTTGACGAGGACTACTACGACGTTCTGGAAGCGCAGCTCACTCCGGTGCAGGTGCAAACCGGCCGGACCAACAGGTTCCGCGATTGGGGCTACGACTCGTTCAGCATCAAGTCCGTCCCCGTCATCTGGGACCCGAACATGCCCGGACTCTCCTACAGCGGGACTACCGACAGGTACACCTGCGGCGGGAGCGAGGCCCTGATCATAGATTGGGACCACATGTTCGGCATCAAGAACAGCAAGTGGAACTTCAGCTTCCAGCCGGGCGGGTGGTATCTCGACCCGACCAAGCAGCCGGGTTACTACAACTCTCTGCACTCGTGGCTGAACTTCGTAGCGACCTCACGGCGCGCCCAGGGGCACATCTTCAATGTGAATCTGGCCCAGGACCCACAGGACTGGACCAAGGGCGCCATCACTCTGCCGGTGATTGCCTAGAGGCAACCTCACCAGCTACGAAAGGAGCTGAATAGACATGGCTAAGGCCTATGTAGGAAATGGTATGTTGCAGGAAGTACAGGTTGACGAAGCGACTGCGGCACAGCGCACGGTACTCTTCGCGTACACGACAGGCAAGACGATTGCCTCGATTGACGTGGCGAAGGCCGGCGGGCAGTTCGCGGACGGCACGAGCACCTGCACCGAGATACTCGACAAGGCCAGTGGCGCTTCCGGCTTGTACGCTCTGGTCCTCTCGGCAGCAGACGTGGACACGCTCGGGCCGCTCGGTATCGAGATGAACGACGGGACCGACGAGATTTATCTCGAAGGTATCCGCGTGGTGTCGCATGACCCGTATCTCGATGTCGCTGCGATCCTGGCCGACACGGGCACTGACGGAGTAGTGCTTGGCGCGGATGCTATCACAGCAGCGAAGATTGCGGACGACGCCATCTCCGCGGAGCACGTGAACACCGGAGCTCTTACCGCAGATGCCTTTGCGGCGGATGCTATCGTTGCAGCCACACTAGCGACGGGAGCCATCACAGCCGACGCCTTCGCAGCCGACTCCATCGTGGCGGCGACGTTCAATACCGGGGCACTGACTGCCGACGCTTTCGCAGCCGATGCTCTCGTGGCCGCCACCTTCGCCACTGGCGCCCTCACCGCAGACGCATTTGCGGCTAACGCGCTTGTAGCAGCAACATTCGCAGCCGATTCACTTGCTGCTGCGTCATTCGCAACAGGAGCACTTACTGCCGATGCCTTCGCGGCAGACGCTTTGGTTGCGGCGACGTTCGCTACCAACAGCATCACAGCCGACGCAATGGCAGACGACGCGATTGACTCCGGTGTGCTGGCAGACAATGCCATCACGTCAAGCGTCCTTGCGGCTAACAGCATCACCAGCGCGACGTTCAATGATGACGCTATCACCGCAGCCTCCATCGCCACCGATGCTTTCGGTGCGCTGGAACTGGCCGCAGGCGCAGGCGCCGAAATCGCGGCGCTCATCCTAGCAACTCCGGCACAGAAGATCGTGACGGACGCCAGCGGGTATGTGACCGTCGGCACGATGGATACCGATGTCATCACCGCAGCCTCAATCAACACCGGGGCTCTGAGTGCTGACGCGTTTGCTGCCGACGCCATTGTCGCAGCTACACTAGCGACGGGAGCCCTGAGTGCTGACGCGTTCGCCGCTGACGCTCTGGCCGCAGCGACGTTTGCAACAGGGGCGCTCACGGCAGATGCGTTTGCCGCCGACGCTCTGGCGGCCGCTACCTTCGCAACGGGGGCTTTGACTGCGGACGCTTTCGCAGCCAACGCCCTAGTCGCCGCGACGTTTGCGGCTGACTGCTTGGCGGCTGCGTCCTTCGCAACCGGGGCATTGACCGCTGATGCCTTTGCCGCTGACGCGATAGTAGCCGCCACTCTGGCGACTGGCGCTCTGACTGCCGATGCGTTCGCTGCTGATGCGCTCGCTGCTGCCACGTTCGCGACCGGGGCCTTTACGGCGGATGCTTTCGCCGCTGATGCCATTGTCGCGGGAACACTCGCCACGGGTGTTCTGACCGCAGATGCGTTCGCAGCAGATGCGCTCGTCGCAGCTACGTTTGCGACGAACAGTATCAGCGCAGACGCGGTAGCGCCCAATGCGTTCGTTGCGGCTGACTTCGCCGCGGATGTCGCAGTGGAGTTCGCAGCAACAGTCACAGGCATCACCGCCGCAGACATTGCCGCCGACATGCCGCAGTTCGATTGGGTTCGCGACAACATCAACGCGGCGCGGAGCTAGTGCCGGCGGAGCACACGAACAACTGAGGGCGGCGGGACACCGTTCTCGCCGTCCTCTCTTTCAATGTGAGCGGGAGAGACCTCATGGCTGACTGGACGGCTACAGGCGCAGGAGATGCCACCTACAATGACGATTACACCGAGAATGGTGTCTATAACGGCAAGGCGGCTTATGAGGGTGACGCTAATGGAAACTGGTTATTCTGGTTTCCATGCGACATCTGGCCCGCTGATAATTGCTGGGCTGTGAGCCCGACCAAAACAACACTGATGGACGTTATGGAATACCCGTACACTGGCGCGCTGGGAACGGTGGACTTGCCAGCCAATAATTGGATTGCACACATGGGTACTCCTAACGCTCCGACGCTGGCAGCAGCAGCGGGCGCAGTTGACTATCCCTACTCCGGGGACCTCACCGCCGGTATGGTGCCGGAGGCCGTCACCAGCCTCACCAAGCAGACATTCCCCTACAGCGGCGATCTTACTGACGGCATGGTGCCAGAAGCCACATGCAGCTTTGAGCAGGTTTTTCCCTATAGCGGCGACCTCACCGATGCCATGACGCCAGAGGCCACCACCAGTCTCGTCAAACAACAGTTTCCGTATTCCGGGGACCTCGCAGACGCCATGAGTCCTGCCGCTACTACCAGCCTTGAGTACCCGCCAGTCGTGAACGCCCTAAACCACAGGATCAATCCGGGCTTCAACGCCCGGCTCAACTAAGGAGGAACAACCGTGTCAAACGCTCAGTCAGGAGAACTTTTCTCCCTCAGGGCACCTGCGGCCACCGAGACGACGCGGATCCCTGTCGTGCTGCTGGACGCTGCTGGCGACCCGGTGACAGGTGAAGCGTGGAACGCTGCCGGCATGTCTATCACCATCGCCAAGCAGGGGGCCAGTACATTCACCGCGTTTCCGAGCTTCGCGACTACGAATTGGGACGAAATCGGGTACGGGAACTACGACATCCTGCTCGTGGGGGCGCAGGCCGATGAGGCGGCTCTGCTCGATACAGAGGGCCACCTGCGGGTGTACGTCAAGACCACCGCGACGCGGGGGGACACGTTCCTGTTCAAGGTGAATACGCAGGACGTTCTGAGACAGACGGAGATGGAGATGCGCGTGGCCGCAGCGCAGTAGGAGGGCACGGTGGCAGAGAGACAGCAGATAGAGTTTGGGCCGATGACCCTTCTGTGTGAGAAGCAGAATCCCACAGAGTACACTGAGTATGACCCTGAAGGGGTTATGACGCCGAGCGCTAGTGCCGTCAACATCTACGTTCCATCTGGCGAAACCATTCCCCAGAGCCCCTCAAGAATGGTCGATGCGGCTTTCGATGATGTTTGCACCCTGGAACCTGAAGATTGGGGGATGCAATTCGACTTTATACTTAGCAGTGGAACATGGACTACTCCACGATCCATCGTTGGCGTATGGGATACGTCATCGAGCTCTGCGTATTTGACCGCCACTATGATGTTGGCCACCTACAACCAGCTTGCCTTTGCTCTAACGACTATTGGGCATGGTGCTAACTGGTCTGGGCTTTACGCAAAAGACACGACCTATACACTGAAGTTGTACAGCTACTCTGAAGCACCATTATTCCACGCGAAGCTCGAAATATACGACGGCGGCACTTTGCAAGAGACAATATCTGGTTATACAACAGGTTATGGAGACCCAGTTACGGCCGATATGCGTGTGCGCTTTGCGGAGTTTGCGGGCCAGGTAAATGGGGATGATTGGGATGAGACCATAAGCGACCTTTGGCTGCCAGTGCGCCCGCCAGTCCTCCCCATGATCCGCAAGCACGGAACACTCGGAGAGAAGCGTATCCTCGAAGGAGGAAACTTCTAGATGCCATACATAGTAGCGCCGGGAGAAACAGTCCTGCTCCACTGTCAATTCAATAACACCGAGGGTTCGGCGGCGGCGGCCACAACGCCCACCGCCTCAGTCCTCGAATGGGACAGCGGCACCTCGAAGTGGGTGCATATCACCGACAGCCCCTTCACCATGACCGCCCTTCCTACAGACAGCTCCCTCACTGGCTGGTACGGGGTAGAGGTCACAGTCCCATCTGGTGCAGCCGCTGGCGATACCCTGCCTGTGCGTTACACCGGCACCTGCGACAGCCAAACGCCAGCAGCGACTGACGAAATCATCGTCCGCACCATCGGAAGCTGCTACTCATTCACCGGCGCCAGCACCGTCACAATCACGCTCACGGTAAGCGGCGTCGGCGTGCCGAATCAACTCTGCGTCGTCCGCAACGAGATCGAGACGACCATCGTAAGCCTAGGCTGGACGAACACAGACGGCGAGGTCGAGCTTCAGATGGACGACGGCACCTACTCTGTCCGCTACGGCCCCTCGGCCACCTACACATTCTCCAACCCCTACGAGCTTGTCGTCTCCGGCAACACCGACGAGACATTCACCTGTACCGCATTGAGCCCGCAGGAGTGCGGCCTGACCTTCGCGCAGATACGCTCCACCATCCAGCTTGCCCTGCACGGTCACGGTGGGCGCGTCCTCGAAGTCAGCCTCATCAACCAGTGGATCAACTCGGCCTACATCGAGGTTGACCGCCGCGCTCAGTGGACACGCACCGTCGAGACAATCACGACCGTTGCCGACCAGGAGGAATACACCCGACCGGGCGACGTGGAGGCCATCGTAGCGATACGCGCCGTCATGTACACCGACGAGGACGGGAAGGTGTGGCCGCTCAGCGAGAAGAGTATGGAGGAGCACATACGCCTGCTTCAGGACTCCACCACAGCAGGGGCTCCGCTCTACTACGTCATGGAGGGTGACAGTGTGTTCCTCTATCCGACGCCGGACACCGCAGACGAGACCATGAAGATGTACTGTCTCGGGACGCCCTCGAAGCTGGCGAACGACGAGGACAAGCCGACCTTCGCCTGTCACCTGCACGACCTGATCATCACGGCCGCCCTCTCCGACGCCTACCGACACATTGACGAGGAGGAACTTGGCCTCGCGTACCTACAGGTATTTGAGCAGCAACTTGACCGAGCCTCGCGACGCGCCGACATGAACCGCAGCGCCAGCACCGGAACGTCTATCACGGCACCCTAAGGGGGCAGCCACACATGGCCGCAGGAGACATCACCAAAGCACTGAGGGACAACGTGAGGGTTCGCGCTGGCGAAGCATCCCAGGACGGTATCCTCGACGCGCAGATCATCGCCTACATGAACGCCGCAGTGGACGACATTCTCATCCGCGTGGACAACGGCCCGCTGAGTTCGTGCAGCGCCACCGCGACAGGGAATCTCACGGAGGCAGCAGAGCCGTGCCACACTGGCGCGGTATCCGTTGCCTTGCCCGCAGATTTCGTGCGTGAGATTACCCTCCTGTACGGCGACGAGCAGGCACAACTCATAGAGGTCAGCCGCCTCGATGAGATCGACAACAACGCGCATCGCGCGCCGACCACGACGAACGTGTACTACTACATCTGGGACGGAAGTATCTTCGCCGAGGCCGGGACTGTTGCCACGAAGGCCTACAGCCTCTACTACATTCAGAGGCCGGCGGTGATGAGCCTGACCGTGGACCCGACCATCTCCGGCGAGTTCTACGGCTTGATCGAGGACTTCGCCGTAGCGAAATGCAGGGAGCAGGTCGGGCAATACGACGAGAAACAGCGCATACTCGCACATTACAGTGCCCGCTGTACCGTTCTCAACTCAAGGTGGGGTGCCCCTGTGTACGAGGGATCGCCCGGAGACGCCGCTAGGGGCTAATAGACATGGCAGGAGAGATTTCTCAGGGTTTGCTCGCCAGAGTGCGAAGTCGCATCAATGAACCGTCTGCGGGAGAGTGGGCGGACTCCGAAATCTATGCCAATCTGAGCAGGGGCCAGACGGACCTCGTGACGAACCAGCTCTGTGACGGGGCTCTCACTGGACTTCGCGAAATCGTCGAGGGCACGCTGGTCGGCGCACAAAACCCATACGACCTGCCTGCCGACTTCCTGCGGGCTCGCGTCGTGTACTACAAGGGCATCTGGGCGCGGCGTTGGGAAAAGCGGTACATTGCAGCGCTCGGCGAGGGGACTGCTACAGCGAACGTCCACGTCAGCCCCTCCGAGACGAATCCCTACTACTACATTCACGCCGACCAGATCGTCTTTGCGGTTGGGGCTGTCACGCAGACCAACGGCGACAAGTATGAGCTGTTCTACGTGAAAAGCCCGACAGACGTGACGACGAGTGTTGACCCACTGCTACCGGCGTACCTGCACGGCCTGATGGTAGATTTCGCGGTCTCACGGTGTCGAGAGCAGGCGCACGACTTCGGGGAGGCCGAGGCGGTCATGCGGTACTACCTGGAGATGGCAAGTCGTGTGAACGCGCGCTACAGAGGTTCTATGGCGTATGACGGGCCGGGCGGCGATCCGTCCGTGACCTTCACACCCGCAGGAGGGTAGTCCATGCCGAGCCCGCGCGAGACGCTGATATTCGATAACTGGTCGCGGGGATGGAGTCGCTACAACTTCCCCGATGATGTCCTGCTGCCGCGCATGGTGGAGGACGGTCAGATAACTGAGGCCGAGGGCCTTGAGGTGCGGCCGGACGGCTCTCTGTACTGGCGGCGCGACCAGTTCATCATCCCTATCAACGGGGACCTCGCAACGGCCATCACCGGCGGCGCCACGATCCTGACTATCACCGAGTTCACCGGCGGCGCCTACAACCAACTTCTCTGCATTACCGACGCTGGCAAGTTCTACAAGCTGACAACGGACTGGACAAACAGCGCAGTGGCGCAGGTGGCCGATGGCTACCAGTTGAGCTTTGGTGCCGAAACGTGGTCAGAGGAAGAGACAGGGCTGGACACCGACACTGGCTATGCTACAGCAGTCACCCGCGAGATTATGATGTTGTGTCACCCGGACGAGGCGACGATGCGGTGGGATGGCACAAGCCTCGATGATGTGGGAATTACGGCCCCCGTAGCCGCCCCGACCGGGCCAGTCAGCCAGGCCGCCGAGACCTATGACCTAACTGACAGCGACTGGAACGAGTACGACCTCAACTCGCACATCACCGTAGCCGCTACCTCGGCGACCTTCGCAAGCATGACCAATGCCGAGTACGCCAGCCTGCACACAGACCTTGGGGCTGCGGGCGTCGAGGACTACAAGTTCCGCTTCAACTTCACAATCACGGGTGGCGATACAAGCCCGACCTACAAAGGGGCCTACGTCTGGGGCCTCACTACAACACCCGGCGCGGCTATCCAATCGAACTTCGAGGGCGAATGGCTTGCCGTCAACAAAGACGGCGCCAATACAATCAATGTCGAACTTTGGAGTCAGTTGTCAGACGTGCACGGCTACAGCACTACCTGGGCCGGTGCTACAGCCACGACTTACTACGTTGAAGTGCAGAGAATTGACCATAGCCTGACTGTGCGCTTCTACTCTGACGTCACCTACACGACGCTCGTATGGACGGACGCGGTAAACAGCGTGGCGGGATGGGGAGCCCAAGGCCATCTCAGGTTTTACTACGCCCTATCAAGTTCCGTCAACCCTTCGGGCTTTTCCATCAGCGGCCATGTTGACAACCCTGTGTACTACCCCACCGCTCTGCCTGAAGGCGTCCTCTCAGCCGGCACCTACAGCTACTTCTACACGTACTACGACGGCGAGTTCGAGTCCATGCCGTCGCCCGTTGTTGACGTGCACGTCGAGAGCCAAGACGACTTCAGTATCCCGCTCGTGGACTTTCCAGACCGCACCGCTCAGAATCAAACTAAGGAGCTTTACCGGGCCTTCACTAGCGACACCGATGCAGATGCAAGGGGCGGAGACTTCCATTGGGTGACATCCATCGCGAAGGCGACAACGACATACACCGACAACACTCTTCCCGCAGACCTCGGCGAGACCCTTGCCTTCGATCACGCGCTTCCTCCTCGCGGAAAGGCGATGACCTGGCATCAGGACAGGCTCTACATGAGCGTCCTCTCATGCACGTCTCGCAGCTACACGGACTACGAGAGCAGCGGTATCGGCAACGTCCTCGCCTACTCAGAGCTTGACGAGCCGTACTACTGGCCTGGCGACAACATCATCCGCATCGGCGACAGTGCAGACATCGTTGCCCTTCACTCGTGGCGGCACTGGCTGCTCATTATGAAGCAGAACAGCATGTGGACGCTGACGGGCTACGACCCAGACAGCGACTTCACTTTGACCCAGATTGACCCGGACATCGGCATTGCGAACCAGTATGCGATTGCCTCAGGGCCGCAGGGTGTAGTCTGGAAAAGCTCTCAGGGCATCATGTTCTGGAACGGCAGCAGCATCCGCATGATTTACGACTACCGCCACCTGCCCATTACGCCTCCCATGACCGAGGCCTACCCGACCATCTGCTATCACCGGAGCCGGTTCTACATTCTGGAGGGGACGCGCCTGCTGACCTGGGATCCGCTCACCGATGTCTGGGGCAGTCAGTTTGCTAACATCCCCTACTTGGGCATACAGAACTTCGACTTCAGCAGGAAGCAGTCTCACATCCTGACGGCCATGTACTGGGACAGCGCCAACGGGGCAACCCCGCCTTGGAACATCACCGTACTGCACACCAACAGGGCCTTCACCAACTATGACGACGCGGGCTCCGTTTACTGCGACTACTACGCGCCAGTGAAGATAACGCTGCCGCCCATCATCGCTCCGCCCGGGAACATCATTCAGCCGCTGGAGGTGTGGATTGATGGCAGTTGGACGGACACGGCCGAAGAGGGCGTTGACCCGATTCAACTCTACGTCAATACGTCGGGCAACTACACTACCTATCCGTGGGCCGCCTCGCAGGACGCCCCTCAAGGCGGCAACATGATAGGCATCCCAGGGGGCACAGCAGGAAAGGTCATCTACATCCAACTCGAAGGCGAGTATGCAAAGGACTTCGAGCTCAACGCTGTCGGCGTGACAGTAGCCGTCAGACAAGCAAAAGGTGGGTAACTACAATGGCTGGAAAGCGCACGGACGAAGGCGAACACAGGAGCCTCGATATTCTCTACGGGGCCCAGGCTCTGGACACGACGCTGTATCTGGGGTTGTACGAGAACAACACCGAGCCCGCAGAGGCTGCGGCACTGACCGACCTCACGGAACAGGCAGTCGCAACCGGCTATGCTCGGATCGCCCTGACACGGGGAACGTGGTCAATCACCGCTGACCATGCGGACTACGCTGAGCAGACCTTCACGGCCAATGGTGGGGATTGGGGCAACCAGTACGGTTACTTCATCTGCACCGTCGCCAGCGGCACGGCGGGGATTCTGATATATGTGGAGGACTTCTCGGATGGCCCGTATGACGTGACGGATGGCGACAGCGTGAAGGTGACGCCGAAGATTACCGCGACGTAAGCGAGAGGGCCCGTCATGCCTGACAACAGGAGCACAGGGGCGTCCAGACGAGCGGCCATGCCACGACCACCGCAGGCGGTCTTTCCAGACCAGCCGCAGCTTGACGCCGCGATGGTGGACATCTACGCGAAGCTGCGTCACGCGCAGGCGACCGTCGAGACTCAGGTGCTTACGGTTGAGACCTCGGTGCGGCCGATGTTGAGCGCGACCTTCCCCATCGAGTACAACCTGCGGAGCGGGGAGATTTCACTTGACGCGGCGACGAAGGCGGAGTGGGATTTGGCGTATGCCCATATCTCGGAGAGCGGCGCGAGTCACACGTACATTGACCAGGACGTGACGACGACGGGGACGCCGCAGTTTGCTCAGGCAGGCCTCGGGATTGCCGCAAGTGCTTATGCGCGGTTAGAGTTTCCGGCGGGCACGACAGTTACCGATGGTATCAACTTCAGTGGGTGGGTTGGCGGCAAGGAAAACCTCTATCGCTCCGACAACGACGAACTCACAACTGATGGAGACTTGATAGTTACTGAGACCCTGACTGCTGATGCCGGTCACTTTGGAACCGGGCCATTTACCACAAATGAGCCATTGGTTGCTCAGGAACTTACAGGCGGACAAGCCGCTTATATCGCAGGTGCCAAGGTTGATGCGTCGTCCACTTACGCAATGCTGGTCGGGCTCACTATAGATGCCACAGCCAACAACGCATCCAGCGCATATCCGATACGTTCTATTGGCTACACTGCCGGTGTCTGGGACCTCGGGACGCTGACTGGTGTTGTAGGTCGTGTATATCATGCAGGCTCAGGCACATTGACTGGTGCTTACGGTGCTCGTCTCGGTGCTCACCTCAGTGGTGATGGAGATATTACGAGTGCCTATGGCCTAGCGGTAGGAAACGAACTGGAAGCTGGTTCCACAGGCGACATCATTGACAACTTCGGCTTTGTCGTCACTGACCCCACAATAGCTGGCGCAGGAGCAATCACCCGCAACTACGGTCTTTACATCGCTGACCAGACCGCAGGCACGAGCAACTACGCCGTCTATCTCGCGGGTTCTGGCGTGGACAACGGCGTCCACATGGGCGGGGATGTCACACTATACCGGAGCGCGGCCAACATTCTCAAGACGGATGATGCGATGCACATTGCAGGAAATCTCGGTGTGCAGACCGCGCCGGATTCAGCATACGGTATCAACTTCGACCAGGCCGCGCTCGACACCGCCGTCAATTATCACGCTGCTCGAATCCAGTGTACAAAGACAGCAGGAGCCACCGACCATGATGATGTCGTGAGAGCTCTGTACCTCGCCGCCATTTACAGCCAGGTCGGCGGAGAAATTGGCTACCTCCAGGGCGGGGCTGTGGAAATAGAACACAACAATGGTAATGTCGGCGATGTGTCCAACGCGAGGTACGCAAGGATATGGTACGCACTTGGCGATTTCAATTACGGCACGATATACGGCGACCTCTACGGCTCCCATGTGAACATTGACCAAGAGTCGGCCCACATAATCACAGGCGATGTCTTCTCGCACCGTATAGAAACAGACATAGACGGCACTTGCAGCGGCACGGTGTACATGAGCTACCTCAAAGAGCGGACTGGCGTGGACTACGGCTACTATCAGGACGGGACGGCGGAGAATCGCTTCGGCGGAGTAGTCAATGCAGTGGGCGGCTTTGAGGACAACGGCGTGGCCGGGATAGATACCACATTCCTTGACCAAGACGGTAACACGATTACTGTAAGCGGTGGGATCGTCACCGCCAAGACAGCACCATAAGGAGACAGCGTAATGCCCATCAAAGTAGAGTTTCAGCACCCCTTAGAAGTCCAGTTCCTGCTCGATGTCCTGAACGCGGCCACGATCCCGGGAACCGTTGTGGAGGTGGCTGTGACCGCAAAGAGCGACCTCAAGCGCGCTCTGGAGGGGTTACAGCAGGCGCAGCAGTCAGCGGAGCCTGTGCCGCTTGAGATGGTCGAGGAAGTGGAGACGGAGACCGAAGGAGGCGGGTAGCATGGGTTTCTGGAGCAAGTATCTCAAGCCGAACCTCGGCCTAGTGGGTGGGATATTCGGCGGGCCGCTTGGTGCCTTGGCTGGCGGCATGATCGGTGGCTCTGGCGGCAGTAGCGGGACGCCACAGCAGACGGGGGGCCAGAACAGTGTGCCCACGCCCTACACCGAGATTCCGTCCCCTTGGAAGTCACAGGGCGGGAAGCCGGCGCTCGGCGGGGAGTACACCAACTACCTCCGGCTAGCGCTGTCGGGGCAGCAGGGCCTCCCGGAAGGCTACATGCAGCAGGCGATGCAGGAGGGCCAGACCAGCATCTCGGGGCAGGCGCAGCAGGCAAGGGCACGTCTCATGCGTACCTTGGGGGAGCGCGGCATGTTGCGGTCGGGGGTGCTTTCCAGCGGGCTTGCGGACATTGAGACCGGAAAGTTGCAGGCTCAGGGGCAGCTTGCGGGCACCATCTCGAAGGCCGACATGGAGTACCGGATGGAGAATCAGCAGCGGGCAGGTGGCCTCATCTCCAGCTTGATTGCGATGAGGGAAGCGGGCCTCGCGGGCAGCGCCAGCTATCAGCTCAGCCTCCAGCAGTTGCAGCAGCAGGCGCAGATGGCGAAGGACAGGAATGATGAGGCCCTGTACGCAAGCATCATGGAGGCCGCTATGGCCCTGTACGGGTACACGAATCCTCAGCAGCAGTACAGCTATGCGCCGGGGCCGGGGACGCAGTACGGTAGCGGTGCTTCTGGTGGGAGCTACGGAGGGACGACTGGCGGGGGCACCTATGGTTCCCTGTACGAGAAGATGTATAAGCCCATCGGCCTGAGCAGCGTGAAGGGAGCGCTAGGCAGATGAAACTAGCAAGGGCACTGCTGGCAGCAGGTACGGGCTGGATGAAGGGCGCGGTCGCTGGCGAGGCTGAGGACTACAAGCGTCGCGAGGAGGCCCTTGCGCGTCAGCGCGAAGAGCAGCAACTGGCAAACACGGAAGCGTACCGGCAGGAGCAGATGCGGCAGTCGCAAGCCCGCACTGATCTTGGGCAATCGAATTGGGAGCGCAGTTGGGTGGAGGACGTGAAGCGGT
>Ga0180008_1001522_pt1 | contig 14416 bp, 15 predicted proteins | sample MM_PW_MetaG_FD_121121 | JGI IMG/M metagenome (GOLD analysis project Ga0180008, IMG submission 121121) | Groundwater microbial communities from the Aspo Hard Rock Laboratory (HRL) deep subsurface site, Sweden - MM_PW_MetaG | ecosystem: Environmental > Aquatic > Deep subsurface > Groundwater... | reverse complement strand
TTGGGTTCCTTCACTTATTGTTTTATCTTTTCTGTCTTGCCTGTGTTTACACTCTCTTTGAGAAAACTCATAAATAAATGTGCATTTAGCACATTTATTTACTCAAACAGTTGCAAGACTTTTCCGAAAAGAGAAAACAAACGCTCAGCTTCTGTAGATGTTGGAATATGGGATAAGGACATTTGCATTTTTGATTTTCTTTATTCATTGCTTCTTGTATTTCAATTTAAAAAAGATAGTTTGAACTGCAGGAATTTCCAGACTTTGTTGAAGCCGGAAGTTTTAGAATAATTTTCGGAAAAGCCTGAGGACTGTTTGAGGAGAGAAAAGTGCTAAATGCACTTTTTCGACGAGTTCCACAAGGCAGAAAACTTATTCTAAAACTGTAGGGTAGCTTTGCCTTCATCAATTTGTCTGGTTGCTTTTTGTCTTACTTTTTACAATTAAAAAGTAAGAAAAGCGGAAACTTCCAAGTTTCCAAGAGAGATAGAACAAACAATATAAATCATTAAATATTAAAATAAAAAAATAACTAAACCAAAAACACATCATAAGTTTGATTTAAGAGCAAGTAGTTAGAATCTCGTAAAATAAAATATTAGGAATAACCCATGGTAACATGTTATTTAAATTATATAATTGATGCAAATAAAATAAAAGAGTTTGAATATTACGCCAAATTATGGATACCTTTAGTAAATAAATTTGGAGGAATACATCATGGGTATTTTCTTCCATCAGAGGGAAAAAACAATGTTGCTTTAGCTTTATTTACATTTCCAAGTTTTGCAAGTTATGAAAAATATAGGAATGAATCTTTTGAAGATAAAGATTGCATAGAAGCATTTAAATATGCTGAAGATACAAAATGTATCGTAAGTTATGAGAGAAGTTTTTTTAGACCAGTTTTTAATTAGAATTTATCTTATCTTCAATGTTATAAAAATTATTCTAAATAAACTACTAGTTTATATAAAATAAAGTATTTACAAGTATAATTAGACTACTAGTTTATAAAAGGATAATTATGCCAAAAATTGTAAATAAAGAAGAGAAGATTGACTATATTTGCGAAGAAGCTTACAAAGTATTTGTTGATGTGGGAATTGATGAGTTTTCATTAAATAAATTTATTACAGATATAAATATGTCAAAAGGGCAGTTTTATCACTACTTTTCTACAAAAGAACAATTAATCTATCAAATTATGTCAAGAAAAACATCTGAATTAATCAATAATACACTCAAAAACTATGAATATAAAAATAATTTTTTTGAAAAATTAAATTTGATTTTTGAGATATATCTAAATGAAGATAAATATTATAATGATTTAAGAAAATTATATATTGATACTTTACATATGTATATTACTTCAAGTGTTGATGAAATAAAAGAGTTTAATAATAATTTATATAAGAGTATTTTTAATAGTTTAGAACAGCTTTTTGATGAAGAGATAGAAAAAAATAATTTTCATCAAAATTCAAAAAAATTAGCAAAATCAATATGTTCAACGGCAGATGGAATGTTTTTACAATCAGTTATGATAGAAAATTATGATTTAAAAATAGAATTAACAAATTACTTTTTAGAAATTGAAGAGTTATTAAAGAAAAAATAAAAGAAATTATATGAACGTTACAAAAGACAAAATATCATCAGTTTTTTTTCAATACTCAATTCCTTCTGTATTGGGTATGTTGGCAATATCATCAGCAAGTATAGTTGATGGTTTTTTTATAGGAAATTATGTAGGAGATATAGGACTTGCTGCAATTAATATTAGTTTTCCTATTTTCTCTTTACTTTTTGGATTTGCTTTAATGTTATCAATTGGTAGTAGTGTTATTTGTGGAAAACTTATGGGAGAAAAAGATATTAAAAATGCTTCTATTATTTTTACTAAAACAATGATTAGTATTACTTCTTTTAGTTTTATACTATGCACAATTTTATTTTTGAATATAGAAAGTATTTTACATCTTTTTGGTGCGAAAGAAGATTTGAAAATAATTGCTATAGAGTATTTATCTATTATATTACTTTTTATTCCTTTTTTGATGATTGGTGTAGTATTAGATGGTTTTGTAAGAATTGATAATAGACCAAATTTTGCTTTTATGGCTTTACTCTTAAGTGCTATTGTAAATGTCGTATTAGATTGGTTTATGATAGTGTATTTACAAAAAGGCATTTTTGGAGCAGCTCTTGCAACAGGGATTTCACAACTTACTTTGATGATCGTACTTTTACCTCATTTTTTTTCAACAAAAGCAAGTCTTAGATTTGTAAAACCAATAGGAAGTTATATTCAAATTGTAAAAGCTACTTATAATGGAGCTTCAGAGTTTGTAAATGAAATCTCAATAGGAATTACAACTTTGATTTTTAATTATATAATGATAAAAAATTTTGGTATTGAAGGAATAGCTGCATTTACAGTTATAAATTATCTTCTAATGATAGGTATTATGATTAGTTTTGGAATAAGTGACTCCTTACAACCAATTATCAGTAAAAATTTTGGAGCAAAAAAAAATAAAAGAATAGAAGAGTTCTTGAAGTTTGCTTTTGTTTGCGTAGGATTAGTTGGAAGTATTATGATAATGTTAATCATATTTATACCAAATACTCTAGCAAATATTTTTTTGGAAGATTCAAATAATCAAACAAAACAAATAGTTTTAAGTTTTGCCACATTTATATGGGCAGCTTTTCTTTTTAATGGTATTAATCTTGTTATTTCAGCTTATTTTACGGCTATTCATAAACCATTACATTCAATAGTTATTGCAATATCAAGAAGTTTTATTCTTCCTATATTTTTTATATTTACATTACCATTTTTATTTAATACAAATGGAATATTTTTGGCAATACCAATGGCAGAATTTGTTACTTTTGTAATAGCAATAATTCTTTTTAAGAAATTTAGTCCAGAAAGAATAATTTATAAAGATAAAGTAAATAATAGTTGAAAATTTTATTTTGAAATTTTTAAAAATAGTGTTCATTAAGAAGCATTTAATAACTAATTAATTTAAAGATAGATTAAATGAATTTAAGTCAAGATACAAAATACAATAAAATTATTAAATCAAAGGAAAAAAGAATGAAACATATACTTATAAGTGTAATATTTGTGTTTGGATTATTAACAAATTTATTTGCTAATGAATTGACACAAGAAAACGTAAAAAGTTTTTTACTTGAATCAGATAAATTAGTGTTAAGTAAAAATGTTGATAAGTTTGCAGAGCTTTTAGATGAGCAAGTTGATATAACTGTAGCTGTTGATTTTAATGGTAAAAAAGAGAAAACAAAACTTAGTAAATCTGAATATTTAGCAAAAACAAAAGAGGGTTTTACCTCTACTCAAAACTATGTATATAAGATTTTAGATAGAAAAATTAATATAAAAAATGAACTTGCATATATTACAGAACAAGTTGAAGAAAAATATATTTATAATAATCAAAAAGTTGTAGGTATGTCAAAAGTGAATAGTGAAATTAAATTAATTAATGATGAATTTAAAATTATTAAAATAGAAGTTATTTTGAATAATATACAAATGAATAAAATTTAGAGTGTAACTTAACTCTTTTATTTAATAAAGAGGAGAGACCTCTTTATTTTTTATAAAAATTTTTATTGATTATTTAGAGTTCTTTTTAGCTATTTTATCAGCTTTTTTTTCTTTCATTGATTTTGCAGGCTCTTTTTTTACTGCTTTTTTAACATCTTTACCTTTTGACATTTTTACTCCTTTTATTTAGTTATATGAATAATTATATCTTAAAAAATCGTATTTAATATTATGATTGTAAAATAGGCTCTTTACTGAAAATGATATTTATAAAAGTGAATCTATTTTTACTTTGTATTCTAAATCTTTTCCTGCTAATGGGTGATTAAAATCAACTGTAACTTCATTTTCAGAAATTTCTTTTACAATAAATTGAATAGGTTGATCATTTTCATCTTGGCCTTGAATTTGCATTCCAATTTTTAAATCTTCTATTCCTGCAAATTGCTCTATTGGAAGTGTTTGTACACCATTTGGATCATATACTCCATAAGCTTCAGCAGCTGGAACTAATATATCTGCTGCTTCTCCAGCTTTCATATTTATTATTCTTTTTTCAAGTCCATGTATTACTTGGCCTACACCAAATTGAAATTCAAAAGGCTTATTACTTCTACTTCCATCAACTACAACTCCATCTACACGTACTTCAAACAATATTTTAACGGTTTGATTTATTTCTATAGGCATATTACCCCTTGTTTTGTTTTATGAACTATATAGTATTTAAAATAAAATATCAAATAAGAGTATCAAGTAAACAGATGAAGTTTTTTATTGTATACTAAATAAAATTTAAATAATAAAGGAAGCACATGAAATTAAAGTCATCTCAAATCATCTTTTTGGTTTTTATCTCCATATTTTTTCAAGCTTGTGCTTTCAATAAAAGTAATTTAAAAAGCCTTGCTCAAAGTAGCGCAGCTTCTCAAATCGAAGAGTATAAAGTTGAGATATTAGAATCTTTAATTAATTATAAAAATAAATTAGATTTAAGAAATCCTAGTGCATTTAATAGTGATATAAAAGATAGTATTATAGATGAGATAACAACAAATCAAGATTATATTCATCTAATACAAGATGGGGTTAAACTAGAAAGTTATGATGATTATTTTTATTATGCATTTTTAGACAGAGATGTGAGTAATAGAAATGATTTATTGATAATTGGATTATATAAACTTATTTTCAAAGCTTATGCAATGGAAAGAGAACATCAATTTGTGTCATTTTCATATGATAGAGAGGAAATGCAGAATTTACATAAATATTTACAGATTATAAGATGGAAAATTAAAACTGCAAAAAATATTAGGGGGGAATACTTATTTAATACTTGGCAGAACAATTGGCAGATTGAGCTAGAAAAAAAATATATGGGTGACTATAATATTATTAATGATTTAGAATATATTAAATTAGAAAAAGAGAGTATATATGATTATTCAAATTTCTCTTTTGAAATTGTTCTTTCTAAAATTATTGTAAATGTAGAGCATACTTTAAAGAAAATAAATGTTGAACCTTTTGAAATGGGATTTTCAACACTTAAAAACTTTATTTTTGTACTTTAATAAAAAAGCATCTAAGTTTATATCTTAGGTACTTTTCTTAATTTGTGAGTTAGTGTAAATAATACAGGTAAATAAATCAGATTTAAAACTGTTCCCCATGCAAGTCCAAATCCAAGTGCAATTGCAATTGGTTGGAAAATAACAGCTTCTCCACTAGGGAATAAAATAAGTGACATCATTCCTACTATTGTTGTTACAGTTGTAATAATAATAGGTCTAAATCTTTTTGTCGCCCTTGCAAATATTTCTTCAATAGTTTTTGCTTTTTTTAGATATGTCATCATAATAATTCCATCGTTTATAACAACACCTGCAAGTCCTAATGCTCCAATCATTGAAGGCATTGATAGATTTAACCCCATTACTTGATGACCTATTAAAACCCCTAAAATAGAAAAAGGAATAACACTCATTACAATAAATGTTTCTCTAAATGAATTAAATAAATAAAGCATCGAAAGCATGATTAAAACTAATGCCAAAGCAGTAGCAAGAAGCATATCTTTTTTTAGTTCAGCTTTTTTTTCAGCTTCACCTTTTAACATAAGTTTAATACCATCTTTTTCTAATTCATCAAGAATTGGTTTAAGTTTTATTATTACTTCATCTGATGTTATTACATCTGGGTTAACATTTGCAAAAACATAAAAGTTTTTTATTCCTTCATCTTTTAAAAGCTGTTCAAAGGCTTTTAGAGTGTTTAACTCAACAACTTCATATAAAGTTACAAATGAACCATTTGTAAGAGGAATCTTTGTATTTTTGAAACTTTCATAATCATCTTTATTTTGAGATTTTATTTTTATATCTAACATCTCTTTTTCATCAAACGAAACAGCTTTTTTCTTTAGAAGATATAGATTTGATAAGTAGTTTCCTATAAATGATTCTGTAAGTCCTAATTGTTCACCATAAGGATTTACTTTTATCTTTATTTCATCTATTCCAAATTTTAATGAATTTGATGCTGATTTGATGCCTTTCATATTTTTTAATTCGGCATCTAATCTTTCAACTGCAGCTATTGCTTTTTGATTACTTGGTGTAACAATTCCTATTTTAATATCAGCTTTAATAGGACCTACTTTTTTTTCTAATACTTCTATTTCATCTAGTTTAAATTTATTTTTATAATCTTTTTCATTTAAAAATTCTTTTAATTTTTCAGATACATTATCGGATGTAATCTCTCTTGTTCTTCCTTCTTCATCATATTGAAAACTTAAATATGGAGTTATATACTTATCTAAAAAGTTCATTGCTTTTAGTTTTTGAAGCTCAACTGTCATATACATAGCATATGGAAAATTTTCTGTATTGCTTCCAACATCTTTTCTATATCCAGCAACTGAGCTTATATTTCTAATATAAAATTCATCAGTTTTTTCTAATAAATCAGATTCAATTGAACTTACTATCTTAAAGCTTTCTTCAAGTGTCGTATTTGCATTTGCTTTAAGTGTTATTTTTACATCTGTTGCGTCAAATTTGGGGAACATTTGAAATTTTGAATCACTTACAAATTTGAATGTTAAAATAGGAACAATTATTATAAAAATTGTAATAAATGTTTTTTTCCAGTTCATAAAGAAATGAATAATCTTATTGTAAACAGCATTTGCTTTTTCCCATGAAGTAACTTTTGCTCCACTTTTTAAAGTGTGTGCTGCATGAATTGGAAGGAAAATAAATGACTCTATCAATGAAGCAACAACCAAGGCACTAAGAGCTATTGGAATTAGTTTCATAACTTCACCCATTGTTCCACTAATCATTAAAATTGGTAAAAAAGAGAATAATGTAGTAAGAGAAGCTACGGTTACTGGTTTAACCATCTCTTTTGCACCCATAATGGCAGCTTCTTTTGGACTGTGCCCTTCTTCTATGTGTTGTTGTATATTTTCACTAACAACAATTGCATCATCTACAACAATACCTATGGCTATTAAAACACCAACAAGGGAAATCATATTTATTGTGTAACCTGATAGATACATATAAACAGCTGCAATTACAAATGAAGTTGGAATTCCAAGAGCAATTATTAGTGACATTCTTGCATTTATTAAAAGGGCAACTAAAATAGTAATTAGAATAATTCCTAATAATATATTTGATGTTACAACATTTAATCTATCTACGATTCTTTCACTGTTATCATCTGTAATTGAGATATTTATATCTGGATTGTTTTTTCTAATATCAGGAAGTATTTTTTTTATTTCATTTACTATTTTTATTGCATCTGCTGTGTCTGATTGAACAACTTCTAAAGACAAAGCATTTTGACCATTAAAAGAGTATAACGTTGAAGAGTCTTCATATTTTTTTGCAATTACTGCTATATCTTTTACATATACAGTTTTACCAGAAACTTTTATTAAGGTATTTCCAAAATCCTCTGCATTTTTTGCTCCATTATTTGTGGAAATATAATAGTGTTTTTTAGGATCTTCAATTTTTCCTATTGGGAATATATATGATAAATTTCCAATAACAGCAAATACATCACTTTTATTTAACTCTAATGCATCAATTTTTCGCTCATCCAATAAAACTTCAAAATATTTATCAGAATCTCCAAAAATTGTAATTTCATTTATTCCATTTACAGTTAAAATCTTACTTTTTAAATCATCAGCAAAAGGTTTTAATTGATCTGTATTTTGTTTTTTAGATGTAACAGAAATACTTACTAATGCCCTTGCTCTATCAAGTGTATTAACAGAAGGTTCATCCATATCAGAAGGAAGATTTGATTTCATAAGCGTAACAGCATCTTTTATTTTATCTGCTTCTACGTATTTGTTATAACCTTTTTTTAATTCAAGAACAATTGTAAATTTTCCAGGACTAACTATTGTTGACATAGTATCAACTGAATCAATATTTTTTATATTATCTTCAATTTCAGTTACAGCCATTTTATCTAGGATATCAACACTTGCTCCTGAGTAAGAGCCTTTGATCGAAATCATATCAAGTTCAAAATTAGGAAAGATTTCTTTTGGAGTTTTTGTAAATGACCAAATACCAATAGCAAAAACTAAAAGAAATAAGGTGTAGTTCATACGAGAATTTTCTACGAAAAATCTCAAAATTTTTTCAAACATTTATAACCTTTAAATTAAAGGAGTATTATAATTTATAATTATTAATAAAATATTAATGTTTAAGCATTTTAAGGGGAAAATACTTACGAAACAAGCTATCTGCTTGCTGCGTAAACTTCTAGGTTTTTAATAGTTTCTAAATCTTTATCATCTTGCACATTTTCTGCAAATAATTTGATATTAAGTAAATTAGTTAATTCAACAATTGCTTCTATAAAACTTTGTTTTGAGCTGTCATTTGCAACGTTATGAGTATATTCTCTTGCAAGTCTAATATAATCAAGGTTGAAATCTTTTATATTATTAAGTGGAATAAATTTACTTTCAAATCTTTTTATAATAACTTTTGCACCACATTGATGCATTTCATCTGCAAAAAATTTAAACTTATCTACATCTTTAGCAACGGCATAAGCTGTAATTGAAAAGGCTAATTGAGAAGCAATTGATCTATGCTCTAAAATAGTTTTTTCTAACCATAAAATAAATGGTGTATTAGAAATTGATTCTAAAGATAAATTTATAGAAATAGTATGTTTAACTTTATTGATTAAGATATTATTGATTACTTTAGTTATGATTTTTTTATCAAAATCAATTATTTTTTCATATCTTTCTGCAATTGATACAAAAGTTCCAATTGGAATTTCTAAATGATCTTTATCTTTTATTGTAGCAAATGCCTCTTGCATTATAATATCAGCTGTTGAATCATCTAAAGCATATGCATTTCCAATATATTTTAACTCAAACTTAGAATTATCAACAATATCAAAAATTAAATCTCTCCATTCATCCATATTTCTAGATAAGGCAATTGTATCTGTAATAAAGATCTCATTTTGACCTATTAATGTGGCTTTTTCATATGTTTCTATTGCTGCTTGTAAGATTTGAGGTGTAGTTCCAATTGGATTAAAAGGAGTTGCTCCTATGTGAACAATATCTTTTTTTAGATATTCATTTCCTAATTCTTCAAACTGTTTTTGTAGTTTTAATGAGAACTCTTTTGCATCTTCATATGTGAAGTTTTTTCCAATAATTGCAAATTCCGAACCAAAAAATCTATATGCAGTAGCTTTACAATTATCTTTCGTTTTTGTAGTAGATAAAATAGTTGCAAATTTTTTGATAAACTCGCTTATTTCATCATTTGTGTGATTTTTTGCAAAGTTAGCTAATTCAAATATTTTTATCATAAAAACATAGCCATTGTTTTTATTTATAAACATATCTTTCATATCTGTTTCAAAATTTTGTTTTAAATTAAGTTGAGTTAAATCATCACGAGATAGTTTTTTAGTAATATTTTCTAAATTATTATTTAGTTTGTTTATGATTGCTTCTATTTTTCTTGACATATCATTCATTGCAAGTGCAACAGTTTTTATTTCCGTTGTCCAAGGGAGTTCTTGAATAGTTTCAAATTTTCCAACAGCAATACTATTTGCTAATTTTTCTATTTTTTTAAGAGGTTTTAAAAGATATTGTACAAATATAAATAAAATTATCATAGAAACAATAAAAGCAATAATTGTATAAATAATTGCATTTTTAGCTTGCTCATAAAGTTTGGCATAAGCATCACCAGCATTTGCACTTACATAAATAATTGCAGTTGTTTGCCATCCATTACTAATTTCACTTGATTGTTCTTCTAGTTCAATTGGAATCATTTTTATAAACCATGCAGGAATATAATCAAACTTAACATCTCTTGTAACTTGAACTAGAGTTTTATTTACATTTAAAACAGCTTTTGTATTAACAGTTTTTCCATTTTCATTGGTAGCTGTAAATGTAAAAGTTACTTCTTTTATATTTTTATATTGTTCACTTGGAATAAAGTCATAAGTGTTTTCATCCGATGAAACAGAAGATTCAATGTTTGTTTCTTTAGAAGTATCATTTTCAAGTGCTAGTAATTCTTTTTCAAAACTATTTGTATTAATTAGTTCAACTTTTCCTAATCTTTCATCAATAGAAATATTTGATATATCCCATTTTGAATTATCCAAATCTTTAGAAGCTTTGATTAAATCACTTTGTTTAATACTAAAAAAAGCATTCTCAAGTCTAATTTCCTTATAAAAACCTCTATTTGCAATAGCGTTTATTATTGATTCAACTTCAGGGTTATATTTGTCTTTTAGAATTGTCTTAAGACTCATTCCCAAAGATGTAGCTGTATCTTGTGCTTTTGTTATAGATTCAATTTCTAAATACTCTTTAGTGTTTTTTACACTAATTATAAAATTACCTGCAAAAATCATAAGAAATATTATTGATATGATTATATATAGCTGTTTAGATAAAGACATTTTTCTTCCTTTTTTAAAATCTAGTCATTAAATCTTTCCAAGATTTAAGGTTATTATTTCCAACTCTAGTTTCACCTTTTGTTTTTGCTTGCCATAATCCAGAAGCATTGAAACTATAAACTGGTTTTAAGTCGTTTCTTTTTGAAGCCAATTGTAATCTTCTGTCAATATTATCTAAAATAACAGGCTCTGCTCCTGTTTTATGATAATAAGTTAATACCATGTGTGCTTGTTCAAATCTACTATTTGCTTTTTTGTAAATAACATAAGTGATTCTCAATTTATCTTCAGGAATTCCTAACTTTATTAAAGAGAAGTATTTCCCAATAGCATAATCTTCACAATCTCCAGCTCCTGTACCCATAAACTCAAAAGGTGTAGCCCAATAATCTTTTTTCTTCCAATGAGCAATATCTGTTTTGTATGTTAGTTGGTTGAAAAAGTCGTTTACATTTTTGATTTGATTTAAGAGTGGTTCATTTTTTGAGGTTTGAATCATGGAGTCCCATTCTTCAACTCTAGCTTTTGCTCTTGAACCATATTTATTTGCAATGGCATTTACTTGAGATTCACTTATATTATAGGTTTTTGCAGCGGTTAAAAAGACAGAAAGAAAGCAGATAAGAGTAAAAGATATTAGTAATATTTTTTTCAACTTATCTCCTTTTTTATTTATATGATATCTAATATTTATTAAAAGTGAAAAATTATCTTAATAGATTTTTTATTTCATCTTCTGTTATTTGTTCATTATCATATTTAATTGCGATAACATTTTCAGTATTGTTTACATACCACTCATCAATAGCATTATGAGTTAAATTTCCACTATTTTCTAAATGGAATTCATTTAAAGATAAATAAGCAAATTTCTTTTTAGATGGATTTGCCATAGTAATAATTAAAACAGCCCATAAAGCACAAATAACTGCAATTACCACAACTAATGTAGTAAGTGTTACGCTTTCATAAAACATACCACCAATTAGACCACCTAAGAAAGTTCCTAAATAACCCGCTGAGTTAAAGATTCCTAAAACTAAACCTCTTTGGTGAACTTTTGCAAATTTTGAAGCAAGTGATTGCATAATTGGTTCGTGCATATTAAATCCAATAAAGAATATAACAACACCGATTACAAATATAGTAGAACTTGTACTAAATCCAATAATTAAATAAGAAACAGCAAAAAATACAATTCCAATAATCAAAATTTCTCTAAACTTACCTTTTTTTTCTGCAATAATAGCAGCAGGTGCCATAGCAATAAAACCAAAAACCATAGCAGGCATATATACTTGCCATAAGTCAGTTAGTTGCCAACCATAAGTTTTTGTTAAAACAATTGGAATAATCATAAAAGCAAATGTCATTAAACCTTTTTGTAAAAAGTTTGTAATATTCATTTTTATTAAATTAACATTTCCTAAAACTGCACCAAGTTCAACTTTTTTATTATAAGTATGAGTTATGTGTGGAGGATTTGGAACCATTTTAATTAAAACAAAAATAGAACCAATTGCTATAATCATAGTAATATAAAATAGTGTATGAATACCAAAAGATGCACCAAGAGTAGGTCCTGCTGCCATTGACGCTGCAAATGCAACACCTATGAACATACCCATTGTTGCCATTGCTTTTGCTCTTTGTTCTTCTTTTACTAAGTCACTAATTGTGGCAGTTACAACAGCACCAATTGCTCCTGCACCTTGTAGTAAACGACCGAATAATAAAGAATAAATATCAGAAGAAAGTGCACAAATTAAAGAACCAGCTGCAAAAAGCAATAATCCAATAATAATAGTTTTCTTTCTTCCTAGTTTATCACTGATCATTCCAAATGGAACTTGGAATATCATTTGAGTTAGGGCATACCCACCTATTACAATTCCAACTAGTGTTGGAGTTGAGCCTTCTAAATTCATAGCATATACTGAAATAATTGGTAAAACTAAAAATAGACCGAAAAATCTTAGAGCGATAATCAAACTAAGAGGTAAAACTGATTTAATCATATATAATCCTAAACATAATATAATTTGTCGTGATTATAGTTAATAATAGTTAATAGTAGGTTGAAAAGGATAAAAGTGAAGATAGTATTAGCATCAGCAAACAAAGGAAAAATAGCAGAATTTCAAAAATTAATGGCAAATGACGAAGTAATTGCCTTTAGTGAGATATTAGGTGAGATTGAAATAATTGAAGATAAAGATACCTTCAAAGGTAATGCTATAAAAAAAGCACAAACAATATATGATGAACTTGTTAAGATTGGGCAAAAAGATGTTGTAGTAATTTCAGATGATTCAGGAATTACAGTTCCTGCACTTAATAATGAACCAGGAATTTATTCAGCACGATATGCGGGTGAGGGTTCAAGTGATAAGCAAAATAATGCAAAATTAATAACAAATCTAAATGCTAAAAATTTAGAAATAACACCAGCTTTTTATACAGCTTGTATTGCTATTGTTTATCAAGGTGAGGTTTATACAGTGCATGGTTGGATGCATGGAAATGTAATAAATAAAGAGCTAGGTGAGGGTGGATTTGGATATGACCCTATGTTTATTCCAACAGGTTTTGATAAAACTTTAGGAGAGTTGGGATATGAAGCAAAAAAAGAGTTTTCTCATAGAACAAAAGCTTTAAATCTAGCAATGAAAGTATTGGATGTTATCCTAAAGTAAATTTTTCAAAAAGTGAAATATCATAATCTTTTGCTTTTACAAAAACTTCAATAGTAAAAATAGAGTCTTTTTTCTCTATTTTTGCATAAATATCAAAAAAATCATCTTTTATTTCAAGATGTGAAATATCTGTTAAGTCTATACTATTTATATATGATTTAAAAAAATCTAAATGATTTTTTCCTTGAATATATAAATATTGATTTGATAAGTTTGTACTTCTTAGTGATTTTGTTTCCAAAATAGAAATTGCAAAATAGGAAAAAATAGTTATTAAAACTATACTTATTAGTAAAGTATAAGATTTTTTCATAGTTTAAATTCCCAAGTTTGTTTTATCTTATCATCAAAATTTATAGTGATTTTTATATCTTCACTATTTTTATTTAAAGTAAAACTTTTTACATTTTCTAGTAATAAACTATCTTTAAAATATAGATTTTCATTTTCATATTTCATAAACTCTAATTCATTTTTATGCTTTTCAAAAAATATCTTTGTTGATTGGATATTTATTTTAGCAATTTCAATATTTTGATTATTCTTATTTACAAAAAAAAGCTCTTTTGTAAATAGTGTTGAATATATTATTACAATTGTTGAAAGAATTAAAGTTAGGATTATTTCAAGAAGTGAAAAACTATTTTTCATACTTAAAAATCTTTATATCATCATTTTCAAATGTATATTTTGAAACACTTATATATTCACTAGTTTCTGTGTTTTTTACTAGTTGTATTTGAGTAGATATTTTTGTAAGATTATTGTAGTTTTGAGTAGAAAATTTATTTTCTAAATCATTCAATATCATGAAGTTTTTATTGTTTTTTTCATCATAATAAGAGGAGTAAGAAAATCCACTTATTACGATTATTAATAGTGTAATACTAATTAAAGTTTCAAGAAGAGTAAAACTATTTTTTACCAAGCTCGACTGCTTTATTATAAGCACCTTCAACGGCTTTAATCATAGCATTTCTAACTCCAGCTTCTTCAAGTTGTGCATAACCAGCAGCTGTTGTTCCTCCTGGACTCATAACTGAATCTTTTATAATTGCAGGATGAGAGTGTTTTAAAAGTAATGCAGTTCCAGAAAATAGACCTTGAACAAGTTGAG
>Ga0180008_1001521_pt1 | contig 14421 bp, 20 predicted proteins | sample MM_PW_MetaG_FD_121121 | JGI IMG/M metagenome (GOLD analysis project Ga0180008, IMG submission 121121) | Groundwater microbial communities from the Aspo Hard Rock Laboratory (HRL) deep subsurface site, Sweden - MM_PW_MetaG | ecosystem: Environmental > Aquatic > Deep subsurface > Groundwater... | reverse complement strand
TATTTGGAAATCACATGGTAATATAGCTAAATATTTTGTTTTTGCAGAATTATAAAAAACATTATTACAATTCACATCCCCAGCAGTCGCTGTTATATCGCCTACTGTAGCTGTTATATTTCCTGCCGTAGCAACAATATCGCCAGCAGTCGCTGTTATATCGCCTACAGAACAAACAATATTGCCTAAATCACATGTAATATCATTGGTTGTGCAGACCAGGTCTGTGCATGTTACCACCCCTACGCTTATATCGCCCGTAAACACTAAAGAACCAAGCACGGATAAATCTTGTAAAGTTAAATTATTGATCGTAAAATCATAATCGCCGTCTGTAAGCCATGCAATTACTTTTAACCAATTATCTTCCCAGTCCTGAGCATACAAAGGCCTATTAGTATAAAATGTAAGTTCGCTTCTATTTGGAGTTGTCACGTCCCCTCCTTAGCCCTAAAGTTATATCTTTAAGCGCTGCCCTAGTTGTAGGTTTAATATTTGCATATTTTCCCATACCACGAATTAATTGTTTATGCACTTTCGGGCTGAATAATGGTAATGCAGTCCCTGCCGAACCCATTCCTATACCACCCCTAAAAATTAAGCCCAATGATAAAGGCGCTTGTTCTGAGCCTATTGTTGGTGCTAATTTATTTAATTGTTCAGCTGCAATTATATCTTCTAACTTAGAAACAAACTTGTATTTTTTTGGCGCTAAATCGTCAAGGTTTCTAAATAGTTCTTCATAAGCTTTATCTTTAGCAAAAGTATCTTTTAAATTTTTTGCAACACGCATATCTTTTAATTGTGTTTTAAGCTGATCTTGCAGATACTTCACTTTATGATATTTATTACTAGCTTCCGCAAATTTGGGCGAAATATCAGTTAATTTCTTTTGTATTAAATTCCGCGTTTCTTTTAAAACGGCCTCCCCAGCTTCCGAGCTTGGCTTTACTGCATCTGTAGCATATTTCAAAGTATCATCAATACTTCTTTTAATCGAATATAGTCTTGCAGGAGAATTAGTTTTCGCAATCTCGTTTTGAAAACCAATTATTTTATTCATATCTTTACTTGAAAGTGTTTGTCTGCCACCATAACTTCTCGCAGCTATTGCATCGTCTATATTTTTTGTTACATCTGAAAAATCGAATTTTGTTTTAATCCCTTCTAAAGCTTTTGCTTCATTCCCTACTGCCTTCCCAGCTGCTGTTTTTACATAATTTATTGCGTCTTGAGCTTTACGTCCTAGTGTATTATAAGCTTGTCTAAATTTAATTTTACCTTTAAGTATTGATTTTCCTGCGAACTCTTTACCAAGCGCGCGTCCTGTGGCTTCCCTTGGGACACCGGTTAATGTTTCTGTAATTAAAGGGACAGCTTTTTTTGCTCCTTTTTTAAACACTTGTTTAGCTAAAGGAAAGCCTAGCGTTGCTGCCGTAAGGCCTACATCCCAAGCTGCAGCTTTTAACGCTTCTTTCCCGGCTTCTTTGGTTGATTTACCTCTTAATTTTTGTATCCCAAACTCAGTTGTTGGGGTTGTTGTTATCCCGCTAAATGGAGAAATACCGCCTACATATTGTGCCGTTGTTAATAGTTTTTTTGCTGTTTCTCTTGGTTCTTGCGCAGCCTTAGTAATTGTGTCCGTTGGCTTAAGTAATTGTTCCACTTTTTCTTTACTAGGCTGAACCAATGCTTCAACACCAGACAATATAGGCGATTTATTTGATTCATCATATTTAGTTTTGAAATCATTTACAACCAATTGAATAGTATCATCCGACTCATTATTTTCAACCATTTTTGCAACGATACTATCTAATTTTTGTCTGCTTTCTTCATTTAACATAATAACACCTAATAATCATACTTTGAACGTACATTCTCAACATTTTTTATACTTTTTTCTTGTTTCGGTTCTGTTTTATCTATTCTCTTTTTTTCCGCAAGCTGAAGATAGTCTTTATAAAACTTTATTAATCTATCAAACTCATCTATAGCCGCTTCAGGATGTGTTTTCCAGTTAGCAACATACGATTTTATTTGAGCTTCTACTTCTTCAGGTCTAGCGGCAACACCCGTCCCGAGTAAAACTTTAGCCGCGACCGAACTTTTTAATCTACTATATAATAATTGTCCTTCTTTACTAAAAGGAGCTGCCCCACCAATAAATGGCATATCCGATAATGCCGCAAGATCACGCCTGAACGATTCAGGCTTGCCTGTAGGGAATAGTATTTTTTTAGCGCTTTCTATATCATCAATTGCTGTTTTAGCTAATACATATCTGCCCGCTTGTTCACTTGATATTTTGCCCTCTTCTACTTTCTGCTTAGCTTCGCCCAACACCTGCGCTTTTTCTTTCTGGTATTTAATACTAGGCGTTAATCTATGTGATTTCATTTTTTCAAACATATCGGGCTCAACCTCATTCCCGGCGAAATCATAAGCTTTTCCTGTAACGGTATCAATGAGAATATTCTTTAGTTTATGCCTGATCATTGGGTTCCCTGTAGCGCTAAGCCCTTCTAAATAATAATCAGGATTATCTTTTAAAAATGCCCCAACTTCTGCCATGGACTGTTTTTTCTTTTGTTCTTCCAGGTATTTAGACCTATCATCCATTTGTTCCTGTTTAAGCTTTCGATAGGCTTCCATTTCAACAGCTTCTTTCGCACCCTTTTCTTTCGCAACGTCTAAATAACCCATTGCCATATACGGATCAGAGGTAAGACCGCTTAGTATTTTGGCGCCTTGAGAACCGCCCATATATTCTAATCCGCCTTTAATTGCTCCGCTTATCGCACCTAAAATATTATTATTAGGCTTTTTAACACCTTCTTTAGCGCTTTCATATACCGCGCCTAGATTGAACCCAGGTTCTTTAACATCGTTTTCCAAATAATCTTCATATTTTCGGCGTATAGATTCTTCACGTGGATTAATTGGGTTAGGGTTTTCTTCCACTTTAAATTTCTTATACATTGGTGTGTAGTCAAATATAGCCATTGTATACTCCTAATATAATGATAACTGACCTTGTGTTCCTGCCATCCCTTTTGCGTTCTGATACGCTAAAAGCGCAGCCTGACGACGTTGCGCGTCTTCTGCCATTAATTGGTTAATATCACGTGTTGCAGAGGTTGTATATTCGCCTAACCCTCTACGCATTTGCGTTGCGGCCTGCCCGCCACGAATACCCTGCTGCGCAAGCCCTGCGCCCATTTCGCCACGTAACATTCCTAACTCCTCAGATGTCCCGCTTAAAAGGTCTTGTTTCATCTGCTGTAATTCCTCAGGCGATTTACTTGCAGTCTCATAAAGCGCGGCTTCGCCTGAGGCGCTAATATCGCCTGCACGGTCTAGCATGTTTTGGTATGCTTTAAGCCGCGCCGCTTCTTGTTCGCGCTGTAACTGAGTTTGTTCGCGCTGTAACCCAGCTTGAACATCTGTTGAATATCTTGACGCTGCAGCCTGTTCTTTTGCTGCCTTAGCTGCGCCTGACGCGCCTAAAAAGCTTGAAGCTACATTCCCTATTGTGTCTAAAAATGCCATATTATAACTCCTTATTCGCTAACTGATCAAAATGCAGTTCAAAACCTTGATAGCTTATAGAACCTTCTGTAACAGTTAGTTTATATTTAATCCAGCGTATGTTTCTGTTTATATTAATCACTTTATAATCCATGCCTTTTTCTTCTGCATTGAATGCAAGATCATCATAATATGACGAATCAAATATCCCGGACTCAAACATTAAGCTTGTATCTAAAAGCTTAAACTCAGACTCTAAACTAAAAGATCGGTTATTATCGCTTACGATCTCAATCGCAAGTGTTGTGTTACGTACGGGCTGAAACCACATAACCATTTTTTGAACAAACTTATAATCTTTAGATACTAATAAATATGGACTTTCTATAAACGCCTCAACATCTTCGTCTCGATATTGAGTATCTACATATTCCTGTTCAATCCAGCCATCTTCCTGCCCGTTATAAAGAACGTTATTAAGAACAGCCATTATATATGGCTTCCACGTATATGAATCAGTTGAAATGTCGTGGTATGTCCAGCCATTCGTCCGAATATCATAAACATACCTTACACTATCAACAATCAAATGATATTTATAATTAAAGAACGTAGCGTAAATGTTAGTTGCAGACGTTAAGTCGCCCTCAAGCGTGCCTCGAACATTCTGCGCCCAATTTTCAGTGCTTACATTATCTAAGCTGGTGGCTACAGGGAGAGCCTGTAACCCATTAATGACTCTTACATCATTAAGCGTTGATACAAACATCAAACCACCAGGGAACCCGCTTGTTGCAGGGACAGACGCTAAGCTATATCCATTTTTAATCCCGATATTCGCGCGTGTTACTGCTACACTATTATCGGACGGATTAATGAAATAAATATTTTTATCAGTTCCTATAACAATCTTATTAAAATCATTACCTATTGCATTAATTGAAGTGTTATCAGCGCCATAGTTCGCAACATCTAAAGCGCTTGCCGCGTCTAATACGTCAATATTAGTATCTGTTATAAATACCTGTGTTGGATAGTTATTTACAACAGTTGCGAATATTTTTTGCGACGCCACGCTTAAAAAATATGGCTTAGGCAATTCATTGTTTACTGCAGGAATATTCGCACCCAAAGAACCATCCGCTATATTATCCGTATATGTTAATGTTGTATTATCCGCCACAGTCGCTAATAATTTAAGCGTTGTGCCGCTATCTACAGTCCTGTAAAGTTTACGCTGTAAAGTCCCCGTATAGCCTAAAGGTAAATATAAAGTTACCTGTTCAGAGCTTACTGTTACAGTATTACTTACGCTGCCTAAGACTTCTTCTCCACCTGCTGTAACATACGTCATTGCATAATAATATGTTCCGTCAGGGTTACCTGGGGTCGTAGTCACTTCTGCATACGGCGCACCCATTTCAGTAATTATTTCAATATTTCCGTCATAAATATTAATATAATTACTGCCATTTGCAATAAATAATTTGTCATTAAAGATCGCAAACGAAACTTTCCCCGTATTTAGTCCGCTTTTTAAAAGAACAGGAGTAGTTAAAACATCTTTATAAACACTACCACCCGTAACACCCATATATTCTGTTTGTAATACATTTGAGCTATCTAAATATTTATATTCAAATAACCCGTCAATATATGTTGAGCTAAGCTCTGCAGTCTGTTCAGGGAATGTAATCTTTTCTATCCCAAGAAGGCCAGTATCTAAATAATTAAAATTCTTCATGGAATAGAAATAATCTAAAGGCACCTGTTTAATGTCTTCATCGTTTTTAAGGCCTTTAAACTTTTGTATTGCCTGAATTGCCATTAACTTAATCCTTCAACAGACTTTGCATATCTTTTAGCTTGTCGTTCACGCTTAACCCAATCAAAAGTAATAGGTATTTCTACCGCATTCTTAGGATCAATTTTTTTCAAGAATGCGAAAAAAACAAGACGTATCACAAAATAAATAAACCCTAAATTAAAAACTAAAAATACGCCATAAATTAAAACTAATTTGCATAATAAATTAATATCCGACAAAATTAGCGCCATAAGGTATTCCCCCTTCATTTATTGGATACGGCATTCTAAAATTAGTTCCATTTTTATTGGCTGCGCTACCCTTTTTGACATCTAATTTATATTGAGAATAAAGAGCGTCCGCATCAACCTTATAAACTTTAGCACGTTCAGGATCAATTTTAATAAGTAAACTATACGCGATCGCGTCTATAATCCCGTTCAAGTGTTCTTCTACTATTTCAATTTCATGATCTAATGTAGCTTTTTCTATGATATTATCATCAAAAACCTCAATTTTAATAGGTAATCGCGCATAAAACAGCATTACATTATTTTCTAAAACATCTGAGTTAGTGTCATGTTTAACAGCAGTCGTCATTTCGACCCCACGCACACACCCGTAAAAATTTGTTGAGTCTTTATATGAATATAATATCTTTTCGCTGCCTATGGTTAATCGGCCATTAGTAGAGATAAAGCCGGAACTTGCCGCAACTGGAATAGTGGTATCATCTTTCGCTATAGGATTTGTTAGAACGCTTGATTGTCTTGTTATGCTATTCATAGGGAACAAGGTTAAATAACTCTTTTTGCCTGCTTCCCAAGGCATCATCCAATTAGATATCCCCTGGATGGGCGAAGTATTAAAAACAGGAAAAACATCGCGTTGTGCCCTAAAGTCCATAGGAAAAATTGTTCCACGTGAAACAATGTATGCATAAAAATAACTTGACCCTTTTAGAGATAATACAGGAGCCTCTATAAACGGGGTATTTGTTTCTAGTGGAAATGAATAAATATCCTGAATTCCTTTAGTTATATTAGCATAATTGACCATTTGCATATTAAGCTCATCAATTATGTTCCTATTAGGGATTATAGGATTAATAGCACGCCCGCTTATATCATCAAGCGTGCCTATCTTGAAATTAATACGCCTTAATGTTTCCCTTACATTCATTTTAGTTCCCTAGGATATAAACTTCGCAATCCATATTGGTTGTTGAGCCTGTAAGCTTAATTGTCCTATGCGTAGCGTCAACTGTTTTAGGCGCTGTGCTTGGCCATGTAAGCTGAACCGCCTGGCCTGCGTCAAGCGTGATCTGCTCGCTTGCTGTTAATAAACTATTACTTGATCCTGGTGCAACAGTGATCGTGCCTGATGCTTCTTTGTTGTGGATAACTATTGTTAATAACTCGCTTAATGATATTGCTGAGCTATTATCTTGTAACCGCATATAGTAAGTACCATCATTTACATCGCTAATCGAATATAAATCTAAGTCTGTACCTACTGTCCCCACCTGCCCTGCAAGCGCTGCGGGTAAACTAGCGTCTGTATAAGTTACTGATCGTATCCCTGTTTCCGTTTTGTATTCTACAGTCTTACTACCTGTTGATGTAGCGGTATCAACTGTAGTAATATCGAACTGACACCCAGCTGTTCCTGAGATTGTAATTGCCATAATTTAACCTCTTATTTCTTTTTCTTTTTTTTACTGCAAGCTATGGAAACCCCCATTATAGATATAACCGCCAAATAACATCTGCGTCATCGCCGCTTATGTTTTTAATTTGATAAGTATAATTAAGCGTTGCTTTTAATACTAGGTTCCTGCATGCTTCAATTTCTAAAAGCTGTGTCCCGCTTGAATCGCAGATCGAAAAATATACATCTTGATTACTTATAAATTCAACTGACGTATGATCTGCTATAACAGGAAGATCAACGTATTTATCGGCATTTGAAAGCGTGCGAACATATTTAACAGACGCATCGCCTGCCGATTCTATCGTATATTGTTCAAGCTCTAATTCGTTGCCGTTTGTATCGACTTCTTTAGGCTGAACCTGGTATCTGATATAAACGCTCATATTATCCTCGCATTAGGGGGGAGACAAAGTATCCCCCCCCCATTGGTTAATTTCCTATCGCTTCCCAAAGCCCGCATCCGTTAGCATCGGTTACAATTGTTACTGTGCCTGTTGCTAATGGGATTGTCTCGTTTACTACAGGCGCGTTTGTTACAACGCTTGACGCTGTATGTGTTAAACTAAACGAATCCACGCTAGCTAATCCGGTCACAATATCGCCGCCTGTGCTGCTTGACGCGTTCGTGAAAGTGCCATAGGCTCTACGCTTATTACCCAAATTAACTGAGTCAGTTACTGTATATGAAAAAGCCATATAACCTCCTTATGAAGCTGCGCAAACTGCTTGTCTATTAATTAAATATATAGATTTTGCTACTGCGGTTGTACCCGCTTCTTTACAGATAGCACAAGTATTGACTGAATAGGTCGTTGAACCTGTTGACCCGTCAACCACCATTGCAACGCCTGCATTAAGCACCTGTAAATGATCGCCTACTGCGTATGTTTCCGCTGTCATGATTGCATCGCCAATCCCTTGGATTAATACAAATCCATAATAACCGCTCGTGAATGCGACCTGTGGAACACAAACTCTTAAGCCCGGTGCTGCTAATGTAAATGGAGCAGCTGTTATAACTTCTGAACCCGCCGTTGAAGAGGCAACTATAACATAAGGGATATTAATACCTAAAGTACCATGCGATTTAACATATTCGTATTTCGCTATAACCTTATTGTCTGAATCATAAGCTAGTACTTGCTCTCCTAAAACATATTTTTGTGTAGAGCTAGGTGTGGTTAAATCCGCAATGTTCCCTAGCGTTGTTCTTGCATATAATGTATTAGACATATTTCCTCCTTAGGCAACAAATACTTTGTTGACTACTACTAGACGTCTGTTTACACAAGCCATGTTTCCGCAAAGGAAGCTCTGTATTGATCTGATCGGCTGTGTCGGCATTCTTACTTCTTCGTCAAATGGCGATTTCTTCCCTAATCCATATACAGAATGGAACTGCATAATTTCTTTCGGGAAAATATAAATATAGTTATCTGCTGTTGATCCGTCCTGTGTTCCCGGGACATCAGCGTCAAGATAAAAGTTTACGCCATTTACATAAAAGCCTGTGAATCCCATTTTCGCGACAGCTTCTTCGTTTACAAAGCGTTGCGAGTTTACTACAGAATTTAAGAAATATGAATATGTCGCAGTATTCATTAATCCAAGTATCCCGTCGCTCTGGAACGCGCTTGTCTGCATTCTTGCTCGAACGCCTTGTATCATCTTATTAAGTGATGTATAGTTTGGTGTTGCGTATGTTGTAATAAGCGGTAAATACGCTGTAGTATCATCTGTATAATCTGTATCAGTCAAGCCTGCATAAGCTGTGCCACTAGCTGCTGTAATATCTTGTAATCCTTCAAATAGAAAAGAATTAGATGTTGATGTGCCATGGACACTAGATGATAATTGACGGACTCTATCAGATATTGCGCCTTTTACTTTTTGAGCGAAAAAGTCAACCACCTGATTTTTGCCTTGTGCAATCGTATGATCTTCTAAAGTAAAGTTAACTGACATATAATGATATTTCCAGTTAAGAACACCATACTGCATCTGAACGCTTGGGGTTGTTCCAACTACGCCGGAAGTACCTGATATAAAGTTTTGTGTCGTATTCTTTATTAATTTAATAGGGAACTGTAAATACAATCCGCCTGTTGCTTCTTTTTTACCGCCCTTTGAGAGCCATTCCCAAAGTGGTGTTGCTTTTGCTAAACCATCAGGAACTTGTTTTAAAATCTCTTGTACCACGACAGCTGCTTTTTCGTTTGTCTGCTGAGCCATAATAGCCTCCTATATAATACTTTCTACATAATCTTGCATACTTTCTTCAAATGTTGGTGTTTTTGAAGCTGGGGTTTTTGAATGCGCGCCCATCACTACACCAGATTTGTTTTTTTGCAATTTTTCTAAAATTTCTTTCTCTTTTAACGAACTATACGAATTTTCTATATTTTCAGCGAATAAATCTAAATATGCGCTAAAAATATTATCTATATGCGTTTTATTCTTAATTAAATGATCTAATAACTGATCTCGCATTTCTTTTGAAAAATCAAAACCTTTTGATTGCGAATATTTCTTAATCTTCTCAATCGATTCGCTTAATTTAGTTTCAGCGTCTTTTTGTAAAACAAATTCGCGTTCTTTTGCTTCGCGCGCTTCGATTGCTTTTATGCGTTCGTCAAGCTCTTGGCTTTTTTCTATCTGTTCTTTTGTCATGTTTGGATATTTATCTTGTAAATCCAAATTCTCAAGCTCTTGCAGCATTGAAGCCGCTTTAGCGCCTAAGGTTGGATGCCCTAAATAATAATCCAAGAATGACGATTTTGTTTTCCAGTCTTCTGAATTAGTTTTAAGCTCGTCATAAGACTTCGCAAAATCTTCTAATTTATCTAAGCTTTCAAGCCCAAACTTTTCTCTCGCAAGCCCCGATAACTTTTTCATTTGTGTAGAAAGCGGTAAATACATGTCTTCCATGCTTTTAAATGATTTAAAAAGCAAGTTAGGGTCAGGCTTCCCGTCTTTACTCCACATCTTCCCGAATCGTTTATCTTTTGTCCAATCTATTACATCTTCGCTGGCTGGTTGGGCTTGTGCGCCTCCTTCAGCGGGTTGGATGTCTGTTGGCTCAGATATTGGATTCTGTTCGCTCACGTTCTCAGCCCCAGCATTCTCTATTGCCGGGCTAACTTCTAAATTTTCAATGACCATAAAAAACTCCTTTCGGTTCGTTTTAATAAATTATTTTTCTATTTTCCATTTCCTGTTTAGCTTTATCTTCTTCTATTTTTTTTAAATGCAAAGCTATTTGACGTAATTGATTGTTCGTTAATTGCGGTCTTCCGCCAGGGTTAGTGCAAAACCCAACAACTGATTCAGGTTGACTCTGCTGTCCAATTATTGAAGCAATTTCATTATCCATATTAGCCCTCCATCGTTTTGCCAAGACGGCTTTCAAAAGATTCTTCTGCCGGCTGTTGTGTTCCTAGTAATCCTTGAGCGATCTTTTTTATTTCGTTTATGTCCTCGAGCTGAAGAATCATCTGCAAACCTTCCGTTATTTTCGGATCCATGTTATTTCTCCTTTTTCTTTTTTACTATTTTTACTTTTTCGTCGCTAGTGCTATTCTTCGTTTCTTCAGGCAATTCAATTTCAGGAATAGAAATAGCTACTGTATATGCAACTTTATCTATTTCTGTTTTAATATTGTTTTCAATAAATAATATTAACAAACTCTCAGATAATGTCGTTCTGATTCCGTTCAAACTTATATCATAATGATTTTCTCTTATTCCTGACTGATTAACCATCTGTGAGCCGGGTTTAAGTCCCAAAATTTCAATATCCAGGTTTATGGTTGTACTGAATTTTTGGTGTAACTGATACCTCATAAAATCCTCCTTATTTTTTTTCTTCTTCTAAAATTGTGCCTGCAATTATGCGACCTTGTTCATTTGCCGCAGGATTATTGTTTGACACAGCATTATTCGTCATTGCTACTACTTCTTTGATGTCGGCTTTAGAAGCAATCGTTTGGATAGGCGCATCCTCAAGTTTATCTATTTGCGGGATGAGACCTATTTGCTGTAACAATTGCTCTTTAGCCTTTGAATTATACTCTAAAGATTTCATAATTTCAGAGAACGATTTAGATAGCATAGGATTTAATAAAATTTGTGTGATCTCGGGTATTGTTGCCGGGTTTTTTGCCGCTTGTTCCATTTTTTTCTTTTTTAAATCAATAATTGCCCGATAATTCGGGAAATCTAACGATTTTAAATACAGCTCTAAAGAATCTATGTCTTGAAGATCGCCAAATACACCCATGCTAAATAATTTCTCGGTTATCATCGCGTTTTCACGCCTTGACCTAGGTATTTCTGTCCCTGCGACTACCTTAACTTTAAATTTCCAGCTAGGATCAACTTTGAACGTAGAAATAACTTTCATCGCTTCGTCATAAAGCGTTACTGCGCGTTCTTTATTTATTTCATGGAACTTTGCAAATTGCTTATTCACGCCGGTTGATAAACTTACTAAACGCTCAAAATTATAGTAATTATGTACAAGCGCAATTATCTTTTCGCCTAAACTTTCTACATAAAGCTTAAACGATTTCTGTAAAAGTCTGATCGAAGACATCGGGCTTTCTTGTAAAATATCTAACTGGTCAGCGGATGTTGTCCCTGTCTGCCGCATTCCGTTTACCATTGTTTCGTTTAACCTTGCGGTCTCTAATGCCTCAGATTTTAGATGATTCACATACTCCGTTAATTGTAAAGCATATTTTAGTGTATCATTTGAGATTGCCATAGGCGGTGTTTGACCAGGCTCGATAAACTTTACCGGATGAACAACATACGAACTCCCATCTGCGCCATCGTTCGTGCCTTCTTCTGCTACCAGTATCGCTATATGGTTCTGTATAAGCCAGCGTATCTTCATTAATACGCCATTAATTCGTTCTTGGATTGGGATTAATTGCTCGATCTCGCCCATCCCAACAAACTCGCCAAAATTACTAGGGTTAAAGAAATCTAAATTACCTAAATTCTTAAACGCTTCAGGCGCTGATCTATCTTCCATAATTAATTGCTGTTCTTCGTCCGGACTGAATACAATTATCCTGCCATTAGGATACATTTTAGAGTTTTCGTATATCATTTTATCTTTTTCGTCTTCATCCAAATAAAAACTATTATCAATTATAAACATAACTATAAATTTAATTATTTTAGACTGCCCAAACGATCGGTCGCCACCCTGTCTCTTATATATATATGCAATATCGATTGTATCATCTGATTGAGCGGTTTCAACGCCTGTTATTTCTTTCGGGTTTTTCTTTGAAATATCAATCCCGGCAAGACTATCAATCTTTTTACATAACTCCTCATCATAACTTCCGTCAGGATTTTTCGCGTATAATTCTTTCGCATAATCTGAGTTGATTTCTATTTCATAACCAACAAATGAAGTTTCAGATATATTGGTCGCCTGCTTAGACCATCTTACGCTATATGGTTTTACTGTCTTAATCTTTACATCGCCACGCTTATCTTCGGAAGTGTCCCATAATGTTTGAGATACGCCAAACCCGCCAATTAATCCCCAGCGACATACTGTTTCCTTAATCGAGTCAAAGTCATTGCGATCTAAAATATTATGCGTCTCCGCGTTTAATATATCAGCATATGCGTTTTGTAGTTTCATTGTATCAGGTGTCGCGAATGGGCTATATTCAGGAAGGACATTAACCGTGAATTGCATATCAAGAATATTAGCAAGTTTTGTTTCAACTATATTGAAACAAACGTTATGGCTTGTTTTTTTAGTGTCCCTGAACATTACTTCAGGTATTTTCGCAGGGCGTTGTAAAATACCTTCCCAATATTGTTTATAATCTAAAACTTCAGAAGATTTGTCTTCGCCTTTCTGCCACATATCATTTGCAATCTTCCAAAGTTTATTCATTTAACCTCGCTAATTATTCCGGACTTTTTTAAGTCTTCTGAAGGCTTATACCCATATTCAATCTTGTCAAGCCCTTCTTTTATCCCTTTTTTAATTGATTCATCCAGCATTTTATCGTTATGCCTTCGCGTTTTCGCCGCTTCTGATTCTATCTCGCGTGGATACGCATAAACATATCCTTTCTTTTCCATACTTTTGATTTCGTCTCGGGATGGCGTCGGAATTCGTGTTTTATTCTTTATTATTATTTCCATCTATAACCTCCAATAATACTTTACACAATAATATCCGCTTTTTCCGGCTGGTTTCTATGTTATATCTGTATTTATGCAGACGCTCCGGAGAAATACAGATAATGTCTGCGATGTCATACTCTGTCTTCCCCGCATACGCCCATAATAACCTTATCTCTTTCTTACTATAATCATTCACACCAAAGAAAGTGCAAATATTATTTATGTCTTGCAATAGCTTAATCAGCCTTTGTTCTTGTGAGCGCATATTCCCTCAAAAACTTACCTACTTTTGATCTTATCTGTAAATCTTTTACATGCCCATCCTTATATTTACTCGCCTGGTCTATCCCGCAATGCTTACCGGAAATATACTTCTCAATAAATACCGCTAACTCTTTCAAACCAATATCAGCCTGATTATAAAATTCTCGCAATTCATCATCCGTGAATAACTCAAGAAATCGCTTATCTAAATTAATTACCTGTAATCTACTTAGCACGACCCCAAGCTTACTGGCCATTTCTTCCAATTGTGCGAAAATACTCTCGAAACGCTGCTCTATATTCAAATAACTTTTATTCCGCTCTACTTCTTGCAACCTAGAATCTATATTGTCTCGATATAATGCTTCTAACTTCTCAAGCCTTCTTAATAATTCGTCCATTTTGACCTCCTAAATCATTCAATATTTCATCCAGTTTCTCTTTTGTCCCAATATTAACACTGAAAATTATTGACGCATTTCGTCCTTTTTCATCTGACATCATATATTTGGTTACAATGTCAACAATATACCCTTCGCCATTCGGGCGCACCAGTATCATTACATCATTCTCAGGGATCAATACCCGCTTGCCCAGCCATTTTTCTAAGTCTATATACTTCATTCAACCTCCTAGCTGAATACATCAGCATTATTTTGTCGCCCTTTCTGGATCACTTTCCACTCAAGCGACCGCTTATATTCTTCTTCTTTTGGATCAATTGATCGTAATTGTTCCAAGCTCGCGATCAAATATAACAATGCGTCTATATAGTGGTTATCCTTGTCGACAGGCGTTTCGGGATGGTTCTTTTCGCTCCCAAGCTTCAAGCGTTTCCACTTGTATCTCTTAATCTCGCCAATCAGCTCTTCGCAGTTCTTCGCTATCCTCAGCCTGCCATTCTTCAGTAGCATATTAGCTAAGCCAATGTTTTGCAGCTCTTG
>Ga0180008_1001518_pt1 | contig 14469 bp, 23 predicted proteins | sample MM_PW_MetaG_FD_121121 | JGI IMG/M metagenome (GOLD analysis project Ga0180008, IMG submission 121121) | Groundwater microbial communities from the Aspo Hard Rock Laboratory (HRL) deep subsurface site, Sweden - MM_PW_MetaG | ecosystem: Environmental > Aquatic > Deep subsurface > Groundwater... | reverse complement strand
GGTCTGACCCGGCTGGGTCTGGGTGATCGGCACGCCGCGAATGATGACACCGCGCGAGAAGCCGGTGGGGTAGTTTGAGGCAACCATAGGGAATCTCCTCTGAACCGCGATGCGATCCGAGCTGGAAGTTTCAGAGTTTGATGAAGGGGGTGGGGCGACCCGTTAGAGCCGCCCCTGACGGGCCTACGCGCCCGCGCCGTTACTGTAGACGCCCCGGAAGTCGGTCCAGCCGAACGAGTAGCGCTCGTAGCCTTTATACTTCAGGTTCGAGGTGTCGAAGTCGTTGTCCTGAGCGAACTCAGGGGCTTCGCGCTCGAAGTGGCGCATGCCTTCCGGCACGTCCGTCTTGACGAAGAACGCGTCGGGGTCGTCGAAGTAGTGGTTGACCTTGGCGCCCTCCGAGAACATGCCCATCGAACGCAGGGCGTTGATCGCGTTGTTGGCGCTGTCGTTCTGGCCGACCGACTTCAGAACCCGCGCCGCCTCGAACATCAGGGCCGTGGGGATCAGCAGCTTGGACGGTTGCAGAGCGATCTTCAGGCCGCTCTCATCGACGGCGTTGCAGATCTGAACGCACAGATCCTCCAGAGCCGATTCCGAGAAGTCCGCCGCCGTGGTCAGGCGGTTGGACTGGTTGCCCGAATAGGTCGGGTGGTCGGTGACGCACAGAGCCTTGCCGTCGCCGCCGACGTAGTTGGTGTCGTGGGCGCGGTTGTAGACGTTGGCGGCAACGGTTTCCTTCGTTTGACGGAAGGAGCGGGCCAGCATCTTCATGGCCTTTAGGGCTTTGCCCTTATACTGGTTGTCAGCCAGCGCTTCGCGGGTCAGCATGAAGCCCAGCGAGTAGGCGGCATGCGTATAGCGCGAGGTGATGCCCTGGCTGGTCGAGTCGTAGACCGTCGCGGCGCCCTCGGACTTGCGCGGAGCAAGGCCCAGGCCACGCAGGAGCTGGTCTTCCTCGTATTGCTTGTCCGAAGACGAGGTGTCGAACAGCTCTTTGTATTCGACCGGATGGTCTTTGTATTCGCCCCAGATGGCGTGAAGGCCAGGCCACAGGAGCTTGGCAATGTTGCCGGTGTTGACAGCAGACATGGCTTAGACCCCTGCGGTTTGGTTGACGTAGATGTGGTTGTTCAGGCGAACAAGCCACTTGGCGTTTTCACCCACGGCGTTGTTCTCACGCGGCGACAGGCCGATGATCTTCAGGTCGAGGGTATTGGTGGTGTCTTCACCGGCGTTGTTCAGCTCGACGCCAGAATAGCCGGTCACGGTCGAGCCGGAGCCGACCACGAACGGCGTGTTGAGGCCGATGGCGGCGGCGGTCAGGGCAGTGCCGCCCGAAACCTCCTGGATCTCGAACAGCGCGTTGGGATCGTCAACCACCAGCAGGCGGCGAACGGTCGAAGCGGCGCGGTACGGGAGCGATGTTGCCACGTCTGCCAGAACGCCGATGACCACGCCAACCACGACGTTGGTCGTAGCGGCTTGAGCGACGTCGGTGTAGGTCTGGCCGTTGACGATCTGCGCGGTGCCGGCCAGCTTCACGGGATCGCCGATGAAGATGGCCGTCGCGTCGCCGGAAGCGGTCGTGTAGACCCGAGCGCCGCCAGTGTAAGCGCCGCCATAGGCATTAGACACGGGCTGAAGCCCGCGAACGATATCAGGATTAGCCATTGAGGCCTCCTATTGGGCCTTAGCCCGAGTGTCGGATTGTGCTCTGGCCGGGCTGGTAGACGCCGGGGACCTGCCCCGTCGTGTCGGCCGAGCGGCGGATAGCTTCTTCGAAGGGCTTGCGGCCCTCCTCTTTGTCTTCAAGGCCGATCTGGTATTCCCCGATCGGGGTCTCCATCAGGACGGTCTGAAACGGCTTGCCGTTCTCGTCCTTGCCAGCGTGTCGAGAGATACGGGTGCCCTGGCCTTCGGTGCGTGCGCTTCCTTCGCCTGCACGTTCGTTGACCATGGTGTAGCCCAGCTCTTCGAGGCGCTGGATGCGTGCAGGATCGTCGTTGACGAAGCGGCGAACGAAGCCGGCACGTTGCGGGGCGTCGAGCTTGAGGGCGAACCCTCCAGTCGATCCGCGACGGCGGCGGCCTGAGCGTGGCGTGGCGTCGGTCTCTGCGACGGTGACGGGCTCAGGGTTCTTGCGGGGACGGCCACCACGGTTGACGGGGGCGGTCTCGATGTTCGCGTCTTCGGTCATGCGAAGTATTCCTTCACGTACTTTTCTTTGCTGAAGCCTTTGATGTCGCGGACGAATTCGTCGCACATCTTCTTGGCTTCGGCGGGAAGGTCGGCGTAGCTCTTGCCGGTGCTCTTGGGGCCGGCCCCGACGCCCTCGACAGCCGCTGCTTGCGTGCGCCGGGGGTTGGTGAACTTCTCGGGGAAGTCGGCCTTGATGCGCTTGACGACCTCGGCTCGCTGCTTAACGGGGTCCTTGAAATCGTTCTTGATCTCTTCGGCGATCCCGATAGCGGCGGCGCGAAGGCCCTTGTCCTTGTCGAACCAGGGGTTTTCGGCCTTCCACGACTCGAACAGGTCTTCGTCGTCAGTCTCGTCCGCCTTGGGCTTTGCCACTTCCTTCTCAAGGGCCACCATTTCCTTGGTGATTTCCTTGACGGCGGCGTGGTCATTGGCCTCAACGGCTTCAGCTTGCCGGGCCTCCAGATCCGCTAGCGCACGCTCATAAGCGCGGGCTTCAGTCCTGGAGTGGTGATCGGCGAACTTTTCGAGGGTCTTTTCCAGACGCTGGACTTGCTTTTCCAGCTTGGAATTTGCGGCCTTCATGATGGGGAGAACCTCCTCACCACGACGGACGAATTCAGAGGCGTCGATGAAGTCCTTCTCGTCGCCTTTGAATTGGTCCAGAGGCTTCCAACCCAGATTACGGGCTCTGGCCTCTACGCCGGCCGGCTGATCTTCAGCAGCGACCGCTTCCACCACTTCGGTGGGAAGTTCGACGTCAGACATTGGATGCTTCCAAGGTGCTGATCACATCCTCGTCGTTCATGATGATGTAGTCAGTTCCGTCGCTCGCCTTTTGGCGGATGCCGGAATATTGCGCGTAGACCACGCGCTGGCCGGGCTGCGGCTTGTTGCCTTCACCCCATTCCAGAAAAGCGTTAGGGCCGACCGCAACTAGCGTGCCGAGCATCCCTGCGTACTTTTCCTTGTCTACCGTCACGTCGGGCCGGATGATGCCGCCTGCGGTCTTGGTTTCGACCGGGTCGGGCTTCACAAGCACCTTCACGTCCACAGGGGTGATCCCCGATGGATTGTTCATGCGAACCTCTTTGGAGCATGAAAAAACCGCCCTGAGGCGGCTACTCGGACCCCTGCGGCCCGGTCTCGTTCTCCGCGTCTAAATCGCGGTGAATTCCGTCAACGTCATCCCACTCCAGGTCCGATATCTGGCCCAGCAGGTACGCTTTGACCTGGAACTTGGGGGCCATCTCCTGCCCCGACATCCATTGGCGGCCCAGCTTCGACTGCTGGTCCTTCAGGAGCTGGCGGTAGACCTTGGTCAGCGGGTGGTTGACCCATTCCGCCCATGTTTCCTTGTTGAACCTCTGGCTGCTCATTGGTGGCCCCTTGGCTCAGTTGGTCGATGCGGCTGTCTAGGAACTGCTCGATCATCAGTTGGAACTGCGGCGACAGAAGCAGCGCCTCGGTCATGACCTTCTGAGCCTGAGCGGCGTTGACGCTAATCTTGCTGTCGATTTCCGCCGCCTCGTGGGTCAACTCGATGTCGCGCTGATCCAGCTTGCGGGTTTCGTTCTTGGCGTTAGCTTCGGCCTCGATCATCTCCGGCGTCGGCGCGGGCGGACCCTTCGGCATCAGCTCTTGAATGTCTGGAATGCCACCGGCCTCAAGCATGCGCTTGGTGATAGCCATGTCGTCGAGGCCCTGACCCCGGAACGAGCCCAAATACTGCGCCCGGCCGATACGCTGCATGTCGGTGACCACGGTCGGGTCAGACACCGGGATCACGCCGACGTCCTCCACCTGATAGTCGTCCAGCCCGACTTGGCCTTCCTCATCCTGGAACGTGAAGTAGACCTCAGGCTCAAGATACAGGCGGTTGAGGCGGAACAGGCAGGCCAGTTCCTTCTTCAGAGATTGGTGAATGCGCTTGTAGATGGCCGAGAAGACTTTCAGGCCCTGCTCGATCATTGCCAGCGTGGTTCCGACCGGGGCGTTAGCCTGCCCCGTCTCGCCGGTCAGAATGTCCTTGGTGGCCGTGATGTCCTTGGAGACGTCGATCAGCATGCCTAGAAGCTGGAACAGCACGTCGGACGGCTGAGCGACAGGCAGGGGGACGATGTTGTCCCTAAGTGTACCGCCGCTGGTGTTTTCCGTCCTTTTCCACTCGCCAGGCCCAAAGCCTTTGGAGCCAGACTTCATCGAAATGCCCGCGCCGATGAAACCGCCTTGGGTGTTGGCCAGGTGGCCTGCATCCATAAGCTGGTTGATCGTCGAGTTGATCGTCTCGTTCAGCGGGTCGAGTAGGGTTCCGAAGCCGACGCCGTAATAGCTGCCGTCCATTGGCGGCATAAAGCGATAGCGCGTGAAATAGCGAACCGGAGTGATCGAATAGACTTCACCCTTGGCGTTGGCCTTGATCCCATCCGCGTCGTAACGGGCGTAGATCCGAACAACCTGCTCCGTCTCCAGATGCACCGTGACGATGTAGGGCTCGGGAAAGCCGTCATCGTCCAGATCCAGCAGGCGGTGTTGCTCAAGAAACTTGTGCGGAGCCTCATCGTCGTTGTTGGCGTCGGTTGGGCGCCCGAAATCCCGCTCAGTCCACAGACCCGAACGAACCTTGGTCGCGATCTCCCTCGGGGAGTATTCACAGACCTGGGTCATGCGCTCAGGGTCGTGCTTGGCCCAATAGTTCACGACCAGCTTGTCGGCGGTGATCAGCTCGGAGCAATTGCGGCCCATCGACGGGTCGAAGTACGTCTTGCGGAATACCGTGCCCGTGACAGGCAGGATGTGGAGAAGCTCATCAGTGCCCTCTTCCCACTCCTCCATCTCGTCGAGAAGCTGGTAGGACATGTGCCGGCCGATACGGTCAGCCCGGGCGCGCTTTTCCTCATCAGGCTTGCCAAGCACCTTGCCCTTGACGACAGCCGCCCCGTCCACGATCGCAGGATAGGCCCGCGCTGCGAACTGGATAGCCGCCACAGTGGTCAGAGGGAACTTGACGTTGGACGCCTTGGGCCAAGGATAGTTCTTGACCTCTTTGACCTGCATGGCCTGCTTGAGCGCAGAGGTGTGCTTCTCGTCCCAACCAGCCGTAACCCGGCTTTCCTTGTCGATCTTGTATTCTTCGACGACCTTGGGGCCGATCTTGGCGAGCGCCTCAGGCTTGACCGCATAGACGAGGTTGATCTCGTTGGCGTTGGCAATCAGCCAAGCGTCGCCTTGGGTCTCTACCTCTTGCTCGCCTTCGGTTTCGTAGGGCTCAAGCTCTTCGTCGGCCAGGTCAGTATCCGGTGTGTTCGCTACGAGCTGCGTCATCATGGCGGTGGGCCTCATCGTCAGCATCGAAGTCGTAGGGGTCTTTGGCGAGGGCGGCGGTTTCGAAGGCCTTGTAGCCGTGGCTCGCCCAATCGTGCCGGGGCTGGTCTTTCCAGACGCCCAGCTTGTCGTCCCATTCCTTGCGGAAGTTATCGAGCGCCTTGACGCCCCTGGCACACCTGGTCTCGTCGAACCAGCACTGCGCCAGATAGGCCCGGCTGGCCTCGATCCCGGCCTTCATGTTCGGAATGCGCGGAACGATCTGGTTTGGCCTGACACCAAGATCGGTCAGCATCTTCTGGACGGAGTCAGTCTTGAACCCCAAGCGGCGGTGCTCGCCATCGTGGGGCAGGTAATGCCGGCCGTAGAGGTAGCCGCGCTCTTTGAGGATGCGGGCGTAGTGCTCTAGGCCTTCGCCGCTGTTCTCGTAGTAGTCGATGAACCGGTGTTGAGGCCCCGACCGTTGCCGGAACCAGATCACCATGTCATCGTTGACGCCGAGATCCCAGAACGTGTCCACCGGAGCGCTCAAGATCGGGATTTCGCAGATGCCGCCGCGCAGTCGCAGCCTGGTCATCTGGTCGGCCAGATAAGCGCCTTCGATGGCGTTGGCGAAAGCTTCCTTCGCGGTCGAAGGATACTCCCGCTTCATGTCCTCTTGCTGGGTCTCCAGCTTCTTGACGTACCAAGCCCTCTGCGCCTCGGTGAGCTTGACGCCTTCCTTGCGCTCCAGATCCTCGAAATACTTGAGGTGCGCGGCGGTGAAGATCACGCTGGCGTTCAGCACATAGCCGGGGTCACGCCACCACGGATGAAAGTGGAACTTGTAGTCCAGAGCCGTAAGCTCCAGGCCCTGCTGCTCCAGCTTCATGGCCCGCTCGCACATGTCGAAGAACGCGCCTTCGGTTCCTTCCGCCGTGCTTTCGATGAAAACGAACTGGCCGACCTCGACCGTGTTCAATGCGCCAGTAACGATTTCCCGCGCCTTGTCAGGGAAGCGCGCGCAGATCTTGCCGAACTCCGACACATGCAGATACTGGAACGTACCCGATCGCAGCGAGGTGCCGACCCGGATGCTCGACCCATTCGAGAAAGCCAGGGACTTGGCGCTATCCTGCGTGCAAGAGATCGTCGCCTTCAGCGTCTCGTCGAGACTGTCGTAGGCGAACTTGATCTTGTCCTTGAAGAACGCCTCGGCATCCTCTCGGGTGTGGGCAACGATGCCGGCCGACGTGTTGGAGTTGAACAGGCAGGCGTCCAGCATAAAAAGCTGGATGAACGTCGTGAAGCCCATCTGGCGGGCTTTTAGGATGATGTTCAGATAGTGCAGTTCAGATAGCAGCTCGGTCTGGGCTGCGTTCAGGCGGAATGGGACCGCCTTACCGGCCTTGTCCTTGATCTTGTAGAGGTTGTTCAGTCGCCAAAGTGGCGAGGCCCATTGATCAACGAGGGATGTCGCGAGACTTGCCATCGATCCTCTTCATCAGATCGGCCAGGCTGTCTTGAACGCCGTGGTTCTGGTCAACCTCGGTCTTGTCGCGCCACTCTTTCGGCTTGCGGTTCTTCAGCCAGAAGATCGCTGCCGTGGTGTCGGGCGGATAGTGCTCAGTGAAGGGGACCTGAGTGATTTCGCCCTGTCCGCTTACCGCGATCTTCACCGCGTCGTGGCTGTAGCCAAGGGCTCGGCGGTACAGGCTTTGCTCGACCCGAGCGTCCGCTTGTTCCTTGCCGACCTTTAGGGCCTCCGAAAACTCAGGATGCGTGTGCTTCCAGAGGTACAGGGTGGACTCGGCCACCTCGAAGAACTCAGCCGCCTCGCGGTCTGTCGCGCCTAGCTTGGCGAGCTTCTCGGCCTGCCCAACGTACTCCGGCTTGAAGACGCTAGGGCGTCCCGTTTTGGCCTTCACCATTAGACTGGTGGGGTTTGGGGTTGCGCAGCTTCAGCAGCCGCAGCCGATTCAATCCGCGCCGCTATCTCCGCATCCAAAGCAGCAATGGCCGTTTGCAACTCGATCACGTTGGCGGCAAAGCCATCCTGTCCCGTGCGGGCGTTGAGTTTGCCCTGAAGCGCATCACGGCGCATCTCAAGGGCCTGCATCACATAGTCGGCCATCTCTGGGCCTCCTTGTTGCTGAAAGGGTATCGCCAGCTCTCGGCCAGGGCTTCTAATATCCAGCGGAGTGTGAAAGCTGCCGTGGCTGGCGATGGTGAAAACCCGCCGCGAGCGGTTGGCTCAAGCGGCGGGCTAATGGCTGAATTCAGAGCGCAGAAATCGGATACCGCCACACGGCGGCTAGATCGGCCCGCTCCGCTGGAGCATGTTTTTCTCGGGCGCGTTGCCTCTGAGCCGGTCGTCTGCAAATCACTTTAGCAGATGCTGTAGCGTTTGCAAGATGTGGTGCTATGCGGCGTCCAGATGCGCTATATCCAGTGTCAGCTTACCTCCAAACTTGCCGTCCATCGAAACGCGGGCTTTGCGCTCGCTCGGGGTCAGACTGAGGATCTCGGCGATGTAGCCGGTCCAGGGTCCGTGTGTGATGGTGGCCTTATCGCCCACCTTCGGCTCATAGCGCGGCTTCTCATTCTTGGTGGCGTCGAACTCGCCTAGCTCTTGCCGGGCCATCAGGTCGCCAATGGCTTCGGCGGGGAACGGCATGGGCTCAAACTCGCCAGTGTCGTTCATGACCCTGACGAACTGGTGGACGCCTTCCACGGCTCGGATCTTGTAAAAGTCCTTTGGCGTGGCGAGAATGAACAGGTAGCCGGGGAACAGCGCGGTCTCGATGCGGGTCTTGGTTGACCGAAGGCGACGCCAACGCGCGGAGGCCGGCATGAATACCTCGAACTTCTGCTCCCGCAGGTTATCGACGCAGCGGTCCTCTTGGCGCGTCGCAGCGCGGAGGCAGTACCATTGCCGCTCAATGACGGCCAGGTCGGCGCGGTGGCGGCTCATTCAGGTTGCTCCGTGAGGGCGGCTTGGCGGGCCTTTTCATAGGCGACGCGGGCTTCGTTAAGAGCCCATGCCCTGTAGCGCTCAAGGACTGACTGATCGGTCATGATGCCGGCAAGACTAGGCTCTGGGTATCGCTCCACCATCGCATCCGTTGGCTCAGCCATAGCGGCGGTAGCAGCGCGGGCAAGATCCCGGACATTGACCGGGCCGAAGTCAATATAGGTGATCTCGTCACCCACGATGTCGCCAACAGCATAGCGGCGCACTTCATCATCAGGCCTCAACTCGCGAAAAAGTGCAGCCATTACATGCTCCTCCATCGTCTCTGCGGTGTCAGTCATGACTTTCCTCCGCGGCCGTACGCCTTAGTTCCGCAACCAGACCCGACGGGAGGACATACGCCCTGCGTTTCCCGTTAGGCGCTATGCGCTGTAGCCGCTCTATCTCGTCAGCGGCGGCGCGGAGGGCTCCAGACACGCCAGGCCCCATTTGCAGGATGACCGGCCTATCAGCCAACGCTCTCAGGCTCTCAGGTGTGATGGTGTCAGTCATAACCCGAAACCCTCTCGTTGCATTTGAGACCACACATCATCGAGACGGCGCTTTGATGAGCGCTTGCTCTGTTCGGCCATGGCCTCTTGATTGAAGGTTCCGGTCAGCAACCCTCGTTCACGGGTGTGGCAGTCAAGCTCCCAATCAGGCATTGCCGCATAGTTTGGCTTGACCCATCTGGATTCACCGCCTCTCAGCGAGAGCCACGGGGCGGTCATTGGCCCTTCCCCTCTCTTGCGGTGAGCATGGCGACGAGTTGAACGCAGACTTCCGGGGTGAAGGCATCGTTGAACGCCTGCATGTCGTCGTCGGACCAGTTGCGGCGGGCTGCGCGTTTGGCGACCTCCGCTAAGCCTTCAAGCCGACCAAGTGTGATTGTCTCGCTCACCGTGATCTCCTCGTGTTGGATTGGAGTGGTGGGCAGGTAACGCCAATGGGTCCAATCTTCCTGCCCGGCGCTATCTGTAGCTTCGGCCAAGAGATCGTCCGCATAGCGCCAGTATCCACGCTCACCGATTTCATCGGCTTCGGCCGGTGGATAGTCCTCGTACATGACCGCCTCAGGCCATTCGTACCCATCAGCCCAGACGTGGATGATTGTTCCATCGTCAGGCGCGGTTGCTATCGGTTGCCAATCGCTCACGCATCACCTCTGGTCTTGTCGCCACCCCGCCCACCCCTAACCGCAGCCTTACGCGGCAGGGACTTGGCGAAGATGGCTGATAGCTTGGTGTCAAACGCTCGCTGCTCTGCGATAGCGCGGCCAGCTTGAAGGCGGTTGGTCATGCGGCGCGCTCCAGAACTGAAATGGACAGTTTCGACAAGACTTTTCGGGCCTCGCTCACGATCTTGTTTCCAGCAAATCGGCTTGCAGGAATAATAGCACGCTCGGGGACGTCCTGCCATTGGCAGTGGTCAAGATATGAGGCCGTCCAGTCCTCTCCCATCACTTTTTCGAACTCGTCTCTCACGTCGCTCGGCCCAACCCACGGCTTCGATGCACTTGCGGTTGCTTTGACCGACCGAAGCCAGTCCCGGTACAGCTCATCAATCAGCCACTTGGCTAGCGCTGGCGCTCCGGACGGTGGGGTCTTGCCGCTAACCGCGTAGCGCTTCGCCGCTTCGGCCATAGTCGGTTTGATGTCCTCCGGGACGCCAGCCCATGCAGTTAGGGCTTTCGGGCGGCTGCTCCTGCCTGGGTGGTGGGGATAGGATTTCCAAAGCTCTTCGAAATGGTCAATTTCCGCGCTCTCGCGCTCTGAGGATGCGTGAGCATTCGAAGCTCCCTCCTCCATCCTCCCTCCTTCATCCTCCATCTGCGGAGACATTTCGGACTTCGGTGTAACCGCTTCAGCTTCAAGCGCGTCGAGTTCGGACTTTTGCGGAACTGCCTCATCGTCATGTTCGTCAGGTTCAGTACCGGACGCGCCTATATCGACGAATTTGCGCACTTCAGCGTTGATGGGGAACCATGCTTTCGGCTTGCGAGGGCGCTGATAGCGGCAGAAATTGCGGACGGCGCCATACTTCTTGCCCTTCTCAGTGAACGACATGACGATGCCGGCCGCTTGCAATTCGTCGAGCAACGCTGGAACGTCGATGTTATCGGCTGGGAAAATCCGCATTTTCAGGCCGAGCGGCTTCCACTCAAACACGCCGTTATCGTCGGCTTCAGTGCAGATGCCCTTGGCAAACCAGCGCGCCGGTATCGAGACGCTGGCCCATGCTTCGTCAGTGTAGACGCCGGGGTGAATTGATCGGATACGGGCCATCAGTCGTCATACCCATCGTTGTCATAGCCATCGTCATATGCGTCGATAGGCGCGCGGATCGTCGGCTCGCGAGGCGGTTCGCGGAAGGGCTCAAGCGGCCCTTTCCGGCGCTCATTCTCAAGCCACCAATCATTGACCTTCGTGCAGAAGTCGTCCCAATCGAGGGACGCTTTGGCTAAGGTTTCTAGAGTGTCGGTCGGTGCGGACTGGTCCGTGACCATCTCTTCTAGAGCCGGGAAATAGTTCCCTCGCGGGTCATTAAACCGGCGACGAAGGATGGCTTGGATGTAGGCCAGTTTGACGACGTAGGGCTTCTCAACGGCTTGGCGGCGCAAGCCGGCGATGGCCGGCATCTTCTTGAACGCCGCTTCCCACGCTTCCTCAACGGGCTCATCGCCATTGAACTTCATGTAGGAGTCGAACGACTCGTCCATGGCCGCGAGAAGTTCGGCGACAGTGAAGCGCTTCAACCAGCGGCGGATGTCTTGTTTGCCGTTTTCGTTAGGGCCAAATCCACCGCGCTGGCGAAGGCGCTCGCAAATCTCCTCGACGACATCCAGGGCGGTCGCTTGCTCCGCGTCGCGCCATTGCAGCATCATTTCGAGCTGCTCGCGGCGTGACTGAAGCTCTTCGACCTGTGCGCGCTGGCGCTCCAGCGTGGATCGGTCATCCAGCGTTCGTGCGCCTTTGCCGCTATTGCAGCCGACACACGCCGTGACGAGGTTCATGATCCCGCTATCGCCACCGTTGGCGACAGGGTTGATGTGGTCGCAGTTCAGTACGACCTCAGGGGCCTTCGCGCCACAATACTGGCATGTGAACTTGTCGCGCTTGAAGACTTCAAAGCGGGTCTTCTTTGAAATCGGCTCTCGCACTGGCTTAGCATCCTTTGTCATGCTGCTACCTCAAGAGCTTTAGCGTTAATCCTGGCTTGATGCTTTTTGATGCCGTGGGTGCAGGTGGAATGGTCACGGCCATTGAGATAGCCGCCGATCATGCTGAGAGAGAGGTGAGGCTGCTTGTGAGCTAACCACATGAAATGCTGGCGTGGCTCTACAACGCGCTTATGGCGATCTTGGCCTCTAAGTTCATCAATGGTGATGCCGTAAAGGCTGGCGATTTCTTTGGCCATAACAGGCATAGACAGACGTGTTTCAATAGGCCCGCGCCACATGGAATAGACAATCATGCGACAAACTCCGGCTCATACCGGCGCGGCCCTTCTTCGCGGACCACGTGCAGGTTCTGCCAAAGCGCGAGGTCCAGATCGGACTTCATGACACCCAGGATCGTGGCGATACGCTGGAGGTCATGGCCTTCTGAAAGGCGCTTACGGGCGGCGAAGAGGTCGTCAAGCGTGACGGGCCGTCCAATCGGCGGGCGATGAACGGCGCAGTAGTTCTTGCGGTTGGCGTTGATGATGGCGGGCCGATCACAGGCGCAGCAGCGGTGATAGTTCATGCCGCCACCTGTTCGTCTTCCAAGGACTTGAACAGGGCAAGGCCAGCGGTGCTAAGCCGGAAGCCACGGCCCCAAACGTTGTCAATCGCATCAAGGCCCAGCTTCTTGCGCAGCCGGCATACTTGGACGCTGATGTGATTGGTCAGGCGGTCGCCACCATGGGTCGCATCGGGAAGCGCCGCGTTGATCTCCTCAATGGACATGACCCGGCCTTTGGAACTGGCGAGAGCCCAGAGGATCTTTGCCTGTTGCGGAGAGATGCCTAGGCGTAGCTGGATGCGGGAAATCTCCGCTTCCCGAAGCTTCGGCTCAAGGAGGCTCCGAAGAAGGTCCACTTCGTCTTGAAGTTCGACCAAGCGAGCGCAGTCGGCGCAGCTCATCGGCCGAGCCTCAGGGCTTCACAGGTAAGCGCGCGAGCTTTTTTGAACGCGGCGTGTTCAGCCTGGGTTTGACGCTTGTGCTGGGCGAAGCGGAGGTCTTCCAGAGCGCGTTGGCGCTCGCGTTCTAGGTCGCCGGTAAGCAGGGAGAATAATGCCGGGAAGCGGGTTTGCGGGATCATGCCGCCATCTCCCGCCGCCAATTGTAGACGGTCAGCGGGGCAAATCCCCACTGCCTAGCCGCCGCCACAACGCCCTTTTCCTTAGCGGTGTTGAGCACCATTATCCTGATCGGCTTGGGTGTCTTAGGGCGACCCGTTCTATACTTTCCAGCCTGCGCTCTCAGTTTCATGGCGGGTGAGCGGTCAGGGTTACCCGGCTTTGCCAGCCCGGCACGGTTACAGACTCCGATCACGGTATTTCGCGAGACGCCCAACTCTGCGGCGATTTCCCACGGGTACATGCCACCCTTGCGAAGGGCGATAATCCTGGCGTTTCGTTCAGTTTTGCAGGTCATTTGAACACCATGAGAGCGAGAGTCAGCCAGAAGGCGGCGAGGATCAGGCAGAGCCAGCCGTAGGCGGATAGGCGGGTCATGCGGCGACCTCGGTTCTCGACCAAGGCGGGAGCTGAACCGGCGAGGGCGCGCTAACTACGGCGGGAAGCACGTCGCAGTTCGCCTCAAACACAGCCACGGAGAAACCACGCGGCGTAGCGCTACGAAGGTTTGCGCGCTCGGGAGACGGAGTGGCCTTGTGGATACGGTCATCCGGCTCATCCAGATCGAAGTCTTGAGCGAACTGCGGCATTACGAAGCCGTTTCCAGTCCACAACCAGGTGTCCTTGGTGTAGTTGTCCGACGTGCAAAGCAGGGTGAAGCGGTATGGGTCGAACTTGTGGTTCGGACGACCGAAGATCTTACTGAAGGCGCTTCTGGGGTTCTCGAAGAACCAGCGGGCTCCCGACAGAGCGCCGACCATGCGGCACTGTTCAGCGACGATAGCGGCCTTGGCCTGGAAGTAGCGGTCAGCCGCAGCCTTCTTGGCCCAGTGCTTCGTGCCGCACAGGGCAACGTCAGTGCAGGGCGGGAAGCCGGCGACGAACACTACGCGGCCGGAACGGATCAGGGCGCCAAGGTGGGAGATGGCGTCGATGATGGTGCCGCCGACGCGGACGGTAAGGCCGTCATGATTGACGCCGGCTGGGTGTTGGGGATCGACCAGCCAACACTGAACGCCAGCCGCGATCCAGGGCTCAGCCATGTGGCCAGTGAGGTCGCAGAGGAAGATAGCAGCGGGGCGGGTCATGGCTTACGCGCCCTCCCCGTCTGACGATTGAGTGGTGGTCAGAACGGGCCAAAACCGGTCGCAACCGTTGATGTCAGGCGTCGGTCCGAACCACGATTGGCGACCCGGCGTCGGGATTGTTCCGCTGTCGGTGTGGCGCTTGCAGTGCTGCGAGCGAGGGCATTCTGAGGCGCACATGGTGATGTCAGGCATCAGCTAGACCTCCCCTTCTGACGAGCCAGCCGAGCGATTGCCGCGTCGATCAGACGGAGCCCAAGAGCGGCCCTTCGACGACCGGACGTCTCCAGCCAGCGACCTATCGAAAGTTTCGAGAGCGTCAGCGGCGCGCGCATCCAGCGCCGCACGGCGCGCAGCCAGTGAACGAATGTTCTCGCGGGCATGGTTCGCCTCTGTGATGATTTGGGTAAGGCGGCGTTCTTCGAATTGCTCGAATGTTTCGCCCGTGATGGTGGCGCCAAGCGCCTGGATGAAGGACCAGCCTTCAGCCCTCACCGCTTTCGTCAGGGTCCGCTCGGAACAGTGGC
>Ga0180008_1001517_pt1 | contig 14471 bp, 24 predicted proteins | sample MM_PW_MetaG_FD_121121 | JGI IMG/M metagenome (GOLD analysis project Ga0180008, IMG submission 121121) | Groundwater microbial communities from the Aspo Hard Rock Laboratory (HRL) deep subsurface site, Sweden - MM_PW_MetaG | ecosystem: Environmental > Aquatic > Deep subsurface > Groundwater... | reverse complement strand
CATCCCAAGGGTAGGGTCATCGACGGCGGCGGGCGGCGGGCGGCCAGCGGGGCCCTGGACCGCGGCGGGAGGGTAGCCCAGGCAAGCCAGCCAGCCCAGGACGGGGCGCCGGGGAGATCCGGGCGAGGGATCGGGCGGGGGGCTACCGCGGAGGGGGCTTCCCGGGGCTCTCAGCGCGTGGCCTATAGTGGATCTCGACCGCACCGCAGTCGAGGCAGAGGACGCCGACAGGGACCCATCGCAACGAGCCCGGATCCGCCCGGTAGAGCCGGGCCATCTTGCCCACGAGGCGAGCGTCCCGCCCCCGCCAGCGCCCGGCTGGACACCCGCGGTGGGGCTTCACACTCTCGGCGAACTGCGGGTCTAGCGGCATGGCTCGAGGCCTCCCCCATTGTGCGCTAGTGACGCACTTTAGCGGTTAGCAGTAGTGCTCTCCCGGGTGGCCCCCCGCCTCAGAGGAAGTCGACTTGATGGCGGGCCGTGGGGGCGACGCCGTATTTGGTGATCTTGATCCGCCGGCCGGAGGCGACGAGCTGCTCGAGGACGGGCTCGAGGCGGGCTTGGAGGGTCCGGGAGGTTACGTCGTAGTAGGGGGCGCCGAGCGGTTTATCGGCGGCCGGCACCCAGATCCTCCAGGTCGGCACCACCTTACCCCCCGGCTCGAGGCGTGTTTCAATTCGGACCTCCCCCCTGAGGACACGGAGGACGGACAGCTCGACACTCTCGCCGTCCGCCAGATCCAGCAGCTCGATCGGTGCTTCTAGCAGGGCCATTGATCACCCCTCCCGGGCCTCGAAATTCGCGATTCCGCGCGCAAATATGCGTCTACGTTGCCATCTGGTGCTCTGCCCAAGGCGCGCGACCCCTCGGGCCTTGCCCCTCTACCACCCACGTCAGGCGGGCTCCGCGAGGCCCCATGCGGCGCGAGCGTGAGAGGCGTAGGTGCGGGAGGAGACTAGGGCCCTTCTAGAGAAACCCGCTGTCGGTCCTACGTGGAGGCTCCGCGCCGGCCGCCGGCAGAAACTTCACCCTCCTCTTACCCCATCCGGCGGCGCGTCATCCTTACATCGGAGGTGAAAGCGGGGCCCGGGTGACTCCGTGAGCTGCGTCGCTCCTCTTGGCCCGCCAAACCGCCCGGGCCCCTCCCTCCGGGTTTACTTGCTGCGGGCGACTCATAGCTATGTAAGGCTCCTGAGCAGGGCCAGGTGACGCCAGAGGAGGGCCCAATCGGCCCAGGAGTGATACTCCCAGCTCCAGGTCCAGCAGCTCGCCACGTTCCACATACGCAGCCCCATGAGCGCCTGCTCGAGCTCCTCGCGCGTGGTGCGCCATCCCTGCTCGCTGCCGGCGTCGTAGACCGGGAGCATAGCGCCGGCGAGCTTTATACCGCGGGCGTGGTGCTGGCCCGCGCTCTGGAGGATGCTCGCGACCGGGTCAGACCAGCCGTGGTGATTGAAATAGACCTGGGGAACGTGGCCGCCAGATAGGCGGTTGAACTCGGAGTAGGGGAAGCGGGGATGTACCTCGGGGAAGGCGAACGAGGTGTAGTAAACGGGGACCGGGAGATCGGCATTTATGATCCTCTGGACCTGCTGGTGGGCCCATCCCTCGCCGCCCTCCCGCTCAAAGTGGCCCTCGGCGTCGATGAGCAGGCCCGCCCGCGGGCCCTCGTAGCCCTGGATCCCGTCGCGGTAGGTGTAGCACTCCAGGAGGAGCTTGGCCTCCTCGGCATAGCCGTAGTGAAAGCCCCAGGCGCCGACGTCGACGCCGGCGGCCTGGAGCTCGTGGGCGATCTGGGCGAAAGGCGTCCCGAGGTCTTTCCAACTGGGGCCGTCGTAGGCCTTGATCCAGACGGCGGCGTCGAGGGTCCTGGCAATCGCGGCCACCCACGGAACGCCGCCGGTGGCGCGCCAGTTAGTGACGAGAATGTTCAGCGGTTTCAATTGGGGGGTCCCTTTCCGCTAGGACAGAGCGGACGTCCTCGACGTCGTCGAGTAGGCGCTCGAGGATGCGGATCTCCGCCCAGAGCTCATTGATTAGGGCGAGGCGGTGGTCCTTTGCCTTCAAGAGGACCTCGGACGTGACCTGCTGAGAGCTGCGAATTGCGAGGATGATAGGGTCGAGAGCCATGATGCCCTCCTAAGTCGGGAGCAGTTTCAGATGGCGCAGGGCGTCGGGGATCCCGCCGGCGAGGAACGGCCGATAACGGCCCCCATCGAAACAGGCCTCCTCGAGAGTGACAAGCCGGAGGTCCCGGGCCGGAAAGAGCCCCTCAAACTGCGGATACTCTCCAGGGTAGAGCTCCGGGTCCAGGGTGATAATGAGCAGGAAGCCCGACTGTCGGTCCTGAAAGAGGATGCCCCCTTGCCAAACGTCGGAGGGATAGACTCGCTCCAGGAGCTCGACGACATTCAGGACCCGCTCCATATCGTCGAGCCAAACGGCCTTGTCGATGAGCTCACTCATCGTCGTCGCCGGGGACGTCCATCTGGGGGTGCCAGCCGGCCCGGTTGTCGCGGGCGATGGCGGCGAAGGTCTTGGCGGCGGCCTCGGCCGTCTCTGGCGGTACGGGCTCGCCCAGCTCGAAAATGGCTCCCATTCGGTCCAGGACCTTCATCGTGGCCTTAGTCGGCTCCCGCCCCTTGTGGACGACTCTCACCTTCTCGCCGGACGGATAGATAACGTTGGCGTAGTAGTAATCAGCCATGCTTGATCACCTCCCTACTGCTCCCAGGAAGCCGTGGGCCGACGAGGCCCTCCCACTCGAGCCACGCAAGGAGGACCTCGCCAGCACCGCGGGGGATGCGGAGACGACGGTGGATCATGCCGGGGGAAATGAAGGTATGCCCGGAAGCGAGCCCTCGGACGTCCAATAACCAGCTCGGGCTTATCTCGTCAGCCGGAAGCGCCATCTGCGTTACCCCATTATAGTCTTTATGTCAACGTACTATAATTGTTACGTCAAGCCGCGTATCAGGAGCGGCCCGGATTCGGCGATCATAAAACAGTGACCGGGTCGGGGCGTCCTGGGCGCCGCCGACCCGGCCCCAGGAGTGCCCTTGTCAGCACGTCGGCTACGATCTTACGCCGCCGGCGGGGGTTGTCAAGGGGGGAGGTCAGGTATTTTCGGGCGAACTTTCGGCCTCGGGTGGTGCGGGTGCGACGGGTACGGCCTCGCGCGGGGGCGCGAGCGACTGGACCAGCTCGCGCACGGCCACGAGGCGCCCCACGGCGGTCGAGGCGGCCTCCGGCTCGGCGCCGATGTCCTCAAACATCCCCCTGAGCTGCTCGGCGTCCGCGGCCAAGTCGCCCTCGAGGAAAGCGACGATTACGACGGGCAGGAGCTCGCTCGCCTTGATAGTTTCGGGCGTCTCCTCCGGGGCCTCCTCGACGGGGGGCTCCTCGAGAGGAGCAGGGGCCGGCGCGGGCTCCTCCCTTATGTCGAGCCCTCCGATCGGAGCGCCCATGCCCCACTCGCCCGTTACCTCGCCATTGGTGCCGAGGGTGAGGGTGGCGAGGACGGCGAGGGGATCCGCGCCGTGGCAGGGGGACGTCTCCCGGGCGCCGGAAAGCATGAACAGGGCATGACAGACGGAGCAAACGGCGATCTGGACGGTGACGGGGCCGGCTTCCTCTTCGGTCTTGTTGGTCATTCATCCTTCCTTTCGCGGCGCTTGTCGCGCCGCAGGATCCACGTCGCCAGGAGCGCCGGGTGCGAGGCGATGATCAGGGCACAGGAGGCCCGCCAGAGCCAGCCTAGAAGGTCTAAGGCCTTCTCCGCGGGCCAGAGTGCCCAGTATAGAACACGTCGACGAGTCATGGCGTCCTCCCTAGTGCCCCAGAGCTTGTAAGAGCATAGCGATCGGGCTCGGGATCAGCCGGTAGATGGGCCTCAGAGGCCGCATGATAAGGCGGCGCCCGGTGTATTTGTCGATCGTCCGCTGAAAGGCCCGGAGCTCACTCAGGGGCCGTATGGGCTTCACCTGGGGCCTCCTCCTCACGTTTGGCGGCCGGTAGGGCTACCTGGGGCCGACGGATGCTCTGGCGCTGGCCGGCTACGACCCGCCGCCAGGACGTCACGGCCTTGTCAAGGGCTCGGCGCTCGCTGCCTGCTGTCATGGTGGGATCTCACTCTCTCGTAGACGTATTGTAATCTTGCCGGCGTGTTCTGTCAAGCGTGAGCGCTACACCTCCGCGGCCTCCTCGGCGAGCTTGCGCTCGACACTCAGGACGATGAGCTCGGCGTCGCCGGCGGTGAAACCGGCCCGGACTAGACGCTCGAGGGCCTGCTCGCGGTCGAGGAGCCCCTCCCGGAGGAACTTCTCGACGAGTGTCCTGGACAGCTCGCGCGACGGCGTCTCCTCCGGCTCCGGCTCGGCGGCCGCCTCCGCCATCTTCTGCTCACGGCTGCGTACAATTAGCTCGGCGTCGGCGGAGCTGAAACCGACCTTGACGAGGCGGCCGAGGGCCTCCGCCCGGGTCAAGAGCGCCTGCTCCAGGAGGCGCTCGACGAGGGCGCGCTCGAGCTGGCGCTCAACGGAGCCGACGACGAGCTCGGCGTCCTCGGGGAGATAGCCCATCGCAGTCAGCCGGGCCAGGGCGTCGGCGGCGGTGATCTCCTGGCGACGCAATAGTCGCTCGACCTCGCTCCGGGAGAGCTGGCGCTTGGCCTGCTCGACCGGCCCCTCCAGGCCCAGGAGGACCGCGGCATCGTCGGCCGTAAAGCCCTGGGCCCCGACCTTCTCGAGGAACACGGCTTCTGTAAAGATGCCGTCCCTGTAGGCCCGGGAGATCTGACTGACGGTAAGGGTGCGCGTCTTTGTCAGCCGGCGGAGCTCCTCCCGCCGAACGAGGAAGGTCACGCGCGCCGGCTCCAGGCCCAGGCCGAGCAGCCGCGTCTCAGCCTCCGCCAGCGTAATGTCCTGGGCCTTGGCGTCCTGGAGCACGAGGTCGATCTCCATATCGGTGAGCTCCGACTCGAGCTTGAGGTCCTCGATCTGGAGGACGATCTCGGCGTCGTCCTGCGTTAGGCCGCCCTCCACCAGCTCGACGGCCGCCCGGTTGAAATCGAATATGCCGCGGCGGTAGGCGTCGGTGATCACCGAGCGGGAGAGGTCCTTAAAGGGCACCTCGAAGCGCAGGGAGGGATTCCACTCGAGGTCAAAGTCCCAGATAGAGAGGACGAGCTCGGCGTCCTCCTCCGGGTGGTCGAGCTCGACCAGCTTGTCGAAGGCCTCCTCCCGGTCGATGAGGCGACGGAAATAGGCCTCTTTAATCCTCGTAAGGGTGAGCTGGCGGAGGTCGTCGGCCTCATCCTTGCCGCCGCGGGGGTAGCGGATCTTGACCATTGCGGTGATCTTCGCGGCGTCCTCGGGGGAGTAGCCCATGTGCCGATAGGTCCGCTCGACCTCGTCCTCTTCGACGATGCCGTCCTGGTACAGCCGGCGGATATCGACGCGGGTGATCACGTTGTAGGCGATCTGCCGCAGCGGGTCCCGCCAGTGGGGCATGACGTCGAGGGCGCGCATCAGCGTCATTAGCTGGGCCTCGTCGAAGGTCGAGCCGTCGGGGAGGGTGACCTCGCGGTGGTACATCTCGAAGGCCATAGTAACCGAGGGCAGATCCCAGTGAGCGGCCCAGTAGGCCTCGGCCCAGGTGCGGCCGCCGCCGGGGCCGCCGCCGGCGAGCTCCCCGGTCGGCCGGAGCCCGTAGCCCACGAGCTCCATGACCTCGCCGAAACGGGCGGGGAAGTCCTCAAACTGGCCGAAAGCCTCGGCGATCTCCGGGGTGAACACCTCCCGGACGCCCATCCGGATCAGGTCGGTGGAGCCGGGGATGGGCTGACGGAGGGCCCGCAGGGCGGATATGTCCTCGTCGCGGTAGCCCCACCGCTCGAGCTGCTCGTCGTAGCCGTAATGAATGGGGAGCTCGCGGAGCTGGGCGTCGAGGATCTCGGCCTCGCCCAGGAGCCGGGGACGGAAGTCCCGATTAGCGTCCTGGATCATCGTAGCCATGGCAGGCTGAAAGACAGGGGCTAGGCCCATGAGGATAGAGGGGATCGCTAGGAGCACCCATCCGAACGTCTTCACGATGTTGTCCAGAGGGGGCGGGTCCATGATGTCATCGGCCCACTCGCTGACGCTGCCATACTCACCGCGGAGCATCTTGCCGGGGATGGCGAGCTTGCCGCCGACGACTTCGATCATGGGCGCGAACGCGGCCTCGAAGGGCCATTTGATAGCGTCGGTGATGCCACCACCGAGGGCCTCGAAGATGGGCATAAAGATGCCGCCGAGCTTGTCGACGAGGCCCCCGAGGAGGTCGCCGACGTAATCGGTCACGCCGTCGGCGGCGCTGCCCACGTTCTCCACCACCCACCCGAGGCCTCCGGTGATGCCCCCGGTGAAGCGGCCGGCGGCGTCGGGGCCACGCTCCCAGAGCCAGGACCGGGTGAAGTCTACGCCGTCGAGGACGTAGTCGCGGGCGTCGGTGATCTTGCCCCATGCCCAGCGGAAGCCGCCGGCGATGCCGCCGGTGATACCGAGGGCGCCCCAGCTCGCCGTGGTCCAGAGCCACTCGGCCCAATCCTGGACCCAATCGCGAACCGCGCCGCCCCACCACTCGACTTTACCCCGGAGCCAGTCGAAGGCGCCGCGGATCCCGCCGTAGATGCCTTTAGCGCCCCAGCTCGCGGTATCCCAGAGCCACCCGGCCCAATCCTCGACCCAGTCACGGACGGCGCCGCCCCACCAGGACACCTTGCCGGCGACCCACCCGAGGCCTCCGGCGATGCCCCCGTAGATGCCCCGGCCGGCGTCGCTCGCCGAGCTCCAGGTCCAGAGGGCCACGGCATTGACGAAGCCGCCCACCCACTCGAAATAGGTGTAAAGCTGCCGCCGGAGGTGGTCGAAAGAGTCGTACACCCGATCCCACACCCAGCGGAGGCCTCCGCCGATGCCGGTCCAGACAGCGTCCCAGAGGTCCTTGAACATCTCCCCGACTTTACCGAGGAGGTCGCCGAGGCCCCCGATGATATCGTCGATCTGCTCCCAGAGGCGGGGCCAGCCGTTGCCGAGGGCGAAATCGTCTAGGGGGTCCGGAGAGGACTCCAGGAAATCGAAGGCGAAGGGGTAGGCGCCGGGATCCCGGTCATCATTCACGGCACGTCAAAGCTGGCGGGAGTCTGCCGACCGTATCCCTCGAGGTCGGCCTGAATAGCCTTCCTCTCGGCGTCCTCGGACGCCTTGTCGGCGGGGACCACGTGATAACGAGCGTTGGCGGCCAGCTCGTCGGGGGTCGCCGGGCGGTACAACTCGACGGGTAGAATGACGGAGCGGACGCCGTAGGCGTCGGAGGAATAGCTCACCTCGACGACGTCCTCGGCCTGGCGGGCGCCGGGAAAGCGGACCGTCAGCTCACGCCGGAGGATCGTCACTCGGGGCATCGGGCTCCAGCTCCTTGAGCGCCTCACCCATGGAGAGGTCGACGGCCCGGCGGAGCAGGCGAGCGGCGTCACACTCGCAGTCGCCGCGGGCGGCGGCCATAGTGGCGAGGGAAACGAAGCGGGCGGCCTGCGGACGGGCCGCCATCGCGGCGAGGGCCTCGGGGTCAAGGACGGGCGCCTCTTTCGGCGCTTGTCGCCGCTGTGCTCTATTCGCCATTGTTGCTCCTGTTCCGGTGGCGGAGCTCGTTCTGGAGCTGATAGCCACCTCTAAAGGTCCAGCCGAGGGCGAGGGTAAAGCCGGTGGAGATCTGAGTGGGGATCGCTTGCTCGAGGGCGGTGAGCAGCACGATAGCGGCCAGGAGGCCGAGCGTGGCGAGCCCCGCGATCAGGTCATGGAATGGCACCCAGCGGGTCATGACGCCCGAAATTATACCACACCCGGCTCAGAGGGAGGGAGGGGGCGCGACCGCGGCCGGAGGGGGCGCCACGGCCGCCGAGGGAGGGGCGACGGCCGGCGGGAGAGGGACGTCGACCGGGGGCCGTGGGCCCAGCGCCTCGTCGACCGCCACCTCCGCCCGGTCCATGTAGGCGAGGTAGCTCCGGTTGTTCCAAGCGGTCCAGGCGGTGAAACCCTGCTCTGTCCACACCCAATGAGCGACGCGGGCGTTGTTGACCGGATCGCACAGGTAGTCACGCCAGCGACAAGGGTCGGAGGAATTGGTGAGCTCGCCCAGCTTGGCCCGGTGGACGGGCATAAAGATCTGCCAGAGGCCCCAGGAGTAGACCTGATTACAGGCGTAGGGCCTCCACCATAGCTGCTCGTCGGGCATCCCCCAGACGTCGGTAGAGCTGGGGGCGTCGTTTCGATAGGAGGACTCCGGGCCTGCGATCGCCACCATCGTGATCGCGTTGTCGCGGCTCCAGTAGAGGACGGCGGCGGCGGCGGCGTCAGAGAGGGACGTCCCGACTCTCCTTGCAGCGGGCGTCAGTGACGGGTTTCTCGAGCTGGCGGCGGAGGCCCTCGCGGAGCTGGGCGGCGCCGGCCTTGCCCGAGATGTAGTCGATGAGGCGCTCGCGGCAGGTGGGGCAGAGGGTTTTGTAGAGCTCGTGCAAGGAGATGGTGACGGAGAGCTGGGCGTGGTCGTCGGCAGTCGGTTGCCGGTCGCCGGTCATCTAGAGCTCCTTTTTGGCCTCGTCAAAGCGGGCGAGGATGTGAGGAGACGGGCCCTCGGGGAGGCGCACCTCGGTGAGGACCTGCTCGTGCTCGCCCCAGAGGTCGCGGACGTGCATGATGTGGACCTGACCTGACTTGCCGCCGGAGATCTGGACGGCGACCGTACCGTCCGGCTGCCACTTCTGCGACAGGTAGTTGTAGTCGCCAGAGTAGAGGCGGCGCTGTCCGGGTGTCAAGGGCATGGTCTAATCCTCCTCATCCCAGCCCCAAAACGCGCCGCCCACCGGGTAGACGCCGGCGCCTCCGTAAACCTCTGTCGTTAAGGTGACTACTTGGCCGGCGGTGGCCCGCAAGGGCACGTCGATGATCACGGCGGCCCCTCGACTGCTGCCGGTGAAAATCGCGGTGGTCCCCGCGATGGCGATGTAGGCCTCGATTGCGTTGCGGACGGTGCCTTCCCTATTGACATAGCTGAATCCACAGATATAGAACACCTTACCGGCGGGCACGGTGCGGGTGCAAGGTGCAGCCGTTCCCCCAATTGTTCCAGTGGTAGTGCCGGAGACAAAGACCTGATCGGCCTCGTGGGCGAACCATTTGGCGGCGTCAAAGACGGCGACCGATTGGTCCGCGAAGGTAAAAGCGATATTGGCGTCCTGCGACTCGATGTTGACGTCAAGGGTGACGGTTGAGGCAGTAATGCGGATGGGGATGATGGCCGATACAACGGCGATCTCGACCTTCACTAGGGCCGTGGCGGCGTCGATGGAGACGGGCAGGGTGACGTCGGAGGCCTCGATGTTGATGGGGATGGTGATATCCGTACCGGCGAGCTGAAAGAGGCGCGTCCAGTCGGGATAGTCGCCCATCTAGGCCTCCCGCCCCAGGAGGAGGGCGCCGAGGCGGCGGAGGAGGCCGGGCAGGCCCCGGGAGCTCTGGGCCTCCTCGAGGGAGAGCAGGGCGAACCGGAAAGTGATCTTGTGGTCGTAGGTGGTGCCGGGTGACCACCCTCGGACCTCGAATCCGAAGGGCTCGTCGTCGAGGTCGTAGGACTCGGGCCAGGAGACGATCGCGTCCTCGCCGGCGATGGCCTCGTCGAGGTTGACGGGCCAGACTTGATGCTCGCTCCGCCAGATCGAGACGTAGACCATAGCGGAGCAGCCGGCGGGGAACTGGACGTCGACGCGGATCACGGTGCCGGCGGCGAGGACGGCGTCGAGGATCGCCGGGTCGGCCTCGGCGGTGTCAGCCGGTACGGTCAGGGGGTACTCGAACAGCACTGCACTTCCCCAGGGCTTCGATCATTTCCCGGCGGCGGGCGTCGATACGGCGGGGGACCTCGGCGTCGGCCTCTTTCTTAATGAGCTCCGACTCTCCTATGATCTCCCGCTCGATGGCCTTCTGGGTAAGGCTAAGGACGATCCAGTCCTCGAGGGTAAGCGACCGCCCGGTCGCCACGTTGAAATCATCGACGCCGACCTGGAGCCGGGTCACAGCGGCGTCCGACAGGACTATCTCGAATCTGTGCATTGCTCCTCCCTCGTCTCAGTTGGGAACGCGGAGGGCCCGATAGCCGGCCCCGGCGCTGTCTGCATCATACTCCGTGACCTGTTTCAGGGTCGACCCGAGCTTTAAGGACAGGTTCGACTCGTTGGCGGCGGGGTTGGCGCCACCGACCAGCCGGAGGTAGGGCGTGGCGGGGCCGAGCTCCAGGAGCCGCACGGTGGTGGCGGTTTGGTCGAGGGCCTTGTAGCCGTAGGCGGTGCCGACGCCGGCTCCCCCCTGCTCCTGGACGTCGACGCCGGTCGCCGTCGTTGGCTTGCTTCCCAGCCAGCTCGCGGCCGCGACCTGGAGCCCCACAGCCGACGTTAGGGCGCCGGTGCCCCCCGCGCCGCTCTGCATGGTGACATAGATCGGGCACACGATATAACAGGCGCTCGGCGTGGCGTGCTGGGCGTAGAAATAGAGGCCGTAGGCAAACGCCAGATTGGGGGACCCCTGCGCGGTAGCCCCCCCGGCGACGCCCATCGTTAGGGCGGTTCCGGCCGTCTGGGCGCCGGTAATGACGGTGTATATCCCCTGAGCTTGCGCGGTCGCCAGGCTGGCAATAAGGTTCGCGAGGCGTCCAGCGTCAGGGGAGGCGCCAGAACCGGCGGCAATGTGGCCGGAGACGTCCAGATCGCCGGTGAGGGCGACGTGAGGGCTAGCGGCGGCGAGGGCGAGGCGGGCGTTGCCGCCGGAGTCGCGGAGGATGTTGGAGAGGAGCTGGAGGTCATCGTTGGCGCGGACGTAGCCGCGGCTGGCGTGGGAGGTGGACTGGAGGGTGAGGTGCTCGGAGGCGGCGGCGCCACCGATGAAAGACTGGCCGCCGGAGCGGCCGGCGAGGAGGGCGTAAATCGAGTGATCGTCGTGGTCCAGGTCCGCGAGGAGGTCATGGTCTTTGGTGCCGAGGTCGGCGAGAGAGCGGGGGGAGAGGTCCGCGGCCGCCACCCACGGAGAGGGGCTCGACTTGTCGGCGAGGGCGTACTGAGGGTGGTCGTTGTCGGCGAGGCCGTCGAGCAGGCCGTGGTCGGTGACGCCGCCGCCGGCGGGATCCTTCGCAATCCAGGCCTCGAGGGCGGCGCTCCAGGTGGCGACTTGGCCGTCGTCGGGGTCAGCGCCGCCGGCGGGGGGCGATGTGTCGGGGTGGCGATCCGACAGGAGGTTATGGGCGAGCCCGAACTTGGGCACTACTCTACCTCTTCGGCCAGGGCCTCCAGTGGGGCTCCAGGAGCCGGCGGGTAGTCGTGGATCCAGCCCTCGAGGTACATGACGAGGTTGTCGCCGGCGTCGACGCCGGTGAAGCGGGCGACCACCTTCTCGCCGGCGACAAGGAACGTGGGCCAGACGACCCAGTAGAGGATCGCCGCGCCCGGCGAGGCCTCCTCGCCGATCCAATGCTCATAGCCGTGGCCGGCGACGTAGATGCGGATCTTTCCGTCGGGGTCGCTGTCCTCGTCCTCGACGGCGATCCGGGTGATCTGGAGAAACTCCTTGTCGAGGAGCGGAGCGTACTCCACCTCGTCGTAAGTGCCACCCGCGGCCGTCGCGATACGACGGGCCCGAAACCACTTCCGGCGCCGGCCAACGCTAGCGGGGCGTCCCATGGGCGCCCCCTATCTCACCAGCCGGCTCAGGATGATGGCGTTGCGGGCGTTCCGGGCGGTCCCCGTGATCGTGGCGGTGCTCAGGCAGGTAATGTCCACCTTCACGGCGTCCAGGGCGGCCGGGTCCAGCATATCGGCCAGGTCAGGCTTGCGGGCGATCCACAGGGGCGTACAGTGGCCGAAGCCGTGGCCGCGGACCACCCAGGCGAGAGGGCCGTTGGCCGGGTTGTAGGCCATCTCCTGCGCGGAGTCCTGGACGTCCTTGCTCATGTTGGCGAGAGCCGTGGTGATCCCGCCAGCGTCGGCCGCTCCATAGCCGAGGTTGTTGGTGCAATACCCGACGCCGCACTCAAAGCCATAGCCCTGCGTCCGGTGAACCGACCCCCGAGTTTCCACCTCGCCGTACCCCTCCAGGACCGACAGGTGCCCGAGGTGCTCGAGGCTGTCCTTGTAGACGCGGACCTGGCCGGTGCGGAAGGTGAAGTCGATGTCGGACATTAGGTCCCGCATGGTGTCGGTGTTCTTGGCGTCGGCTGTATTGCGGCCCGGCCGGGCCTCCAGGAGGATGCGCCGGATCGGGTAAGCGACGGGGAGATCGTTATACTCGATCTCTCCGGCCACCGGCTGATAGGACTTCCACACCTCCTCGCGAAAGTAGCCGGCACCGAAACCGCCACCCTCGCGGAGGAAGTAGCCGAAGATGTTGGCGGTCATGTCGGTGGTCCAGAGGGCCGCCGTGCCGTCATTGGTGATCTTGAGGGTTACCTCGTTGAACTTGGAGAGGTCGAGGCCGTAGACCTCGTCCTCGAGGAAGCGGCCGAAGTGGATCGGGATCCACTGGCGCTGCGGTGTCGTGCTGTAGGTCCGCCACATCCCGACGGGCAGGCGCCCATCGTCATAGAAGGCGGCGGCGAGGGCCTCGACGCCATCGAAAGACTTGATGAGCGTCGATCCGTCGCCCATGACCTCGATCTTGCTGATGTAGTCGATCAACCTCCACTTGGGGAGGCTGATAAAGGCGTCGGTGATGGCGGTGCTGGCCAGGTAGATGACGAGCGACCCGAGCATCCCGAACTTGGGCAGCTTCAGCTCGTACGTCTGGCCGAGGGTCATCGACGCGCCGCTTCTCAGTGTCTCACGTTGCCAGTATAGCATTTCTACTCCTCCTCGCCGTTGCCCTCGGCGGGCTCGCCCTCGGGCTCGGGCTCGGGCTCGGGCTCGGGCTCGGGCTCGGGCTTGGGCTTGGGCTCGGGCTCGGCGGCCTCGCGGGCCTCGGCCCGGCGCGCCTTGAAGAGGTCAGCACAGGTAGGGCACCGGCCGCCTTTCAGTCCCTTGCCACCGGGGAAGTGTCGCTCACAGTCGCAGCAGTAGGGAACTCCCACGGCTAGGCTCCCTTAAAGGCGCGGAGGCCTCGGAGGTTCTCCACCATGCGGCGCTCGCGGTCGCCCGCGGTGACGTTGGGGAGGGCGTCGATCCGCGCGAGGTGGGCTGTCATCTTGCGGTGGAGGTCGCTCACGGCCCGCTCCACCTTGGCCCGGCGGCCGACGACGCCGTCGACGAGCCGCTGCGCGCCGAGCGTCTCACACTGGACCACCCAGACGTCCATACTGGACTTCTGGAGGCCCGTGACCCGCCGCCGCAGGACGGTGGCGTCCCGCATCGCCGCCTCATAGGCGGGCTGGGCGTCGATGCCGGCCTTGATGGGGTCCCGCTTGGGCCGGGTGACCCCCGCCGCGTAGTTACTCGCGCCGACCGACTGGATCCCGTCGATCTGCTTCTGCACCCAGGCCGTCGGGTCGATGATGCGGGTCACCGTCGCCGGGTTGGGCGCGGGGTACTCGCCCCACGCGCGCTCGCCCTCCGCCGGCGTCTCGCCGGGCGGGGCCGCCGGCGCGGCGCCCTGCTCGGCTCGCATGGCGAGGACGGCGTCACGTTCCCGCGGGCTCAGTTGGTCCAGATTCAGTGCCACTTTCGGCCTCCTTACGCCGGCCACCCTCCCGGCAGATACAAACCGCGCCTCCCGAGAGCGACTCGCTATCTGCCGGGAGGCGCGGTCTTATGGCTCACACCCTATGCTGCGTCATATGCTATACTCTGTCAAGCCCGATGCAGTTTGGGGAGGGAGACAATGGGGCACCGGCGCCGGCAGATGTTAGGCGAGACGCGGCTCCTCATGGAGTATCTAGCCCAGGCCTACCCCGGCGACCGATGGCTCACCAACGTCAAGCTGGGGACCGATCTACAGCCGCGGACCGGGGTCGAGCTGACAGAGAAGGAATTACGGATGCTCCGCGTCTACAAGCGGTACGCCGACGCAATCGTTATCCAGCCCGGGCGCGTCATAGTCATCGAGGCGGCGATCTGGAAGGCGGTCGAGAAGGTGGGCCCCCTCCTGCAATACCTCGCCCTGGTCCCCCACACCGCGGAGCTCCAGCCATTCCTCGATCGCCCGGTTGTCGGCGAGTTGATGGTCGCCGTAACGGACGCCATCGCCGACAAGCTATGTCGCGACCATGGCATACGCTACACCGTTTTCGCCCCTCCATGGCTCGAGGAGTTTTTCGCCATCTACCCGGGCCGAAAACGTACAGCGCCGGCGCCGGGCACGATCGATCTCTAAGAAATCTCGAAGGCTCGAGAAGCGGAGTCCCTCCGCGGCCCTCCTCGGGAATTTCTGGGGGACCCCGGGGGTTAGGCCCTTGGACTG
>Ga0180008_1001516_pt1 | contig 14473 bp, 13 predicted proteins | sample MM_PW_MetaG_FD_121121 | JGI IMG/M metagenome (GOLD analysis project Ga0180008, IMG submission 121121) | Groundwater microbial communities from the Aspo Hard Rock Laboratory (HRL) deep subsurface site, Sweden - MM_PW_MetaG | ecosystem: Environmental > Aquatic > Deep subsurface > Groundwater... | reverse complement strand
TGTAAAACAATTTTTACCTTTTATAAATGAGGATGACTTAAGCCCTGATCTAGCAGGAATTAGACCAAAACTTCAAGGACAAGATGAGGATTTTAGGGATTTTGTGATAAGACATGAAGAAGATAAAGGTTATCCAGGATTTATTAATCTTATTGGCATTGATTCGCCTGGTCTTACTGCTTCCTTATCTATTGCTAAATATGTCCAAAAGATGATTAAAGATATTTAACAAATTTGGAGTAATTTAAAATGAAGAAGAAAGATATTGATGTTCAAAAAGTAGAAGAAGTAATCAAGTTTTTAGGTAAATACCATTTAGAAGAAATAGATATCAAAGAAGAGAAGATAAGAATAAGAGCTAAAAAAAATATAAAGAGCATCTCTTCTGAGAAGAAAGATCCTACTTCTTTTGAAGATGCAGCTAAGAATGAAAAAAAGAAGGAGTATAAAGAGATAAGATCTCCTTTAGCTGGAACTATATACCGAGCTCCTTTTTCTGGAGTTCTTCCTTTCGTGGAAGAAGAAAACTTTATTATAAAAGAACAAACCGTTGCCTTGGTAGAAGCGATGAAGTTATTTAATGAAATAAAATCAGAATTTGAAGGTAAGATTGTAAAAATATTATTTAAAGATGGACAAACGGTAGCTACCAACCAAGTCCTCTTTTTAGTAGAATAAAAAAGGGAAGAGTTTTACCTCTTCCCTTTTTTATTTTTTATAGAACTATTTTTATAGAACTAAATATTAATGTGCTGGAGCTGGAGCTGGAACTTCTGGAGCTGGAGCTGGAACTTCTGGAGCTGGAGCTTCATCTTCTGCAACTGGAGCTTTATCTTCAGTAGCTTTTGGAGCACAACAATTAAGACCCATAGCTAAAGTAAAAGCAAAGCAGACTGCTACCAGCAAAACTAATAAATTCTTCATATATCTTACTCCTTTCTTATTAAAATATCCTACTAAAATAATTTAGCATTAATAGCATTACTAAAATAATTTAGCATTAGAGAGAAATTATACGAATAATCAAAAATTTGTCAAGTAAAATTTTATAATTATTTAAAGATTAAAATATCATTTAAAGATTAAAAATGCACTATGTCAAATTTTCATTAATAAGTGCTATAAAATATGAAGTATTCAAACTAGAAGCAAGAGAAGAGCCTTAACTTAAGAGATATACTTGATCATTACTCCTTACTCTTTCCGTTGAAAATATGCCTACTTTTTCACCTTTTTTAGCTTTATCTACTTCTTGGTGGTCTATCTCTAAGGAATTAATAGTCATATTTTTAAGACCAGTTTTATAACCCACAAATAAGATTTCATTTCCTTTAGAGAGAGGATGATCTTCAATGACGATTTCAGCCACGCCAACTTTTTTATAATAATTTAAGACTCTTCCTACATATTTTTTTTTCTTAGAAGCGATGTTTCCTTCGCTCTTAGTTAAGTCTTGATCATTGGGCAACCCCAAGTAAAAGCCTTTAGAAAAGCCTCGATTATATACAGTTTGTAGTTTTTTTAGTAATTTATCAGTTAATTCCTGGTGATAAGCTTTTTGGTAATAAGCATCTAAAGCTTCTCGATAACACTGGGTAACTACCTTGACGTATTCGGGCGATTTAGACCGACCTTCAATCTTAAAAACATCTATCCCGGCCTTAATTAATTTATCAATTATCTCAATGGTGCATAAATCCTTAGCACTTAAAATGTAATTAGGGCCTATTTCTATTTCTAATTGATCATCTAAACTTTGATACTTTCTTCTGCAAGGTTGTAAACAGTTTCCTCGATTAGCGCTCTTTTGAAAGAAATATTGGCTTAAAAGACACCTCCCGGAAAGAGCTAAACACATTGCCCCATGAACAAAGCATTCAAGCTCAATACTATTTTTCTTCTTGATGGCCGATATTTGTTTAAGGCTTAATTCTCTGGCTAAGACAATTCTCTTCACACCCAAATTTTGATAAAAATTAACGGTAGATGAGTTAGAGACACTGGCTTGAGTGCTAAGGTGGACATTTAAATTTAAAGCTAAAGCTTCAGAGATAACTAAATAGTCCCAACAAATAATAGCCTCAACTTGATATTCTTTAGCTTTGAAGAGGATCTTCTTAATCTTTTTTTCTTCTTGGTCATAGATAAGAGTATTTAAAGCCAGATAAACCTTAACGTTGTTTTTATGGCAGTAGTCAACGACCTTTCTTAATTCTCTTAAATGAAAATTTTCGGCTGAGATTCTAAGATTAAACTCTTTTAAACCAAGGTAAACAGCATCTGCCCCATTTTCTACGCTAGCCATAAGCATAGGCCAATTAGAAGCAGGAGAGACTAATTCTATCTTCTTCATGGATTGATATTTTTTTCTTTAATTATGGAGATTAAGGCTTCTACCACCAGAGGATCGTATTTTTTTCCTTTGCATCTCTCTAATTCCGCTAAGGCTTCTTCTTGGGATATTATTTTCCTATATATTCGCTCTGAAGTCATGGCTTCAAAAGCATCGGCTACGGAAAGGATACGAATAGCTAAGGGTAACTTTTCTGCCTCCAGAGAATCTGGATATCCTTCTCCATCTAAAGTTTCATGATGATGTTTTATGGCATCAAATACTTCTTCTGGAAAATCAAGGAGTTGTTTTTTTAACAACTCTTGGCCAATCTCAGGATGTTGTTTGATGATCTCCCATTCTTCATGGGTAAGTCTATCTTTTTTCAAGAGAATACTTTCTGGGATACCTATCTTGCCTATATCGTGAAGAACTGAAGCTACCTTGATCATTTCTTGAGGAACATTTAACTTTTGGGCAATTAAGAGAGAATACTCTTGCACCCTTTTTCCATGTTCAAAGGTAGAGGGATCCCTTGTTTCGACGACGGTTGTTAGAGAATGAGCAATCTTTAGCATCTCTTTGAGCTTAAGATTAGCTTTCTTTTTCTTTAGTCCTACATTTTTTAAAGCAGTGATAATCTTGGAATATAATTTAGAGGAATATAATTTAGAAAACATAGCTTTTTAAATCAACCCTTCTTCGTTTAGCTCTACTAACTTATCAATCACTTCAGAGTCAAAGTGAAGATGAGCTAATTTTTTTAACTCTTCAATGGCTACCTTCTTTTCCATGGCTTTAGAATAAGGCCGATCGGTAGTTAAAGCATCAAAAGCATCAGCTACTCTGATGATGCGGGCATAAATATGGATATCTTTTTCCTTTATTCTTTTAGGATAACCCGACCCATCAAAATTTTCGTGATGTTGCAAGATGCCTAACCTCGTATCTTCACTCAGCCAGTCTTCTAAAGGTTTAATAAGCTCGATACCTTTTTCAGGATGTTTAGCTAAGACTTCAAATTCTTCTTTTGATAACTTTTCATACTTAGTTAAGATGGCTTCTGGAATACTGAGTTTACCTACATCATGTAAAATAGCGGCTCTCTTAAGGCCGATTAAATTATCTGAAGTGCTGGGCAGGTGTCTTAATAGCCTTTTTCCTAAGGAAAGTGAAATATTAAAGACACGAAGGCTGTGGCCCCCGGTGTACGAATCTTTTGCTTCTACAGAGTTAACGATGGTTTGGATAGAGCTTAAGATCAGCCGTAGATTTTTATCTTCTAATGTAAGTTTGTGGAGTGTTTCTCCTAGATAATTAGTCATCAAGGAGATTAAACGTAGATCCTCAGAAGAGTAAAGATAAGGTAAGGTAAGTCTATTACCCATCAAGATAAGACCAAGAAGGTTATCTTCTTTAAAGATAGGTAAACAGAGCTCGGCTTTTATTCTTGTTAATTCATCTTTTATCGAAAGAAAAGAGTTTCTTTGATCTAAAGACTCTTTTCCAAGATTAAGTAAAAAGTTTATCTTATTTAGATCGATCAATTCTTTTTGTTCTTTTAAGTAAAGGATTAAGCAGTGGTTATGGGAAAATTCTATCTTAGAATGATGAAAGTTTGGGTTTTCTCTTAAATTATTAAAATCTCCATATTGGAGTAAATACTTGTTTAATTCTTCATGGTTTAAGAAGATCTTAATAAAAGAGGGGTTAAGGGCATACTTAAGACTATGGGTAATCCTTGAGAAAAGTTCACCCGTGTTCTTAGCTTGGCTTATCTTTTCTATTTCTTGCCAGAGATAAGCTCGATATCTATACTTTTCTCTTGAAAATTCTTCTTCTTTTAAGTTAATAATTAATGAAGTAAGATGGTTAAATAAGAATCCGATGATTAAAGAGATTAAGATAGGGAATAAGAACCACATCGAACCTAATATTTCGCTAAAGGTCTCTTTAGTAAAAATGGCGATAGAGTAGATGAGGATTAAACTAACGATACCAGTTAAAGTAATTAAGGTGATCTTTTTAAAAGCTACTTTAATATCTAAAAGGTGATAATACAAGATGGAATAGGTAGTTAGAGAAAGCCAGATTAATGAAAAAAAGAAAGTTAGATATGAAAAGGCCGTATGTTTTAAGATTAAAGGTAAGAAAACACTAAAAATTAAACCTCCTAAGCCGTAAATGAAGATACCGGTAAAGAGATACTTAATGCACTCTCTTCTCTTAAAGTTACTTTTTTGATAATCTTTGAAGAGATAGTAAAAAGTCAGGCATATTAAGATAAAGATATAGCTTCTCATTGCTATATCTAAAGGTCCTATTTTAGCTACTATTTGAGAAGGTAAGATAAGTACTTCTTTGACCAGTAAAGAAGTATTAAGCGAAAGAATAAAAAGAATAAGGCCTATGGAATAAGTAATAGTAGCAATAAGAATTGTCTTCTTAGGATTTATCTGGCTAAAAAATAAGACAAAGGTTAAGAAAGAAGGGACAATAAAGATGCCCAGCCAGGCCATTTTATATAAAAAAAAGCTATATTTTGGAAACAAAAGATATATCAGTGAGTGGCTCAGAGGATGAATTCCTGAAAATAAAGCAGCTAAAGAGAGAGAAATATTAATCTTATGCTTGGGATTTTTAGCTAAGATAAATATAGCCAGACCAAAATTCAATAAAGAAATGATTAAAAAGACTATTCCTTTTAAGAGTCCTAAATTTATCATTGCTTATATCCCTTAAAGGTAAACGTTCAGCCAAAAGGTTAAGCAGGAAGTTAAAACCAAGAAAATCAGGTGATGTCTATGAATAGCTAACTTGAGTAAAGCTACCACACCCAAGCATTTTTTGTCAATATATATTTACTTTTGTTACGAATTCCCCAACTTTGTAAAACTAAGACCTCATCTAGCCTTATGTTTATGTTATTAGGTTAATCAAATTTGTAAAATCTTATAATGAGAATTGCTGAAAAATATCTTGACAAGATTCCATCGGTGTAGTATAAAGAGGTAATCTAAAAAAGATTATTTAAAAATAAAGCCGGGGTGGCGGAATAGGTAGACGCAGCGGACTTAAAATCCGCTGGGAATTTTTCCCGTGCCGGTTCAAGTCCGGCCTTCGGCACCAGAACGCCAGGTTGCAGAACACAGAATAAAAAACACAAAAAAATCTGGTGGTGTCTGTGAATAGCTAACTTGTGTAAGACTTGTGTAAGATGGGGATAAATTCATTTTAAATTGCAAATTTACAATGAATAATCTACCTTTTTATATCTTTTTCAGATGTCTCATTATAACTAAGCTATTTTCAGACACCACTAAAAATCTGAGTTTTGTTTTATATCGCGGGGTGGAGCAGTGGTAGCTCGTTGGGCTCATAACCCAAAGGTCGTAGGTTCAAATCCTACCCCCGCAACCAAATTAAAAACCATGGCGGTGTAGCTCAGTTGGTTAGAGCAACGGAATCATAATCCGTGTGTCCGGGGTTCGAGTCCCTGCACCGCTACCAATGCCTCTAAAGACTACCCAAGATCCTCAATGATAATTTAGCTCCACCAAGTATGATTCTACAAAAGGTAAGAAACTTTATTAACCAAAAAAGATTAGTGGAAAGATATGATAAAATAGCTATTGGTGTTTCTGGTGGCTCTGATTCTGTAGCTTTACTTCATATTTTGAGAGAGATTAAAGAAGAATATAATTTGTGTTTAAATATAGTTCACATAAATTATATGTTAAGGGGAGAAGAATCGATAGAAGATGAAGTCTTTGTAAAAAAATTAGCCTTAAGTTATAAATTACCCTTTTATTTAAGAAGAGTAATCTTAAGTCAAGAAAGAGGTGTTTCTCTTCAAGAAGAAGCCCGAGAAAAAAGATATCAGTATTTTATAGAGAAAGCTTACCAGTTAGGAGCTAATAAATTAGCTTTAGGTCATATTTATGATGATCAAACAGAGACTATTTTGATGAGATTAATTTCAGGTACAGGTCCAGAAGGATTTAAAGGAATGCCTGTAAGAAGAAAACTATCTTTTAATTTAGAAATTATTCGACCTTTATTAATCTTAAAGAGACAAGAAGTAAAAGAATATCTAAAAAGGCGCCAATTTTCTTATCGGATAGATTCTTCTAATTTAAAGACAACATATAAACGAAATAAGATCAGATTAATGGTCTTACCAAAGATCAGAGAAATTAATCCAAATTTTGATGAAAACTTAAGAAAGACAGCTTACTTATGGCAAGAAGACCATAAGTTTTTAGAAGAATTAGCGAAAAGACATCAAGAAGATTTAATAGTCAAAGAAAGCTCAAAAGAAGTAATTCTTAATAATGAAGTTTTGAAAAAACTTTCTTTTTGCTTGAAATCAAGGATTATTAAAAGAATCTTAGAAAGGTTTATTGAAAATATCAAAAAAATAAAATATTATCAGGTGGATAATATTTTAAGGCTGGCAGAAGGAAGTCCTCATGCTGAAATAGTATTGCCTAATAAAGTAAGGGTATATAGAGATTATCAATATCTTACTTTTACCCAAAGGAGTAAAGAAGAGATTATTGATTATGAGTATCTAATAGAAGAAGTTCCCAATAAAGTTTATCTTGATAAAATTAAGGCGAAGATGGAATTTAAGGTAAAAATTACCCCAGATAAAGTAATTGATAATGAAGTAATTGATAATATAGGGTTTGATAAGATGGTGTTTGATAAAAATAAATTGGAAATTAATTTAGATTATGATAAAATAAAGTTACCTTTAAAGGTAAGAAATCGAAGAAAAGGTGATAGGTTTTATCCTTTGGGGTTAAAAGGAAGTAAAAAGGTTAAAGACTATCTTATTGATAAGAAAGTATCAATTTTTAAGAGGAATAAGATCCCTCTGGTGGTTGATAGAGGAAAGATCTTATGGATAGCCAGTTTAGAGATTAGTGAATTAGCTAAGATAGATAAAGATACCAAAAAAATTTTACAAATTACATACTTACCTGAGATAGATAGCACTTATTAATGAAAATTTGACATAGAGCAAATTAATTAAGTGCCAACAAGTTTAGAATTGATAGATAATAATAGATGTTTTTACTAAAAAGGTTTTTATGGACAAAAAAGTAAAGAATTTAGCTTTATGGATCTTAATTGGTTTAATTACCTTTACTTTATTTTATAATTTTCAAGGTCCTACTGTGCTTAAAGTTATTAAAATACCATATAGTCAATTTTTAGAAGAGGTAAAAAATGGCAAAGTAAAAGAGATAGAGATTGCTGAAAATGATATTACTGGTAAACGAATTGAACAAGGAAAAGTAACTATCTTTGGCACTCTTATTCCTTGTCAAGATCCTCAATTGATCCAACTATTACAAGAGAATAATGTAATTTTTAAAGGTAAAAAGTCTGCTGAGCCTCGATGGTGGATGAATTTAGTTTATTCTATTATTCCCATGTTAATCTTCTTTGGGTTACTTTGGTTTTTTATGTACCGACAAGTAAAAGGCCCAGGAGGTAAAATTTTATCTTTTGGTAGAATTAAATCTAAGGTCTTACCTGAAGAACGAACAAAGATTACTTTTGATGATGTAGCTGGTGTAGACGAGGCTAAACAAGAACTACAAGAAATTATTGAGTTTTTAAAGGATCCTAAGAAGTTTCAAAAATTAGGAGCCCGAATTCCAAAAGGAGTGTTATTAATAGGAAGACCTGGCACAGGTAAGACTCTTTTAGCTAAAGCCGTTGCCGGAGAAGCCTCTGTTCCGTTTTTAAATATCAGCGGTTCTGATTTTGTAGAGATGTTTGTGGGAGTGGGAGCTTCACGGGTAAGGGACTTATTTGATCAAGGAAAGAAACATGCTCCTTGTATTATCTTTATAGATGAAATAGATGCGGTAGGAAGACAAAGAGGGGCAGGTTTAGGTGGTGGACATGATGAACGAGAACAAACCTTAAACCAACTTTTAGTGGAGATGGATGGTTTTAATACTAATGAAGGAGTAATCTTAGTGGCGGCTACTAATCGGCCTGATGTCTTAGATCCCGCCTTACTTCGACCAGGAAGATTCGATCGCCATATAGTAGTAGATACACCCGATATCTTAGGAAGAGAAGAGATCTTAAGGGTTCACACCAAGAAAGTTGTCTTAGATGTGGATATTGATTTAAAGGTTATTGCTCGTAGAACTCCAGGTTTTGTAGGCTCTGATTTAGCTAATTTAGTTAATGAAGCAGCTTTATTAGCAGCTCGAGGAGATAAAGATAAAGTAACTATGGAAGAGATAGAAGAGTCTATTGATAGGGTAGTAGCAGGTCCTGAGCGTAAAAGCCGGTTAATTAGCGAAAAAGAAAAGAGCATTGTCGCCTATCATGAGTCAGGACATGCTTTAGTAGCTAAGTGTATCCCCGAAACTGACCCTGTTCATAAAATTTCTATTATGCCCCGAGGAGCGGCCGCTCTCGGCTATACTTTACAACTTCCTACAGAAGATAGATATTTAACTACTAAAAATGAGTTATTAGATAAGATGAGTGTTCTTTTAGGGGGAAGAGTAGCTGAAATCTTAGTTTTTAATGATGTTTCTACTGGAGCCAAGAATGATATTGAACGAACTACAGAAGCTGCTCATAAGATAGTATGTGAATATGGAATGAGTGAAAGATTGGGTCCTTTAACTTTTGGTAGAAAGGAAGAACAAATCTTCTTAGGCAGAGATATTGTCAAAGAAAGGAATTACAGCGAAAGAATAGCTTCTGTAATTGATGAAGAGACTAGAAGGATTGTTGATGGTTGTTACGAGAGAGCTTTTAAGATTATTAGTGAAAATAGAGAGTTATTAGATAAACTTTCTAAAGCTTTAGTAGAGAAAGAAGTATTAGAAGCAGAGGAGATTGAAGAGATTTTAAAAAAAAGAAATGGCGAAGCGAAGAAGGAGATAAAATCTAAAAAGATTCCCTCTAAAAAAAAGACAGAAAACAATGAAAAAGAGGTGCTCTAAAGTAAAACTTGAGGGAATAGAAGGTGAAGAAGGATCGCATTAAGGAAATATTACTGAGCTTTAAAGAAGGTAAATTAACTCTTGAAAGAGCTGTGGAAAGCTTAAGTTATAAAGAATTAGCTAAAAACAACTTAATCTTTGCTCGGGTAGATATTAGTCGGAAGATAAGATGTGGTTTTCCAGAAGTAATTTTTGGTCAAAATAAAAAAGCTGAAGAAATTTTAAAGATTGTAGATTCTTTTCTCGAAAAGAATGAAAATGTCTTAATTACCAAAGCCTCTGAAGATATTTATCAATACCTCTCTAAGTATCATCAAAATGCTTCTTATCAAAAAGAAGCAAAAATGATCACCATTTTAAAAAAGCCACCTTTAAAATCCCTTAATAAATCAGACTATCTCTTAATTATTACCGGTGGGACTGCTGATATTCCTGTTGCCGAAGAAGCTTATGTAACGGCTGATTTTGTAGGCACAAGGGTAGAACGTCTTTATGATATTGGAGTAGCTGGCCTTCATCGCCTCCTTTCTCAAGAAGAGATGCTCTTGAAAGCTTCGGTTATTATAGTCGTTGCTGGGATGGAAGGAGCTTTAGCCAGTGTGGTTAGCGGCTTAGTTAGTGTCCCGGTAGTGGCTGTTCCTACCAGCACTGGGTATGGAGCAAGCTTCCAAGGTTTAGCTGCGCTTTTAACGATGCTTAATAGTTGTGCTCCTGGAGTAGTGGTAGTAAATATTGATAATGGGTTTGGAGCAGGATATTTTGGAGCCATGCTTTTAAAAGATGAAAGAAGACGGGAATCGGGGTCAGACCTCGAAAGCAGAATTAACTGATCAGAAATTCAACGAGAAGAACCGAAACAATTTCGATAACCCTATTGAATTCAAGCAATTAGAGAAAAAAATATTGACAAGGAAGGAATCAGGAACAAATAAAGCAAAGCCTAACAAAAAAATGAACCTGACAAGGAGCAGGTTATTTTTAGCGTTAAGTGGATATAATTAAGATAATGGGTTTGGAGCAGGGTATTTTGGGGACATCCTTTTAAGGATGAGAGAAGAAAGAGGATGTTAGAAAAATAATTAAAAAGAAAGGAGAAATGGTATGGGTTATGTACGAGCAAAAATCGAAATAGGAAATCCTAAAAATCCAAAACTGGAAAAAATAACAAAAGAAGCTCTCGTAGATACAGGAGCATTAATGCTTTGTATCCCTGAACATATCTGTGTTCAGATGGGCTTTGAAGAACTTGAGAAAAGAGAAGTTACAACGGCTGATGGTAAAAAACAATTAGTACCTTATGTTGGGCCAGCCTTAGTGCATTTTGAGAATAGGAGTTGTTTTGTAGGAGCTTTAGTGTTGGGTGATGATGTTCTACTTGGCGCAGTCCCTATGGAAGATATGGACTTAATAGTATCTCCCGCTCATAAAAAAGTTGTTGTAAATCCTGATAGTCCTAATTTTCCTCAAGCTTTAGTGAAACAAAATGTTACCTAACCAATCGTTGAACTCAAACGTTAAGTGGATATAATTAAGATAATGGGTTTGGAGCAGGATATTTTGGAGCCATGCTTTTAAGGACGAGAGAAGAGAAGAAAGAGAAGATAATAAATGAAGATAGCTTATTTTGACTGCTTTTCTGGACTTAGTGGTGATATGATTATCGGGGCTTTAATTGATGCCGGGTTAAAGTTAGATTATTTAAACGAAAAATTATCATCTTTAAAAGGAGTAGATTTTAAACTTCAAGTCAAGGAAGTAGCCAAGCATCATTTAAGTGGATGTAAGTTTGAGGTTATTTATGACAGAGAAAGAAAGATTAAGACCTTAGCAGAAGTAACTAAAATCATTGAAGGCAGCACTTTAGAGAAAGAGATTAAGGAAGAGAGCCTTAGGATTTATCAAAATTTATTTAAAGCTGAAGCTAAACTTCATAGAAAAGACCCGGATCAAGTTCATCTTCATGAGCTTTCTTCTATCGACACCATCGTTGATATTGTAGGAGCAGTAGTGGGGTTGTCTTTTTTTCAAGTAGAGCAAGTTATTTCTTCACCCCTTAATTTAGGTTATGGAAGAACTAACTTTGGGGAAGGAGAGCTTCCCGTTCCAGCACCAGCAACTTGCGAGCTTTTGAAAAATATACCTGTTTATAGCCAAGAAGCAGGAGAGCTGGTGACACCTACCGGTGCGGCGATAATTTCTACCTTAGCTTACGAATATAGCCATTTGCCCAAGATGAAGATAGAGGCTATTGGATATGGAGCAGGAGAAAAGGAGTTACCAAATCTCCCTAATTTTTTAAGGATCTTTATTGGAGAAAAAAGTTTTTCTTTTCAAGAAGAGGAAGTGATGGTTTTAGAAACCAATATTGATGATAGCCTTCCCTTGATCTATGAAAATTTAACAGAAAGGCTTTTTGAGGAAGGAGCTTTGGATGTCTATCTTACTCCTATCCAGATGAAGAAATTTAGGCCAGGAATTATCTTAAGTGTCATTGCCCCAAAAGAGAAAATCCAAGTTTTGGCTTCTTTAATCTTTAGAGAGACCAGTACTACCGGGATAAGACTTAACAAGGTAAGCAGACTTAAGTTACCTCGGCAATTAAAAGAGTTTAAGACGCCATATGGGAAAGTTAAAGCTAAATTGATTAATTTTGAAGGAAGGGATAAGGTTTCAGTAGAATATGAGGATTGCAAGAAGATTGCCCAAGCCCATGGCTTATCCTTTCAAGAGGTTTATCAAGATTGCCTAAAAGAAATTGAAGAGCAGCTAAAGCAGCTAAAGAATAAGGAGAGCCGATGCTAATTTCTTGGAATGCGACTAAAAGACTATAGCATTTATTAATGAAAATTTGACATAGAGCAAATTAATTGAGGGCCAACGATCTTTTTTAAGACTAAGATTAAGGATTATAAGATGTTCTTTACAGGAAGAGAGTTTAAAAAGACAGTGATGAGGTATTTTAGCAATGAATCTTAAGAGAGATAAATCTAAGGAATTTTTTAATGAAGCTGTAAAGTATTTAGTGGGTGGAGTTAATAGCCCGGTGAGGGCTTTTAAAGCCGTGGGAGGTCATCCTTTATTTATAAGCAAGGCCAAGGGTTCAAAGATCTTTGATGTAGATGGAAATGAATATATTGATTATCTATCTTCCTTTGGTCCCTTAATTTTAGGACATGCTCACCCGGAAGTCTTAGCTTCAGTAAAAAAAGCGTTAGATAGCGGGACAAGCTTTGGAGCGCCAACCGAGTTAGAGACAAAATTAGCTAAGAAGATCGTAGAAATATATCCTTCTATAGAAAGATTAAGGATGACTTCTTCAGGAACCGAAGCGACCATGAGTGCGATTAGAGTAGCTCGAGGATATACCAAAAAAGATAAGATTATTAAATTTCAAGGAAATTATCATGGACATGTAGACTGTCTTTTAGCCGAGGCAGGTTCTGGGGTAGCTACCTTAAATATTCCAGGAAGTGCTGGTGTGCCTTTTCAGATCATTAAAGAGACCTTAGTCTTGCCTTTTAATGATCTGAAAGCAGTAAAAGAGACGGTCAATAAATACCGGGATGAAATTGCCGCTGTAATCTTAGAGCCTGTTCCTGGAAATATGGGTCTAGTCTTACCTAAAGAAGGTTACTTAGAAGAACTCAGGAAGATAACCAAAGAAAATAAGATCTTACTTATCTTTGATGAAGTAATTACTGGATTTCGTCTTTCATTAGGAGGAGCCCAAGAATTATTTAAGATAGTTCCCGATCTCACTTGTTTGGGAAAGATTATAGGAGGTGGTTTTCCGGTAGGTGCTTATGGGGGAAGAGCTGAAATTATGGAACAAGTAGCCCCTTTAGGTTCGGTCTATCAAGCAGGAACTTTATCGGGAAATCCAATAGCGATAGTGGCTGGGCTTAAGACGATAGAGCTTTTATCCAAAGAAGGAGTTTATGAAGAATTAGAAGAAAAAGCTAAGACATTAGAAGAAGGATTAAGAGAGGTTTCTTTAAAAAGTAAGGTAAGTTGTTGGATTAATCGCTTAGGTTCAATGCTGACCTTATTCTTTAGTCAAGAAGAGGTCTATGATTATCAAAGGGCGAAGCGGTCTAATGCTGAATATTATCGTCTTTACTTTAGGAAGATGCTTCAACAAGGAGTTTATTTACCACCTTCGCAGTTTGAAACTATGTTTATTTCTTTAGCTCATACTAAAGAAGATATTGAACAAACCATCAAGGCAAGTTTTAATGCTTTTAAGGAAATTTATTAATCTTTACAAGAGAAAGGTAAGATAAATTTTTAAAATGAAGAACGAGGAGACTTATGAATTAATAAATTATTTAAGAAGAAAGGTAAGCCAGAAGGTCTCTTTATCAGAAATTTCTGAGGGTTTAATCTGGCCTAAAGATAAAGTTCTTGTTTATTTAGAAGAGTTAAAGAAGATTAGTCTTGTCAAAAGAGATCTAGAAAAAGGAGAAGATTTATACTATTTATATTCTTCTAAAAAATTAGATTTATGGCTTACTTTAGCAGCTCAACATGAATGGAGAGGATATTTAAAAGAAAGAGAAGGTTTAATAAGTGAGACAATTGATCATCTGGTTGAAGAATTAAGAAAAGTTTTAATGAATGATCTCTTCTTTATCATTTATTATGGAGAAGATAAGGTGGGTGAAAGTATAAAAGATGGAATTATTAAATTATTTACTATTATTAAAAATAACAAAGATAATTTTATGATTATCGAAAAAGTCTTAGCTTCTACTTATTTAAAGTATGGGGTAAGAGTAAGATCTATTAATTCTGACTTAAATTCTTTTGGTAAATTGATCTTAAGCCAGGATAATAGCGTAGATAATATAGGAAAAGCAGTCTTTCGAGATGGAAAGATAATCTACGGCTATGATAAATGTTGGGATTTTATTAAGAAAATGTTGACCTTTTCATAGCATTCATAGGAGAGAGGAGATGAATGGTCCTTTCCTATAAGGCTATAACTTAATTATAGCCAGGAACACTTGAAATGAAATTATTAAATGAGACTTTTTCATATATTCCTATAAGGCTATAACTTAATTATAGCCAGGAACACTTGAAATGAAATTATTAAATGAGACTTTTTCATATATTCCTATAAGGCTATAACTTAATTATAGCCAGGAAC
>Ga0180008_1001513_pt1 | contig 14484 bp, 18 predicted proteins | sample MM_PW_MetaG_FD_121121 | JGI IMG/M metagenome (GOLD analysis project Ga0180008, IMG submission 121121) | Groundwater microbial communities from the Aspo Hard Rock Laboratory (HRL) deep subsurface site, Sweden - MM_PW_MetaG | ecosystem: Environmental > Aquatic > Deep subsurface > Groundwater... | reverse complement strand
CGGGAACTGTGGCTCTTCGGTAGCCTTTCAATAGAAATCTGGCAAAACTCCGGGGCCAGTCCGTTTCCTTTTGAACGTCTGGGAGGCGGGTTCATGGAGTTAGGATGCGGGGCCGCCGCTTCCATTGCTGCTGTTGATAACTCCATCTATTGGTTAAGCAATAATTGGCAGGTTTTCAGGACCGAGGGTTATCAACCCAAACTCATCAGTACCCGCAAAATGGAGCGGGAGATTGCCGGATACTTCCTTAAAAGCGACGCTTTCGCCTTCACCTACGCGGATGAGGGCCACACTTTCTATCAACTGACTTTTCCGTCTGTAGGCATCACCTGGGTCTATGATGCCGCCACTCAGGCATGGCACAAACGCAAGAGTTACCTGGATAACTGGCGCCACCGGGCGAATTGCTACGCTTTTTTCGCTGGTAAGCATCTGGTGGGGGATTACCTCAACGGCATAATCTACGAACTGGACATGGAAACCTATACGGATGATGGCCAGGAGATTCAACGCGTTCTTGATTCCAGCGAAATTAGAGCGGAGGGCAAGAGGACATTTATTCCAGCCATCCAGGTTGAAGTTGACGCAGGACAAGGTTTAGAAGACGGCACTGACCCCCACATCATGCTGCAATGGTCCAAAGATGGCGGTAATACCTGGTCAAATGAGGTATGGGCCTCAGCCGGCAAGGTCGGGGAATTTGCCAGGCGTGTCATTTTCCGCCGTCTGGGCAGTGCCTATTCCTGGATATTCAGACTAAGGGTTAGTGCAGCTATAAAATGGCGCTTATTAAGCGTCAACAGGTTGTAATATGGCTACTTTTCAACCGCCACCGATAAGAGAGAAAATCTTTACTGAAACGGGATTAAGCCCTATGTGGCGAACCTGGTTCAATTTAATCCGGGAAGCCCTGGCGAAGATTCTCACAATACCCACCGGAACGGGTTTTCGTCATGTGACCGGGGGAGTCGAGGATGCCGCGGCCAAACTGGTTGAAAATGCTGATGTACATGCCACCGCAGCCATTGTGGAAAGTAAACTGGCGTTTGACCCTGTGGCCGGCCACGCCCACACCGGGGTCGATTCTAAGAAGGTTGACCACGGGGATCTGCTTGGTTTAGCGGATGATGACCACACCCAATATATCAAGCATTCCCTGGCCACCGCAGTCAGTGATTTCCTGGTAGCTTCCGGGGCCGGGGTTTTTATCAAAAAGACGCTGGCGGAAGTCCAGACGATTCTTGGTCTCGGGAGCGCCGCTTATACCGCTTCAACGGATTACGCCCCGGCTGCTGAGGGGGTTACGAATGGCAATACCCACGATCACGTCGGCGGTGACGGTGCCCAGATAGACCACGGTGGCCTGGCGGGTCTGGGGGATGATGACCACTCGCAGTATCTTTTATTGGCTGGCCGTGGGGTGGTAGGACTGCCCCAATATGCCAATAACGCAGCAGCAATAGCAGGGGGCCTTGGGGTAGGGGCTTTTTACCGGACCGGGGCTGACCCCGATCCCGTTATGGTGGTGCATTAAATGACCGAGCCCATGTCACCGGAACTTTACGAGAAACTCGTTTTTCTAATGAAAGGCGAAGTGAACGCCATAAAACTGAGCATAGACATGATTTACGTCTGCCACCTCTGGGATGACCTCATAGACCGTGATCTAGAGCGGGGACCGGAAGATATTCATAAGGCTTTCAGGATAGCCTTTGCCGAAATGCCCTCTAACCCGCTTTATCAGGCATACCAGCAGCAATTTAGCAGTTTGATGGCCAGTGCTGCATGTCAATATATCGACTCCACCAAACTTGAAAAAGGCAGTGATGACGAAAAACTGACGGCTTTTTGGATACGCAATGCGCTGTTAAGCGTCCTTCATTACTGCATGTTTCTGGTGGGCGGGCCGGAGTGGGTGGCGGAGCAAGGCCCGGAGTTCTGGCGGACTTTCGGACTTACCAATGCGAAATACCAGGAGTTTTTAAAGGAACCGGCAAATGAACAAGTATCTTGAGTTCTTCCCGAAACGATTAAGCGGCATCTATTTCTTCGACTTCGGCGGCGGCGGTGACGCCGGGGACGCTGCATCATCGGCGGCCGCGGCCCAGGTGGATGCTGCCAATATCGCGGCAAATACCCAGATGAAAATGTACGAGACCACCAGGGAGGACGTAGCGCCCTGGAAAGAGGCTGGCGTTGCTGCCTTAAACTTATATGCCTCCTTGCTGGGTATTCCGGGATATGGTCCTCAACCCACGCCCAAAGAAGGAGCCGTCCCCACCGGCCAGGAGCCGATATATGGTCCGGCACCGGCAGGGGGAGCGGTAAACAATCTCTTGAAGGATCCAACTACTGGCCAAGTTTATTCCGGTTCTCCTGAAAATCTCTCGGCCCTCCTATCAGGTGTAGGGGTTAGAGATTTTGAACCGGTGGGCGGTGCGGGGGGTGGCCAACCCTCCATCACCGGATACACGCCTCAATATGCGCCTGAAGACATGATTACCCCGGACATCGGGGAATATATGTCGAACTACCTGCGGAGTACCCCCGGGTATCAGTTCAGGATGGATGAAGGGGTGAACGCCCTGAATCGGGCGGCGGCTGCCAAGGGTATGCTCTACTCAGGAGCGCAGCAGAAAGGTTTGACGACGTATGGCCAGGGGTTGGCTGACCAGACCTACAACGCCCTAATGGACCGGATAATGAACCTATCGACCGGCGGTCAGAACGCGGCCTTGCAGTTAGGGGGCATCGGAGCGCAAACTGCCGGTAATGTGGCTCAGTCGCAATTAATGAGTGGCCAAGCGCAGGCGCAGGGGATTTACAACGCCTACAACGCCCGGCAGAGCGCCTACACCGGCGGGATGAATAATTTGATGGGCGGGTTGGGCCTGGGAACGGGGATTTTAAGCAGTACCGGGGCTTTGGGTGCCATAGGTTCCGGGATTAGCAGCCTATTCGCGCCGGCGGCAGCCGAAGGAATAACTGCTGGCCTCGGTGGATATTCAGCCCTGATGGCGGCCTTTTCCGACAAACGCACCAAAAAGCACATCAAACCTCTTAAAAAGAGCGCCCTCAAGAAAATCAACAGACTCAACCCGGTGACTTTCCAATATAAAGACGAGTTCGGCGGCGACTGGCAAACCGGGTATGTGGCCGATGAAGTTGAGAAGGTGGCCCCCGGAGCCGTGGTGAGGGGGCCGGGAGGCCTGCGGATGATTAACCCTCTGGCCATGAACGCTCTATTGACCCAAGCCGTCCAGGAACAGCAAGAACAGATTAATCATTTAAGGAGGGCAGCATAAGATGGTTAACTTCCTCCTGCCACAGTTAAATACTGAGCAGCCGAATTATGCCGGGTCGTTCATGCAGGGTTTTCAGATGCCTTATGCTATCCAACAAATGCAGGGTCGCAATGCCTTGCTAAAAGAAGAGATGGAGAAACGCCGGGCTTTGAAAGAGTACGCCGAGAGCGGGGATATTAATGCCCTCAAACGAGTTCCTGAGACCTATATGCAGATGAGGGATATGGAAAGTAAGGAAAAACAGCAGGACTTGGGTTTGCAGAAATTGGGGCTGGAGGTCGCTAAACAATCAGTCCCTTATCTGCTGGCCAACCCTACCCCGGAAAATTACCGGGATTTTGCTAAAACCATGACCGATAAGTTCAAGATCCCGCCGCATTATTTTCCGCCCCTGGATACCCCTGAGAAGATAACCGCGCATATCACGAAATTACAGGATATGGCGTTGAGCCCGAAGGACCGGGCTGCTCTCCGCACCCCAAAGATTACGAATATCCCAATAGGCGAAAACATACAACCTACGGCTATTTATCCTGGCGGCGAAATGACACCCGTAGGACCGGGAGGACCAAGATGGAGTCCGCAAGAAGGTGGGAAGGGGGAATTTGGTCGATTAATTGAATTTCATCAACAAATCCGCCCGGATATTGAACCGACCGAGGAAAGCCTAAAAGACCTTTTCGATAAGTTCAATAGACGGGGGCTTAATCTCAACAATGATGTGAACTTCCAGGCAACTAAACAAGCCTCGATTAGCCTGAGCCAAAACATAGAATTTAATACCTTAGACCCCAGCAACCCGCAAGACGCGGCTAAACGGGAGAAAATGCTTATTGATGAGACCAAGAGGCTAAAGCGTGGCATGACGGGCCAAGTAGGAAAAACCGTAACCCCACCTTCCTACCCGGCTACCATCCAAAAAGCAGACGGGGTTTATACCAAAACAGGACAGGTTGACCCTGCTACCGGGAAACCCATATACAAAGCGCCAAATGGGGAGTTGGTATTACCGAAATAATGGAATTTGAACCTTACGCCGGTGAGGGAATAACGATCCCTGAGATTGTAACTGGCGCCGCGGATAAGCACGGCATTCCTCAGAATATTGCTCATGCCCTAATCGGCGAGAAGGAATCTGGATATGACCCTTATGCCAAGAACCCAAAAAGTTCGGCTTCCGGTCTGGGCCAGATAATCAATAGGACCGGGAAATCATTGGGGATGAACATAACCGGGGGACCAGATGACGACCGTTGGCACCCTGTAATAAACGCTGAAAAGTCTATGGAATATCTTGCTTCCCTTTATCAAAAGACTGGCAGTTGGGATAAAGCTCTGGCCCGATATGGAGAAGGCCCCCAATATGCTCGGTCTGTTTTGCGGGCTGCTAAGGTCGCGGCGACAGTTGGGGAGCAGATTGAATTTGAGCCCTATCAGCCGCAGGGTGAAAGTGCAGAGATAGAATTTGAGTCTTATGTACCCGGCAAGAAACGATCCAAGTTTGATTATACCCCCGAGGAAGAAGCGGCAGCCGAGGCTGAGATTGACCGTTATGTGGCGGGGAGGAAACCGAAGCCTGAACTGGACGCCACTTCGGAAACCTTGGCGCAGTTTGCCGAGCCAGCCGGGGAGATGGTGGGGAAAGCTGCTTTTCTGCCCTTTGTGCCCCTGGAATGGGGAGTCCATCAGGTAGGGCGGGCCGTCCGTCCTCTGATGGTGCAGTCGTTCCCCAAGGCGACCCCAGAAGAAATAGACATGGCCCTGGGGGGCATGGAGACGGTTGGCACCTTGGGATTAATGCCGGCCTATGCCCGGCTTATTATTAAAGGGGTGGGGATGCTGGCTCAGGTAGGCAGACCGGCATTTTATAGATATGCCCCAGATTTTATTTTTAAGCCGACCGCAGAAGTTGGATTACCGGCTGTTACTAGTCCGGGACAACTTGCTCGACAGATAAAAAGAATGTCTCCTGAACAGAGACAAAACTTGGTAAAACAATATCCGCAATTTGAGCGCGAATTAACCGAATTGTGGGACACCATTCCTTTTGAAACTAAGCCACCGGCCCCTGGAGCGGTAGAAGTCCCCCCCCCAGGCGTTCCCCCTTCGCCGGGCATCCCCCCCGCCGCTCCGGGGCCGACCATCGCAGAGATGAAACCAGCGGTTAGAATACCCCCCCAAGCCCCTGAGCCGCCCCCTGTTGCGCCCGTTTCCGAACCCGGAGTAGTTGCCGCAGTGGAGGGCAAACCCACCCCCGCCCCAGCGAAAGAATTGGGATATTCTGAATGGAGACTTACTAAAAATTTCAAGGAATTGAAAGATAAATATCCCGGAATGATTTTTGAAACTCCGCCTTATAAGGCAAGTCCGACTGGAGTTAACAGAATTTATACAGTTTATATAGACAAAACTTATTTCCCCAAAGAACTTCAACCAAAAGGAATAGCTGAAATTGCTTATGAAATAGTCAAGGTAAAAGCTGATTCAAGGACCACTGCCGCCCTCAGAGCATGGGATAAAATGGGACGCAAATGGCTCAATGAAATGGCACCATTAGAAACAACTCAAAGGAAAATATCGCTCCATGTTGATGAACCATCGGCAGCCTCTTATGACCGTGGTGTCAAATATATGGGTGGAGGTGCTGCAAGTCGTTTATCCCCTATAGAAGTATTGAGAATATCCCAACCAGAACCCGCCCCCGCTCCGAAAGAGCCTGGAAAAAAGATGTACGGCGGGGGGCCTGAAACCACGGAAGCCGTCAGGGCAGTTATTGATGACACCGCAGGTATTATCAGGGGCGCACCGCCAAGAATCAAAGATGCCCATGCCTATATAAAAGAGACTGGACCTAAACTTTGGGAATGGTACAAATCTCCTTTCGTTACCAAAGAAAGAGGGTTTTATACACTTCTTAACAAATATCTCGGGGCGCGTCAGATTGCCGGGTTTGAAAACCGGAAGTTTCTCAATAAAATTCAAACCGCCATACCAAGGAAAGTTACGAGAGAAGGGCTAACTAACTGGATTCAGGCGGGCGGGGACGAGACATTATTACGAATCCGAGCTAACAAATCTGAGGGAACCCTTAAAGCCGGATACGAAGCCGCCCTAAGACTTACCCCGGAAGAGAAGGTGATAGCTGCGGAAATCTCTACACGATTTGACCAATATTTGAAAGATGCCCAGGAAGCCGGAATTATAGAAGACGGTTTAGAAAACTATGTAACCCAATTATGGGAAAGGGGGGCTCATAATAAAGCCGAACTCCGAAGGTTTAGATCAGAAATTAATGCGGGACTACTGAATACGAATTTCAATTATGCCAAGCAGAGGATTTTTGAAAGCTATTTTGCAGGAGAACAGAAAGGTTACATCCCCAAAAATAAAGATGTTGCCTTCTTGTTAGGGAATTACCACCAGAGCATGTATGAGGCTATAGCCGCCCGCAGAGCTATAAAAGCCATGATAGACGGCAAGGCTGATGATGGCCTGCCGCTTGTGTCCGTGTCGGGAATGGGAAAACAGATAATGGCCCGTGAAGAAGGTTTGCCCTTTGAAAAGGTTTCTCCTGAATATGACATGACGGAAGCCAAAGGCCCCGAAACTTATCTTATTTTCCCCAAGGCAATTCATACAGAATCAGCCGATGGCAGACGATATATGCCAATCGACCATCCTGCCCTGAGAAAATGGAAGTGGGTATCGAATGACCCAGAAGGCAAACCCATATTATTGCAGGGTAATATGTATGTCCATCCAGATATTTATAAGCATCTCAAAAATGTTTTAGGCAGGTCAGCTATCAGAGAATATCCGTTAGGTAGGGGCGCCCTTGCTGTCTCTCAAAACCTTAAAGGGATTTTGTTATCTGGATTGCCTACCCCCTTCCATCAAGTGCATTTAGGGTCACATGCAATCTTTCATAAGATAAACCCGTTCACCTGCCCTGAAATAGATTTTAAAGACCCACTACAACGCAAGGCGGTTGAACACGGTTTGATGGTCTACAGCCATAACGCTTTGTCTGAGTTTGCTGAGGGATTGCAACCCACAGGGCTAGCGCAAAAGGTTCCTGGTATTGGCAGGGTTACGCTAGCCTACGGGGAATATTTATTTCAAGACCTTATCCCCCGATTCAAGATGAAACTATTTATTGAGGCTTATGAAAGAAACACTGAGAGATACGGCAAGAAATATACAGACGACCAGATTGCTGAAATAACAGCTAATCAATCAAATGCGGCTTTCGGTGAACTTAATTACAAGGCGATGGGGCGCAACCCGACTATGCAAGATGCTTTTCGCCTTATGGCCCTTGCTCCCGACTTTCTTGAAGCGCGGTTAAGATTTGCAGGTCAAGCATTAAAGCCCGGGGGGAAAGAACAGGCCACAGCCTTGCTTCGCGCCATTATCGGCATGTATGGCGTGGCAGTTATAGGGAATATGCTTTTTAGCGATGACCGCAAGCCGCATTGGGATAAACCGTTTACTGCGATTATTGGAAAGACTTCTTATGCTCTTCGTTCGGTGCCGGGCGATATTATTCATTTGATTAATGACCCGCGTAGTTTTGTCTATCATCGGTTGAATCCAGCTACTGCAAAACCCTTGGTAGAGTGGCTGAGTCAACGTGATGTCTTTGGTAGAAAACGGGATATGTGGGATCAAATAGGCGACTATTTTAGGGGAGTTGTTCCTATCCCCCTTCAAGGTTTAGTTAGCAAGGGAGAACGGACTTTATTGCAGGGGGTTTTTCAATCACTCGGACTTTCATCTTATAAGTATAGAACAAAGACAGAGAAGATAATGCTCGATTATCAAACTGCCCATAGAATAGATTGGTCTCCCGAAGAGGCCAAGAAACGGGAGCCCTTCTACAAAGAAAAAAGAGATTTACTAAAAAAGACCGAAGGCCAAAAGGAGGCTTTTGAAAGCGGATTAAAAAAACTAAGAACTAAGTTCGACCTTACCCTAAGACGGACAAAGAATATTAGGGCACAGTTTAATGATGAACTAAAATACCGCTTCAATGTTGTCAAGGATATTGACATAGCGATCAAGGCTTATGACGCCGGGACACCACAAGAGAAAGAAGTCCTCAGAAAGCCATTGCAAAAGAAACTCTACAACCTGGCAATTCGTGATCCAGCCAAATTCAAAGCAAATAATTACAAAGACAAACTAAAGGAACTGCGAAAATGAAAAAGCCCATCCGAATCATCGCTATCCTACTGGCGCTGGTCTTTTGTCTGACGACCACCTGCGCCGCCGTCAACCCGCTTCCCTATCCCAAGTTCCGGGCCTGGCATCCAACGACCGCGGCTCCCCTGGCTGGCGGCAAACTCTGGAGCTACAACCCGGGGACCGAGACCCTGAAAAATACTTATTCTGATAGCGGTCTGACCACGCCCAACACCAACCCGGTGATCCTGGATAGCTACGGCGAGGCCAGCGTTTATCTGAGTGGCTCTACCAAACTGATCCTTAAAACCTCTGCCGATGTTTCCGTCTGGACCATGGATAACGTCACCACGCCTAATGACTATTTCATTGACGCGGCGGCTTACGGGTCAAACCAGGCGGGCATAGAGGCGGCTATCACGGCCATCGGTGTGAATAACCGGACCTTGAACCTAAGTCCAGCCACATGGTCCATCACCGGGGACTTGACCATCCCCAGCAATATAGCCCTGAGAATGGATAAGGGGGCGGTCCTCTCTATCGCCACCACCAAAACCCTCACCATCAACGGCTCCCTGGAAGCAGGCCTGTATCAGATATTCTCCTGCACCGGGACGGGGAAGGTGGTTTTTGGATCGAAACATCCTACGTTGTGGGTAAATTGGTGGGGTTCAGATGCCACGGCTATGCAGCTTGCCGTGACATGTGCTAAAAACTCGGGTGGTGGCGTAGTTGAATTAGCACAAGGAGTTTATACCTTTGCTACTTCTACCTTAATAGACCCCACTGGTGGGTCTATTACTATCAAACTAAATGGATCGAGTATAACATATACTGGGGCGGCTCCCAGTAATCCGTTTTGTTTTTCCCTTCTTTCCAATTTCTGGGGGGCTGGTGGAAGTGAGAATCAGAAGATAGATTTTGATGGTGGTGGAGCAATATTTGTCGGCAATCCTTCCGCTTCTGGACTTGTAAAGGCCACTGATTGTATGAACTATTATATACATGATTTCTCTGGTGTTGACTTTACTACTGGTTGCGTTGTTTTGCTTTATGTTAGCGTAGATGACGAGAGTAGATGGGCAGAAGGAAACATCGTTGAAAGAGTATACGGATACTCTAACAATTATGGTATAGAAACGGGCATTTTAAACCACCACACAAGCACCAGTTTTGACCAAACGGTTATTAGAGATTGCCATTTTACTCTAAATCAAGACAATGCGGTTGGGTACGTTCTTCGGGGTTATCATGGTAGAAGTACTTTTTCTAATCTTGGGGGATGGATTGATGCAGTTACCTATACAGGTAATACAATGTTTTTCTTTGATGGTTATTTCCCCAACGCTATATTAATTAATCCGTGGGTAGATGGTGGTGGAACGGCGGCTAATTGTATAGCTTTTGGAATTAGTTATACTGCCACTAATCCAGACAGTGATCAAACCAATAATCTTACGCTTATGGGCGGGATTGGCCAAGCCGGACAGAGACAACTTACTCTACCTGTAGGCTGGACCTATAAACTTAATGTTGTCAATGCTCAAAATCAGGGGGATTGGTTTAATGGTCCGGCTGGTGTTCCGCAATTTCCTGGTAGAACGTTGGGATTGAGATATCGTTATGCTTCACCAACAGCTTTTGAAGAGTTCGTGTTTCCGCTTTATTTTCCAGCAGGAACACCAGCTACTTATCAGAGTGTTTATGCTGAAGTACTTAGTGGCGCTGCTGTCTATGATATCCAAGTCACAGGATGGAGCCAAGCTACAGATAAGGTGTCTAACTTCGCACGATGTGATGCGATTGGAACGTTAGGAATAGCAGCTATATCTGGAATTGGCGGATTAAAAACTGTTACCTTAGGTGCCGGCGGTACTGGATATACCCCAGGGACGGTTACTCTTACTGTGGTTCAGGCAGGAGCTTCAGGGGGAACAATAACAGCGACTGCCAGTGGTGGGGGAGTTATTACATCCATTGACTCCATCGTGACTTGGGGTAGTGGTTATTCTGTGGAAAATGGCTTGGCGACTACGGGTGGTGGCGGTACCGGGTGCACGGTAAACCTTACAGCGGCGTCTTATATTATGATCCAAGTATTCCGCAACCCAGGAGCGATTACTTATGATTGTCAAGCTATCTTAAAAGTCAAGATGGCCAAGGAAGCACAATAAGATAGGATAAAATGCCCAAACCCAAACACAAACCCCCCGATGACCGGCGGGAGTAGCTGAAGGAAATTTATGATTAAACCACAACCGAAAACGAGCCAAGAGTTTACCATGAATCTGGGAGGAGTAATCCAGATTGTGACTGGAAGGTTCGTGGTGCAGGTAGGGAAAGACCCAACTAAGGAGATGGTCTACGTTTTCGTTAAAGGAGAAGCTGGAGGTAATTACTTGAACCGAACAGGCACCTGTTCCTGCTGCAATGAAGTTGAAGAAGATTGGACCATGTTCCAGTCTTGGGAAGAACTTGAAGAACGGCTTGAAGAACAGCCAGAGAAACTTTGGCTTTTAAAGATAATAGCCGGGAGGATGTGTGGTGAAAAACCATCAGAGCTCCACTGAGCGGGCAATTGAAGCCGTTCATGCTCTGTTTAAGGCAGTGGAGAATCTTTATGACGCCAATCTGATGAGCACTACCCGGTCGGCTCTGTCCATCGTTTATCTTTTACTTGAGAGGAAGCGGGAGATAGAGAAGGAAGAACCCCAGCGGCATCTGAAGGTGGTTGGGAGGATAGACGATGGCTGACAAGAAGAAGAAAGGCGGCAAGAAGAAGAAAGGCGGACCGAAAGTCCTTAAGAAAAACCGTTTATCTAAAGTGAAAGGCACGGCTGCCCTGCCTAAATCCAAGAAACGGGAGAGATGACATGGGGAGTACATGGATTTAGTAAATATGTTCTACCTGGAAGAGATGCGGGAAATCGTGAGCAAACCGTCCTGGAAGTTTGCGGATGAGACGCTGAAAACCTGGCTTGATAAGAAGGCCAGGGAGCGGGCCGTAGAAAGGGCCAAGGAAGCGATTCAAAAGGAGGTTTTATGATATGGACCTTTTCTGTCCGGTACATAAAGAAGTCAAGGCAGATATTGAGAGAATCGAACGGACTCAAGAAGCAAGGCATTGTATAGCCCATGAGGTCCAGATAAAGGACCTAAGAGGTGAAACGACGGAGCAATGGACAGCTATTAACAATTTAAAACGGATGGTTTGCTTAGGTGCTGGTGTGGTTTGGGCGGTTGCCCTCTTCGGCTCTATTATAGGCAATCTATTAATAAATTATCTCAAGAGGTAGATAATGAGCCTCAAAGCAATTTATGGATTAACAGAGGAAGAAGCTCTTGTTCATCTAAATAAACAATATTTAAAAAAAGATGCCCACTTTCAGTCGAAAGTATTGGTTTCTCCTTCTCAACTTGTGGGAAATGCTGCTTTATTTTGGCACAGAGGACACCATGTAGGCATTTATTCTGCTTTTCTAACATTAAAAGAAAAGTATCCAGAAGCAGCAGAATCTCTATTAAGGGCTTTCCGCATGAACAAAGAAGGTTCAATAGATACAACAGAAAAAGGTGAACAGTGACCCACTCCGAAGTAATGGCGTACATCAGGAACCTCAAAGATTTCTGGGTACTTTCAAGAGTAGTCTTCCTGGAATCCCGAGGGGAGCCCCTGGACGGTCAGGAGGCGGTGGCCGGGGTGGTGCTCAACCGCCGCTTTCATCCTTCCGACTGGCCCAATTCAATTAAGGCGGTCTGCCTGGAGCCTCGGCAGTTCTCTTGCTTCGACTCCGGGGCCGGGGGGCTTCCTGCTATCACCCTACGCTATCCGTGGCTCAAAAACCCGAAGGATTGGGCCATCGCCAAAGACGTAGCCCGGCGCGCCCTGGACCTGGCCATGGTGGACCGAGTACCCGGGGCCAACTTTTACCGCAATCCCAGGACGGCCACAAGCGGATGGTTTCAAAGGCAAGTGGATTCAGGCCGGTTTATCCTGGTACGCTCCATCGGGCATCATGATTTTTATAGGCTCAAGGGCGACCCTGAGAAAATACGATGGCAGAAAACGTGAAAAAACTTTGGCTTGTTATAGCCCTGATGTTATTCGGCTTTGCCTGCGCCGGCCCGCGGTTCAATGACCCCGAGCGGATATTTATAGAGACGTGCCGGCTGATGCAGGTTGATGTCCCCGACTCCCGGCCCTGGATTTTTGTTGTAGAGGATGGAGAAGCGGTTTTCCGCAGCACCCAGGCCTTCGTCTGGTGTGCGAAAGATAGGGACCGGGCGTGTTTACTAGGGGTTTATGTCCCCCCAAATATTATTTTCGTGTCTCGGCAAGATCTGACTCCGGCCCTGCTGGCCCATGAATATGCCCATTGTCTCGGGGCTGATGAGAGGGAAGCCTGTTTTATAGCAAATCATTTTAATAAGGAGAAATAGGAGGTTTAAGATGTTTGACCGACTGACGGGGAACCCAATAACAAGTTGGATTGGTATGGCAACTCTGGTAATCGGGGCCGTCCTCCTGGGCTGCGGCAAAATTACCTTTAACGAATTTCTCATTTTCCTGGCGGCCTGCGGCATCGGCCTGGGGATGAAAGACCCCAAAGGAGGGCAATGAACCACCTGGTGACACTTGAAGAAGTACTGGAGCAGGTGCGCTTGGTCCGGGGGGTGTTGGATATGATACCTCCGGGCTCTGGATACCCCGATGGATGTCGGCTGGATGATCTCAAGAAGCAAGTAGCGCTTTTGGCGGGATGCATCAAAGCACTCTGCCAAATTATGGTGGAAAAGGAGAAGGAAAAATGAAAAAGCTGATGGTTTTGGCGATAGTAGCTGGCCTGCTACTGGCAGGCTGCTGTGACAAACCCGGCGTCTTCGGCCAGATCAGCCAGAGCATGAACACCATCAACGCCGTGGCTCAACCCTTCTACGGCCCGGCGGCAGAGGGAAGCCCGGAAGCCCAGATGGCCGTGGCCGCTGCTTTGATGGCTGCTCCCCTGGCGGATGCCCTGCAGCAGCAATGGTGTCCATCTGAGGCTGATGTTAAGGTACTGGCGGATATGGCAAAGGCCATGACGACGCTCAACAAGTCAATGCGGGACAAGGGGTTAATTAAGTAGGAGCAAACTTTGAATCAGGTGAACCGAGTCGGCATGTCTTTGGGATTCAACAAGTATCAGTATTACCCTCATGCTACGCTGGAGGGATGTGGCCAGGATGCTCAAGATATGAGGGAACTCATCTTCCGGGGCCGACTCGGACTCACCTACGATTCCACAGCGGTCTTGCTGGACAAGGACGGCACACGCAAGAACATAGACGAGACCCTGGAGATGCTACTATGTAGTTATAGTTGGATAAAAACCGTTTTGTTCTCCTCCTCGGGTCACGGCACAAAAAACCCCAGCTCAATAGAGCCTGACGGGGTGGAAGGTGCCCTGGTCTGCTACGATACCCAAGACCTTTTGGGCCAGGAGGTATGCGATCCGGACACACTTTATACTGAGAGCCACTTGTTCAGCTTCCTGGCAAGAGTTCCAATTAACTGCCTCTTTGAGGCGTTCATCGACGCCTGCTTTGCTGGGGAGCTGGCGGAGCCCAAAACCAGGACCACCCTTACTGGTAGAGCTTACACCACCAGGGTGCTCCCGAGGAGGCGGCTGGTTAAGCCTTATTTAACAAGGGTACTTAATGAAAGACCGAATACTACTGTGATATGGGCGGCCTCTCAACCAGACCAAACAAGTGCGGAAGCCTTTCTAGGCGGCAAATCCCGGGGAGCCTTTACATATTTTCTCTGCCAAAAGTTGACTGCTGATATACCCAGGAAGGATTTGCTGCTGAGTGTAACAGCGGCGCTGAAGGCAGAAGGGTTCAGCCAGCGACCCATGCTATTATGCTCCGACAGGCTGATGGAACTCCCGGTGGGGAGTTTTTAGATGATAGGGACAGGAAATGAAACCCCGGAAAGGCCAAACTTGTCCCGAGT